>Ga0307513_10004573_pt1 | contig 18438 bp, 13 predicted proteins | sample 15_EM_MG_FD_202174 | JGI IMG/M metagenome (GOLD analysis project Ga0307513, IMG submission 202174) | Populus trichocarpa ectomycorrhiza microbial communities from riparian zone in the Pacific Northwest, United States - 15_EM | ecosystem: Host-associated > Plants > Roots > Unclassified | place...
GCCGGCACCGTCGCGGGCTAGCGGCCGGCGGGGCCGACGCGCAGCTCCTGGCCGAGCTTGCGAGCGTAGGTCGCCCACGCAGGAGCGTCGGAGACGTGGCGCGGGTGCTGCGCGGCGGCGCTCTCGAACTGCTTGGCGGCGTCGGCGAGCGCGGCGGCGGCCTCGCGGAGCCGCGCCGAGGCGCGCCAGTACGCGACGTCACCGAGCATGCGCGCGATCTCCTTGTGGTGCTCGTTGCGCTCGGTCGCGAGGGTCTCCGACTCGTGCTCCGGCGGGCGGGTGAGCAGCAGCGCTTGCTTGAGCAGCGCGTCGGCCTCGTCGACGCGTGTGACCTCGCGCGCGCTGAGGATCGCCGTCGCCTGATCGAGGATCATCGTCAGGTACAGGCGCTGGAGCATGACGACGTCATCGATCTCGTGCGGCCGGCAGGGCGTCTCCGCGGTGATCTTCAGCGGCCGCCACGGCTCGCCCTCGAGGGCGTGGGTGCCCCACGGCGGGAACGAGCGGCCCTGCTGCGGGACGGCGCGCTCGGCCTCGCACGCCAGCAGGAAGCGATCGCTGTTGAGGCGACCGAACAACACGAGGGCGACGACGCCGAGGCCGACCACGACGCTGAGCACGGTGACGAGGACCGTCTTGCGATTGCGCGGCCCGGCCGGCTCGTCGTCATCGTCGGGCTCGATCGCCGCACGTCGTTTGCGCTGCGCCGCGTGGGGCTCGGCCAGCGGCGTGGCGCCGACGGCCGCGCGCAGCTCGTTCACATCGTAGGTCGCGGGCAGCAGCGGCTCGTCGGCGCTGCTCGCGGGCTTGCCCGCAGCGTCGCTGGTGGGACTCGCCTTGGCATCGAGCGGCGTCGCCTTGGCGTCGAGCGTGGTCGCCTTGGCATCGAGCGGCGTCGCCTTGGCGTCGAGCGGCGTCGCCTTGGCGTCGAGCGTGGTCACTTTCGCGTCGATTGTCGCCTTGGCGTCGAGCGGAGTCGCCTTGGCGTCGAGCGGAGTCGCCTTGGCGTCGAGCGTGGTTACCTTGGCATCGCCGGCGGGCTTGGCGTCGCTGGCGGGCTTGGCATCGCTGGCGGGCTTGGCGTCGCTGGTGACGGGCTTGGCCGGCGCTACGTCCCAGCCGGCGTCCGAGGCGGGCCGCAGCAGCGGATCGTCGGACTCGTCGGTCACGGCGCGACCTCGACGCGGTTGCGGCCGCGCGCCTTGGCGCCGTACAGCGCGACGTCCGCGCGCTCGATCAGCGCGGCCATCGGCTCGCCGGTGCGCCACTGCGCGACGCCGACCGAGACGCGGAGCAGCAGCGCGAGGCCGTCGCCGACGTCGAACGCGCGCTCGCACACGCGCTGGCGCATGCGCTCGCCGACCTCCCAGGCGCGCCCGGCGTCGGCCTTGGGCAGCACCGCCAGGAACTCCTCGCCGCCGTAGCGCACCAGCAGATCACCGGCGCGGATCGCCGCGCGCAGCCGGCGACAGACCTCGGCCAGCACCGCGTCGCCGATGCCGTGGCCGTGGCGATCGTTGACGGTCTTGAAGTGATCGACGTCGACCATCGCCACCGACAGCGGCCGGTCGCGATCGACCGCGGCCTCGATCTCCTGCGGCAGGCGCTGGGTCAGGAACTCGCGGTTGTACGCCCCGGTCAGCGGATCGGTCACGGCGACGCGATGCAGCCGCACGTTCTCGATGTCGAGCGCGATCGTCATCGCGATGAAGCGCAGCAGCTCGAGGTCGCCGGTGTCGAACGCGCCCGCGCGATCGCTCGTCGCGGTGACCACGCCGACGCGCTCGCCGCGCGCGATCAGCGGCACGCAGACCATCGCCGCGATCGGCGTCTGGTTGCCGGCCAGCACCACGAACCGCGGATCCGTCCCGGCGTCGCTCAGCAGCACCGGCTCGCCGTGCTCGACGACCCAGCCCGCGACGCCCTCGCCAATCCGGAACGACAGGGACTGCATGCGCTCGGTGCGCAGCCCGTACGCCGCCTTGGCGAGCAGGCGCTTGCGGTCGGCGTCGAGTAGCATCACCGAGCACGCCTTGGCCTCGAGCAGCTGACACATCAGCTCGGCGATGCGGGCCAGCAGGATCCCGGGGTCGAGCTCCGAGCCGATCAGCTTGCCGATCTCGAACAGCGCGGCCGGGAGTTTCTGCAGCCCGTCCGAGTTCATGACTGGACGTAGCCGATGAACGGCAGATTCCGGAATTGTTGCGAGATGTCGAGGCCGTATCCGACGACGAACTTGTTGGGGATCGTGAAGCCCAGGTAGTCGATCCGGATGTCGCGCTCGGCGCGCTCGGGCTTGTGGAGCAGCGAGCACAGCTTGAGGCTCGCCGGCCGCCGGGTCGCCAGGTTCTCGAGCAGGTAGTGCACGGTGTGGCCGGTGTCGACGATGTCCTCGATCACGATGACGTGCTTGCCCTCGATCGGCCGCGACAGGTCCTGGGTGATCCGGACCACGCCCGACGACACGGTGGCGTCGCCGTAGGACGAGATGCCGATGAAGTCGAGGATGATCGGGGCGCCGATGTGACGCACCAGGTCGGCCATGAACAGCACCGAGCCCTTGAGGACGCCGATCACGACGACGTCTCCGGTCGCGGCCAGCGGCGCATATTCGGCCGTGATCTGCGCCCCCAGCTCGGCGACGCGGGTCGCGATGGCTTCGGCAGAGATGAGCTCTGCGAACGGCTCGGGGGAACGATTCCAGGCGGGAGGCGCGACCATGCCCCGAATGTATCCCAAGCACGCTACAATTGGACCGAATGGTCGGACTCGTCCAGGACGTCGATCCGCAGCTCGGCACGTTGCTGGGCGACACCACGACCGAGATCGACGTGGCGCGGAAGAACCGTGTGTTCTGCAACCGCAACCTCCGCATGGACACGATCGAGATGATCGGGTTCGACATGGACTACACGATCGCGCTCTACCAGCAGGAGCGCCTCGAGCAGCTGTCGATCGAGCTGACGCTGCAGAAGCTGGTCGACAAGCACGGCTACGCGCCGGAGATCAAGGCGCTGTCGTACGACCCGCGCTGGGCGATCCGCGGCCTCGTCGTCGACAAGAAGAACGGCAACCTGTTCAAGATGGACCGTCACGCCTACGTCGGGCGGTGCTATCACGGGTTCCGCGAGCTGCGGCACGACGAGCGCAAGCAGGCCTACCGCAACGAGAAGATCAACCTGTCGAGCGACCGCTACGAGTGGATCGACACGCTGTTCGCGCTGCCCGAGGCGGTGATGCTGACGACGCTGGTCGACTGGGCCGATCGCCAGACCGGCATCGTCGACTACGACAAGCTGTTCACCGACATCCGCACCGCGATCGACGAGGCCCACCGCGACGACACGCTGAAGAGCGTGATCAAGGCCGACCTGCCGTCGTACATCATCAAGGATCCGCTGCTCGGCGAGACGCTGCACAAGTTCCGCAGCTCGGGCAAGAAGCTGTTCCTGCTCACCAACTCGCTCTACGACTACACCGCGGCGGTGATGAGCTATCTGCTCGACGGCGAGCGCAAGGCGTACCCGTCGTGGCGCAACTACTTCGACATCGTGATGGTCGGCGCCGGCAAGCCGGCGTTCTTCAACGAGCTGCGTCCGTTCGTCCAGGTCGACGCCGCGACCGGCGCGCCGGTGGTCAACGGCAGCGCCGAGATCAAGCACCTCGCGCGCGACAAGGTCTACCAGGCCGGCAACGTCGTCGCGTTCGAGCAGATCACCGGGATCAAGGGCGAGCAGGTGCTCTACATCGGCGACCACATCTACGGCGACATCCTGCGGCTGCGCAAGCAGCACATGTGGCGCACCGCGATGGTGCTGCAGGAGCTCGAGCGCGAGATCGCCGTGAGCGAGCGGCTCGAGGCGCAGATCGAGGATCTCGAGCTGCTCGATCGCCGGCACCGCAACCTCGAGTCGGAGATCGACTACCAGGCGCTGCGGCTCAAGAAGATCCAGCGCCTGCTCGACGACCCGGCGACGCAGCCCGCGCTGCGCGTGCGGCTCGAGGACGCGCGCCGGCTGACGCGGCAATCGATGGACGGGCTACGCGACCGCGCCGGGCTGATGGACGCCGAGGTCGACTCGCTCGAGGCGCGGATCGATCACGCGTACAACTCGCACTGGGGCTCGTGCCTGCGCGAGGGCAACGAGAACTCGCGGTTCGGCGAGCAGGTCAACGACTACGCCGACCTCTACACCTCGCGGGTCTCGAACTTCGGGCCGTACTCGCCGCTGCGATACTTCCGCGCGCCGCGCCGGCCGATGCCGCACGAGATCTGAGCTAGAGCCGGGCGGTGGCGCCGAGGGCCGGGACGATCAGCATGTGGTCGACGTCGTCCTCGGGGTTGAGCAGGTACTCGACGCCGAGCTCGGCGATCAGGGCGAGGTGGCGATTGAGCGCGAGCTCGACGCCGGCGGCGCCGCGCAGCGCGACGCGCGCGCCGTTCGAGGCGAAGATCGGCACGCCCGCCGACAGGATCGGACGCACGGCGCCGGTGAGCAGCGCGAAGCTCGCGCCGGCGTAGCCGCCGTACGACGGCCCGAGGATGGCGGCGGCCTGGGCCTGCAGGCGGCGGGTGACGTCGGCGGTGAGGCCGACGACGCCGGCGCCGCCCGCGTTGGCGACGTCGAGGTGCGCGAGGGCGATCATGCCGAGCGCGGCGCGCGGCGCGGCGGGTGGCGGGCCGGCGCTGACGGTGATGCCCGCCGCGCCGGGCTCCTCGCGTGGGTCGCGTGCCGGGGCCGGCGGGGCGACCGGGACGGGGATCGCGACGAGCGCGATCGCGAGCGGGAGCCTGGCGCCGGCGGTCGCGCGGACGGCCTGCTCGTCGGGCAGGTAGCCGGCGTGGCGGGCGCGGATGATCACGGTGCCGAGCGCGACGCGGACGCGCGGCAGGGTGGCGGCGGGCAGCCAGTCGTCGTCGTTGACCTGCAGCTCGGCGTCGGCCGGGGTGACCGACAGCTCGAGGGTCGCGACGGCGGCGTCGAGCTCGGCGAGCACGCGCTTGACGTCGCCCTGCTTGGCGGGATCGGCGTCGGTCGAGTCGAGGTAGCGCTGATAGACGTTGGCCGCCTCGGCCTTGCGGTCGAGCCGGCGCAGCGTGGTGCCGATGTTGAGCAGGATCTTCGCGCTGGCGAACCGCGCGTAGGCGGTGCGGAACACGGCGAGCGCGCCGAGGAAATCCTTGGCGGCGAACAGCTTGAGGCCCGACTGCATGAGCGCCTTGGCGTCGAGCTTGTTGTCATCGGCGGGCGCGGGGCGCGGCGCGGCGTGCGCGGATGCAGGCGCCGCGGCCAGCGCGCACATCACGACGACCAGGCGGCGAGTGATCCGCATCTCACGCAATGTCTCACGAATGACGCGCGGCGCGACGCTCCGGATCGGCGCGATCGCCGGCACGACCGCTTGATCACGTCGGCCATGCACGAGCCCGACGAAGCCGAAGAGTCGCTACTGGCAGCGGCCGCGCGTCTTGTTCTCCATCTTGCACGCGCCCGACTGACAGTCCTTGTCCTTGCTGCACATGCGGCCCTTCGCGGAGCCCTTGGCGGTCGTCTTCGCGGGCGCCGCTTCTTCGCGCTGTTCTTCGCGCGTGCTGCGGTTCTCCTCGATCTGCTGAGCCTTCAGCTGAACCTCCTCGGCCGTCCGGCAGATACCTTCGTCGCACGTCGTGCCCGCGCGGCACTTCGCGGCCTTGCCGCACCAGCCACAGACGCCCTTCGTGCAGAGGCCGGACCCGCAGTCCTGCCAGCGCGTGCACTGCTCGCCATTGCCACCGGTCTTCAGGATGTCCTTGCGAACGGCGGGCGCACCCGGCTTGCCTGCGAGTCCTGCCATCACGGCCACCGTCGCGGCTTCGTCGATGTCCTGGAGCGCGGGCGCCATCAGCACCGTGAGCACGCCGTTCGCGAACGTGACGTTGCGCCGGGTCCACACGTCGAGGTTCTCGTCTTGCTTGCGAGGCTGGTGCCCGGTGAACTGACAACGCACGCCTTTGATCTCTCGCGCGACGACCGGCTGCCAGGCGGCCTTGTTCTGGTTGAAGCGGCACAGCTTGTGGATCTGGTCGATGGCCCTCGTGCACGCCTGCGCGACGCTGGCCATCCGAACCCCGAGTTTGCCACCGGACCACGGCGTGAGATCGACGGCAGCGATGTTGGTCGTGACATTGAGCTGGAGCTTGCAGTCCTGGGCGACGGCGTCGATCGACTCCTTGAGCTCGGCGGTGAACTCGGATGACTTCTCGAAGTCAGCCGCATCATCCGCGCGCGACGTCGTGGCGATCGATAGCAAGACACCGGCAGCGAGCGAGAGGCCGACGGCCCGCGCGATCGACCGATTGCGCTGGAACGGTACTGATGTCGTCATGGCTCTAGAGGGCGGCAGTCGGGGCCGCGCGTCACGAAAAACTTTCATTGCCGATCCGATCCCCGGGGATCGCTTCGGGATCATTCAGGATTTGCAGAGCGCATAGGTCAGGCGTTGTCGAACACCGGGGCGGCGGCCCGACCGCCCCGCGGAGACGGGCGCTCGATCACGTGGCCAGGCGCGTGACCCGATACGCGATCAGATGTCCTGTTCGAGGAGCTCGCCGGGCGGCTGCGCGGGCGGCTTGTCATCGGGCTTCTTGGTCGCCGGGGAAGCTGTGGCCGGGTGCTTGGCTTGCGGCCTCGACAGCGGGCGCGGTCGGGGCAAGGGGCGCGGCGGCGTCACCGAGGCGGTGCTCGCGGGCGTCGCGGGCGCGGTGGCAGGCAGCATCGACGCGGCGGCAGGCGTCGTGGACGGCGGCGCGGTGGCAGGCGTCGTCGACGTGGTCCGCGCTGCGATCGATCGCGGCACGATGATCGTCGTCGGGGCGCCGGGCCTGGTCGTCGGCATCGGCGGCGTCGGCGGCTCGATCGGGGCCGCGCTCGCCGACGGCGGCGCGGTCAGGCTCGGTTGCGTCGCCGCGCGCGACCCGTGCTCCGTCGGGCCGGACCACGCGAGGATCGCCGCGACCACGCCGGCGGTGACGAAGATCCCGGCGCCGATCGCGACGCGCACCCACCGGCGGGCGAGCGCCGGGATGTGGCTCTGGCTCGCCGCCCCCGACAGCGTCGTGGTGTGGTCGCTGTTCTGCGCCGGATCCGACGCCCCGAGCAGGGCGTCGACGGCCGGGGCCCCCCGGCCGGCAGCGCCCCCGGATGGGGGCGCGGTTCCATCGACGGGCGTCAGCGTCAGCGAGAGCAGCAGCTTGGGCGGCGTGGACGGCGTGGACGGCGCGCCCGAGGGCGTGCGGTAACCGACCTGCGATGGCGTCAGCGCGACGTGGCTCAGCGTCGCGCGGCTCGCGTCGGCGGGCGAGATCCAGCCGTGCTGCAGCGCGATGCTCCCCAGGAGATACGCGAGCTCCTTGGCCGTCTGCACGCGCTGGTCGGGCTGCTTCGCCAGCAGCGTCATGATCAGCGTGTCGGTGTCCGACGACAGCCCGGCGACCCGGCGCGACGGCGGCTCGGGCTCGACCAGCAGGTGCGATCCGATCAGCTCGCCCGCGCCGCTGTGGACGAACGGCGGCCGGCCGGTGACGAGCTCGTAGAACACGCAGCCGATCGAATACAGATCAGCGCGAAAATCGATATCGCCGGTGCCGCGGCACTGCTCGGGAGACATGTACGTCGGCGTGCCCATCACCGCGCCGGTCTTCGTCGCGCTGCTCGCCAGCCCGATCTCGGTCAGCTTCGCGATGCCGAAATCGAGCAGCTTGGTGCGCACGCCCAGCGTCGAGTCCGGGTCGGGGACCACGAAGATGTTGTCGGGCTTGAGATCGCGATGGATGATCCCCTTGTCGTGCGCGGCGGCCAGCGCGATGCACACGCCGCGCAACAACACGGCCGCCTCACCCTCGGGCAGCGGCCCGCGCTCGCGCATGCGGCGCGACAGCGCCTCGCCCTCGAGCAGCTCCATGATCAGGTAGGCGTGGCCCGAGTCCATGTAGCCGAAGTCGAAGACCTCGACGATGCCGGGGTGCTTGATCGACGTCGTCGTCTTCGCTTCGTTGAAGAACCGACCGACGATGTCGCGGTTGCTGCAGAGCTCGGGGTGCAGAACTTTGACCGCCGCGAGTCGGCCGAGCAGCGTGTGCTCGGCGCGATATACGGTGCCCATCCCGCCTGCGCTGATCGCATCCAGGATGCAGTAACTACCTACGATCGTTCCCTCCACGCACCCATCAGTATAGTCCAGTCCGCTCGCGCTCGCCCAGCGATTGTGACCGCGCGCGCGGGCGCGGTCGGGCGCGATTGACACGACCACCCCGCACCCGCGATCCTTGTCTCGTGCGGCTGCAATTCGTGTTGGGGGTGGCCGTCTGGGCAGGTTGCTCGACCTTGGTTCCGGGCTCGGCGCCAGGCCCCGTGCGGGAGTCGGCCCTCGCGCAGGACGTCATCGTCCTGGCACCGGGGGCCCAGGACTTCGGCATGCTGCAGGTCGGCGAGGTCTCGAGCCCGAGCACGCTGGTGGTCGATCCGGCGTCGGGTAACCAGGCCGACACCATCGTCGAGATCAGCGCGAGCTGTCCCGATTTCGTGATCGATACGCCCGGGCTGCCGGCCGACGTCTTCCGGGTCTGCGAGATCGTCACCTGCGATGAGGGCGGCCTGATGTGCGAGCCGGGCGTCGACGAGCTGTGCCAGACCACCGACAGCCGGAGCTACACGTTTACCGCCCGGTTTCAACCCGTGGTGGCCGGACCGGTGAGCTGCGTCGTCACCATCCGGACCGCGGATGACAGCAGCACGCAGGAGCTCACGCTGACCGGGATCGGCGTGCCGCTGGCGATCCTCGCCGATGTCCAGCCCGCGATGATCGCGTTCGGCGATGTCCGGCGCAACGCCAACAGCTCGCCGGCCGAGCTGATCGTGCGCAGCATGGGCGGCGGCGATCTCGCGGTGGCGGGGGTCGAGGTGTCGCCGGGCTTCGCGATCCAGGACGGACCGCAGACCGGCTACTCGCTCGCGCCCAATACGTCGCAGCGCTACGAGGTGGTGTGCCATCCACCGGTCGTCGGCGAGCTGTCCGGACAGCTGGTCGTGATCTCCAATGATCCGGGACAGCCGAGGATCGCGATCCCGCTGGCGTGCCGGGGCATCGACTCCAACCTCGATATCGAGCCCAGCCCGGCGCAGCTCGCCACCACGCGCGTCGGCGAGCCGGTCGAGGCGTCGATCGATCTGCGCAACACCGGCGACGCGGCGATGACGCTCGAGAGCGTGACGCTGACCGGCGACGACATCACGATGGTGGCCACGCCGACGCCCGGCACGGTGCTCGATCCGAGCGAGGCGACGCAGGTCAGCCTGCGGTTCGGCGCGACGGCGAAGGGCGACGTCCACGGCACGCTGGTGGCGACCTACGACGGCGGCCAGGTCCGGCGCACCGAGATCAGCGGGCGAGCGCTCGCGTCGTCGCTGGCGCTGACGCCCGACGGCGACGTGAGCTTCGGCCCGGTGTGCGCGGGCGAATCGAAGACGCAGGAGTTCACGCTGATCGGCAACGACCAGGGCGGGTTCGCGGTCGATGCGCTGTCCGATCCGGGCGCGCCGTTCACGATCACCGCGCCGGCGCTGCCGGTGACCGTGCAGGGCGCGGGCGCCAACCAGGTCAAGTTCAAGGTCACGGCGGCGCCCACCGCGGCCGGCATGGTGAACGGCGAGATCGTCGTCCACACCGATATCCCCGCCGCGGTCGACCACATGCTGCACCTGCACGTCGAGGGGTTGCCGGCCGGCATCACCGCGACGCCTCCGACGATCGAGCTCGGCGCCAACGCGGTGAACCGGACGACGATCGGCAAGTCGATCCACCTGACCAACTGCAGCGAGGCGCCGATCGCGTTCACCAACCCGCGCATCGAGGGCGGTGACGCGCTCGACTTCGCGATCGTCGCGCAGCCGGCGCTGCCGATGATCCCGCCGGCGGGCGACGCGACGTGGTTGATCGTGCTGCAGGCGCACTCGGTGGGCCTCAAGCTGTCGAGCTTCGTGGTCGACCACGACGGCGGCAGCGCCACCGTCGAGCTGCAGGGCGAGGGGCTGGGCGACGCGCCGCCGGAGCTGCTGCCGGTCGCGCGCGGCAGCTACTACGCGTGCGCCACCGGCCGGCCGAGCACGCTGTGGCCGATCGCGCTGGCGCTGCTCGTCCTGCGACGCCGACGTGCCCGCGCCGCGTGAGGATGGCGACGCCGGGCGCGGCCTGGCATGATCGCGCGATGGCGTCGCCGAAGTCCGACAACCAGCTGCACGGCATCACGCTCGAGCGCATGGTGACCGAGCTCGCGGCGCACTACGGCTGGACCGAGCTCGGCCAGCTGATCCCGATCCGCTGCTTCACGTTCGATCCGAGCGTGGGGTCGAGCCTCAAGTTCCTGCGCCGCACGCCGTGGGCGCGCGACAAGGTCGAGCACCTGTACACGTTCATGCAGCGCGAGCGCGCGCGCACCTGACGCGGCGCTCGGCTACCGGGGCAGCTCGGTCGGCGGCGTGACGCCGAGCCAGTGCGCGAGGGTCGCCGCGACGCTGGTGATCGGGATGATCGTCGCGTCGGGGCCGGTCAGCGCGGGGTGCGGCGCGCGGCCGGGCGGCAGGACGATCACCGGCACCACGCGATCATAGGGATTGAGCGAGCCGTGATTGGTCGTGATCGGATCGTTGTCGACCATGATCCAGCCGGGCGCCGGCAGATACACGATCTCGCCCGAGCGCTCGGGATCGAGCGTCATGCACAACACGGCCGCGTCGCCGGTGCGAGTCTCGCAATGGCCCCACAGGTCGGCGGACTTCTCGACCCGCGCGAGGCCGGGGAACGAGCGCAGCGCATAGACGATCTTGGTGGTCGCGATGGCGAGGTTCCTGGGGTTCTGCGCGAGCGCCGCGTTCGAGAGATAGACCGTTGGATACTTGACGGCGGCGATCCAGTCGCCGGGTCCGAGCTCGGCGACCGCGGCGCGGTTGGCCGCGTCCTTGATCTGCGCGTACTCGATCCGGCCGCCGCGCAGCGACGCCGGCATCGGGCTCGCGCCGTGGTCGCTGGTCACCAGCATCGACCAGCGGCCGGCGCCGACCTTGGCGTCGAGGTCGACGAGGAAGCGATCGAGCCGGCGGTCGAGGCGCAGCACGGCGTCCCAGGCCTCCCACGACTCCTGGCCCCAGCCGTGGCCGATGTAGTCGTGGGCCGACAGGCTGACGACCAGCAGATCGGGGTGCGCGTCGGCGCCGAGCTGCTCGTGCTCGATCGCGGCGGTCGCGACGTCGAGCACGAGATCGTTGCCGAGCGGCGTCGCGAAGATCGCGTCGGCCGGGTCCGGTGTCTTGTCGAGCTCGTGCGGGAACGTGACGCCGAAGCCCTTGTCACCGCCGGACTCGCCGGGCGCGTCGTCGGCGACGCCGGCCAGGCGCGGCGTCTCGGGCAGCACGTTCCACACGTCGTGCAGGTGCGCGGCGACCGGGTGCGCCTTGTTCCAGGCCACGAGCCACGCGGGCGGCTGGACGCCGATGAACGCGACCTGCTTGCGGTCGTACCAGATCGGCGTGCCGGCGTGGCCGAGCGAGAGGATCGCGGCGCGATCCTTGAGGCTGACGCTGATCGCCTTGCCGCCCGTGCCGGCGGCGGCGACCGCATCGCCGAGCCCGGGGACGCGCATCCACTTCGTGGTCACCGTGCCGTCCTCGGCCTCGACCGCCTTGAGCGTGCGCTCGACGTCGCGGTGCCACCACTCGTTGGCGAGGATCCCGGAGCGCGACGACGGCTCGCCGCTGCCCAGCACCGCGTGGCCGGGCGCGGTGATCGTCGCCGCCGACGGGTGCTGGCCGACGTGCCACGCGCCCTCGCGCAGCAGGCGATCGAAGCCGCGGGTCAGCGCCGGCCGCTTGGCCTCGAACGACCACTCCGGCCATTGATCGATCACGAGCAGGACGACCAGCTTGGGCTCGTGCCCCGAGGCCGGCGCATCCGCCGCGCGCGGCGCGGTGCCGGCGCAGGCAGCGAGAGCGACGAGCGAGAGCAGCGCGCGAGCCACGGCGCACGATACCCGCAACGGCCGATCGCGGGGCGCGCGGCGCGGGCAAGACCTCGCAGATTCCACGCTCCGGGCCGTGTCGCGGCGCACACGGAGCTGTAGGGACCGGACGCCTCGCATCGCTCGGCTCGGCGGCCGCACGTGATCGGCGTCAGCTCGACGGCTCGGTCGTCACGCGTTCGACCCCGACGCGCGACGGCACGGTCACTCGATGATCCGCAGCGGCGTGCACGGCGCGCGGTACCAGCCGCCGACCGCGCCGCGCAGCGAGGCGTCGCCGATCTTCGTCGACGTCCACAGGTCGTTGCTGGTCATCGCGGTGTGGGCGTCGTCGTGGCGCGAGAACACGGCGTGCGGCAGCACGACCTGGGCGAGCTGGGCGCGGAGCTCGGCCGCGAACCGCTCGCGGAACGCGTCGGCCTCGGCGCTGTGATCGGCGTCGTCGATCAGGCGGCCGAGCTGGCTGACGTCGAGCTGCGACTGCCGGATCATCGTCGGCACCGCGACCATCGCGCGCGGAAACAGGTAGGCCTCGGCGCGGCACGCGACGTGCTCGCCGATCGGGGCGACGTCGTAGCAGCTCGCGTCGCCGCGGCCGCCCCACGCGGCGGTGGCCTCGACGGCGAGCTGCTCCGGTGGCGTGGGGCGCGCGGTGCTCTCGGTCCGCGTCGCCGGATCGTAGGCGGGATAGGAGATCACGTAGGCGGCGTCGGCGAGGGAGACGAGGCGGGTGGTGGCGGGCAACGCGGCGCGCACGTCGTCCGCCAGGCTGGACGCGCCGACCGCGCCGGCCGAGCCGCCGGCCAGCAAGACCTCGTTGGCGGCGGCGAGCCCGCTGCCGTCGAGCTCCTCGAGGACGGCGCGCACGATCGCGCGGCCACGAAACTGCCAGTGCGCGAGCTCCGAGGTCGGCGCGGCGGCATCGCCGGCGCGATCGCCGGTGTGCCAGTCGCTCGAGCAGTACGCGATCTCGACCGTGTTCGCGTCGTAGAAGTCCGGGTTGATGTCGGGCGACGCCGACAGGATGCCCGACAGCTCGTCGCTGGCGCCATCGACCACGCCGGCCGACGACATCAGGCCAGGCGAATGGGTGAACCGGCTCGCACAGTCCTCGCTGGTCGAGCACTGGCCGCCGCCCTTGAGGAAGATCACCCAGCGCTTGCGGCCCTGGCCAACGCCGGGGCGCAGCGTGTACGACGCCGGGGTGCCGTCATTGCAGACCGCCAGCGGATGGCCGGCGAGCTCGACGAGGTGCTTGCGCGCTGCGCCGGGCAGCTCGGCGTCGTGCGAGATCGCCACCGGCGCGACGGTGCAGGTCACGGCCGGCGCATCCGTGGCAGCGGCGGCATCGGGCGCGGCGGCATCACCGCTCGCCGCGTCGGGTACGGCAGGGCTGGAGTCACAGCCAGCGAGGGCGAGCGGTGCGAGCAGCACGAGTCGAACAGCCAGCGGAATCAGCGAGCGCATGCCGCGGCGAAGTGCAGCTCGCATGCCGCGAGCGAGCCACAAGGCTTCCGCGCAGTTCGCCGAGCGGTGACTGTCCGGTGCGCCGGACACGTGCCCGGTCCGCCGAGCGGCGGCGGGTCAGTCGACGACCACGCCGACGAGCTCGGCGAGGAGCTCGACGAAGGCGGCGCCGGCGCCGGTGCGCGACGCGCCGCTGCGGTGGACCCGGGCGGCGGGGATCGCGATCTCCTGCGAGTGGCGCTGCTCGCGCCTGGCCTGCTCGCGCATCCGGTCGATCTCCTGCTTCTGCGCCTTGTCGAGGCCGCCGTTCATCACGAAGTCGATGATGAGCGGCAGCTCGCCGGCGTCGAAGAACGTGCCGTGGCTGCGGCAGACGTCGATGATGACGCCGCTGCCGGCCGCGAACAGCTTGCGGTTCATCACGACGCTGCACATCGGGCACTTCAGGTACATCTTCTGGCCCGCCGAGGGCAGCGGGTTGACCTCGACGCGCGGCAGCGTGCCGAGCAGCGCCTCGGCGCGCGACTGCGCGCGATCGACGACGATGCGCTTGATCGCCACGTGATCGAGGAACACGCCGAGGCACGCGCCGCACTCGTCGATCACGACGTCGCCGGCGCACCGCGCGTGCAGCGCCGTGGTGCAGCGCGGACACGCGCGATCCGCGTGGGTGTGCGCGGCGGCCGCGATGCCGAGCTCGCTGCCGCACTCGGGGCAGTGCTTGTGGCCATGAAACACGCGCGACAGGCAGCGCGGGCACGCCTTGACGAGCAGGGCCGCGCTGCAGTGCGCGCACCGGCTCTCGGTCGGCGCCACGCCGGCGCCGCAGTGCGGGCACGCCAGCTCGCCGGCGACCGGCGGCAGCGCGCCCAGCGTCATCAACTCGCCGCAGCGACAGCGGAACTTCTGACCGATCGCGTGGCCGGTGACGTCATAGCGGCTGTCGCACGCCGGGCACGCGAGGATCATGTCGTTCCCATGATGAGTCCGCTGCCGCCGGCGCGCAATCCCGCGCCGCCAAGCTGCCGCGCCGCCTGGCCTATCGCGCCGCGGGCGGCGCTGGTCAGCGCGCCGCGAGGGCGTACGCGCGGATGATCGTCTGCTCGACCGAGTTGCCGTCGACGTCCGCCGCGGTCCCGCGCAGCGACACGTGCGTGGCACCCCGCGGGTGAACGATCACGCCGAGGGCGCGGTCTCCGAACCGGACGATCGGGACGCGCGCCCAGTGGGCGCCGTCGTCGAACGACGCGTCGACGCGCGCCTGCGCGATGCTCGGCTTGTCGGCGGTGATCGGTCGCTCGATGTGGATCGGCAAGAGCAAGACGTGGGCGTGGGTCTGATTGTCCTCGTCGAGCTGCGGCGAGAACCGCAGCGTCGGGAGCGGGAGCTCCTTTGCGGGACCCGTGAGGTGCTGCGAGCGGAACGTCCACGCGGCGGTCACGTGGGTCGACAGGTCGAACAGCGTGCTCGGCCGCGTCTGGTCGGCTTCGAGGCGGTACTCCGCGAGCTCGGGCGCGACGGCGAGCTGGAGGAACGGCTGCAAGGTCTCGGTGGTCTCGGCGAGCACGTCTGCTCCGCGGCGCAGCGTCAAGCGGGCGTGATCGAGCACTGCCAGGCTGGCGCGCGCGGGGCTCACCTGCGCGCTGAACATCGAGGGTGCGAGCTGCAGGATGTCGCCGCTGCGCAGCGTCGCGATCCCGAAGAACGAAGGTGCGGCGAAGGCGGGGCCGAACGGGGCCTGGTTCCACGACTCGCTGACCTGTCGCCCGGCGGGATAGTCATTGATCGTGTCCTCCGTGGCGATGAATGTCGTCGCGCCCGGCTGTCCCGGGATCGGGACTCCTTCGTCGAGCGCCACGATCCAGCGCGCCTCGGGGCCATAGTAGTGCTCGGTTCGCTCGAACGGTCCTTCATAGGTCGCGCCGGCGAGATTGACGAAGCTCCCGACGTCGAGGACCGGCGCGGCCGCCTTGGTCAGGATGGCGTCCTTGGCACCCGCGTGCCGGGCGTGCACGGTGCCGAAGTCGGCGCGCCGGAAGCGCTGGCGCCATCCCGTGATGAAGTGATCGCGTTCCACGCGCACGAGGTCGTAGACGACCGACGGATGCTCCCCCTCCGAGGCGTAGGCGGCGCGGACGACCGTGTGGACCTCGCCCGGCGCGGCGCTGGGCCCGATCTCCGCCGTCGCGACCAGGCGGGGGCCGGCCGTCGCCAGGCCGTTCTCGTGCGCGTCGTCCTCGAAGTCGGTCATGCCAAAAAAGGCGACCTGATCGGCGTCGGGCAGCGTGAGCGCAGTGGGGCGCGCGAGCCGACTGTCCATCGCCACGGTGGCGTCGGCCTCGAGCGCGGTGCGCGGCGCGACCAGCATGACGCTCTCGTGCGCGAACCCCGTGGTGATCACGGTGTACGTCCCGCGCGGCAGGTGAAACGTCGCCTGACCGGAGATCTCGCTCGAGAAGTTGACCTCGCGGACCGGGTCACCGGGCTCGCCCACGCCAAACATGTAGATGGTCGCGTCGGTGAGCTGACCGCCGCGGTCGATCGCGCGGACGGTCAGCTCGTGGGACTCGACCTCTCGCTCGACGCCGATCGGCGTGACGACGCGCAACCCGCCGGCGCCGCTCGCGATCAGGGTCCCGCCGTAGATCCCGGTGGGGCCGTCGACGCGGGTGTCGAACGTCACGATCACCTCGGCGGTGCTGCCCGCCGGCACGGTGACGGCGGCCGGCGCGAGGCTGACCAGCCCCGACGGTGCGGCGACGCCGCGGATGCTCAGCGACGCCGCGAGGCTCAGCGCGATCGGCTCGGCGCCGGCGTTGTGGTAGCGCACGGTGCGCGTGATCGGCGGATCGTCGTCGTGCGGGAAGGTCGCGGCGCCGGCGCTCACGCTCGCGGGCTCGGCGGTGATCGCCTGCCGCGTCGCGCGGTCGACGTCGACGCGGCCGGCGCCCTGCTCGTAGATCGACAGCGCCTCGCTGGGCTGCGCCGTGCCGATCAGGGCTTGCTTGAGCTGCGCGCCGGTCCAGTCGGGATGCTGCTCGAGCAAGAGGGCGGCGGCGCCGGCGACGTGGGGCGTCGCCATCGACGTCCCGCTCAGCCGGACGTACGAGGCTCCGACGGGTTCGCCCAGCTCGGTCCCCGCGGCGCGCGCGGCGACGATGTCGACGCCAGGCGCCGTGAGGTCGGGCTTGATCGCGTGATCGCCGATCCGCGGGCCCTGGCCGGAGAACTCGGCGCGCTGATCATCGCGATCGACCGCGCCGACCGACAGCGCGGCCTCGGCGCTGCTGGGAGAGTCGATGGTTCCCGGGCCGAAGCCGTCGTTGCCGGCGGCGACGACGAACAGCGCGCCGAACTGCGCCGACAGCTGGTTGACCGCCTCCTCGAGTGGATCGATCTCGGCATCATCGAAGCCGCCCAGGCTCATGTTGACGATCCGCGCGTGCTGCGTCGCGACGGCCCACTCCATGCCTGCCAGGATCGCCGACTCCGGGCAGCCGAAGCTCTGGCACACCCGACCGCTGACCAGCGTCGCCCCTGGCGCGACGCCGTGGAGCTGACCGTCGGACGCCGCGCCGGTGCCCGCGATGATCGACGCGACGTGGGTCGCGTGACCGACGACGTCGGACGTGCCTTGCCCGTCGTCAACGAAGGTCTCGGCCGCGGTGACCTTGCCCGCGAGATCTGGATGGCTCGCGTCGATCCCGGTGTCGAGCACCGCGACGACGACGCCGGCGCCGGTCAGGCCGCGGGCGTACGCGGCTGGCGCGCCGATCTGCGGCACGCTGTGGTCGAGCAAGAGCCGGCGGCGCCCGTCGAGCCAGATCTTCGCGTTGCCTCCGGCCGACGGGAGCAGCGCGCCCGGCGCCGCGGCGGCGAGGTTGGCGAGCGCGGCGCCGGCGCCTGACTTGCGCTGGCGGAGCGCCATCATGTGCAGCGTCGGTAGCGTGCGGTCGACGGTGACACCGGGGCTGGCCATCGCCGCGCGCAGCGCCGGCGGATCCGCGAGCCCGGTGATGATCAGCGGCACGTCATCGCGGCGGTCGTCGCCGTAGCCGTCGGCGAGCAGCCGCGTCACGTTGAACAGCGCGCGATCGACCCGGCCGGCGGCGACCAGCGGCGCCATGTCGTCGGGCAGCACGGTGATCTCGCCCGCGTGGCGCTGCAGCGTGAACGAGATCTTGTCGCGCCCGGGACCGTGCTGGATCTGCGGCGACGATCGGCCGTCGAGCTGCTTCATCGTGACCCGATCACCGGTGATCAGGGTGACGGTGGTGCTCGCCGGCGGCCTCGCGAGCGCGAGCGGCGCGCTCGGCGCTGCTTGCGCGTTCGACGACTGCGGATCATTCGTCGTCTCGCCTGGTGGTTCCCGCTCGCCGCACGCCAGCAGGGTCAAGGAGAGCAACACGCCGAAGCGCGTCGCCCATCGTTCGCCATTGCTCGATCGATTTGCTCGATTGCCTGTCACCGGATCCTCCTCGTGTCGCGACCGCAAGCCCCTGCGGGCATGACGGCGATACGCCGGTCACGCCTCGCGGTGAAGGCATCTTGCATTTGCAATACGGTACTCGCAATGTAGTTTTTAAAAATCTGTATCTGTCGCACGCGAGCGCGCCGAGTCGCTGTCTGCCAGAGTCTCACTGTCACTCGGATGCAGCACTGCGTGTTTCGCCGGTGTTCCGGGCGTACCGGTAAGGTGCCTCTCTCGACGAGTCAGCGGCGCGGCGGCCTGGGCGACGAACAAGAAGGCCAGTGACAGAGAGCGTGTCGAGCCCATCGCAGGACCACCGAGCCAGCGGGGGCACTCGACTTCCCCCACGGCGAGGCGCACCTGACGAGTGTCCGCGGACAGCTGTCCGGTCGCGGACGACTGTCCGGTCGAACAGCGCTTCGATCCCACAGGCTACAGGTGCTTGCGCGCG
>Ga0307513_10004574_pt1 | contig 18436 bp, 18 predicted proteins | sample 15_EM_MG_FD_202174 | JGI IMG/M metagenome (GOLD analysis project Ga0307513, IMG submission 202174) | Populus trichocarpa ectomycorrhiza microbial communities from riparian zone in the Pacific Northwest, United States - 15_EM | ecosystem: Host-associated > Plants > Roots > Unclassified | place...
GCATATAATGTAAATTTTGGGGTATAAAAGTTTGGGGAATTTGACTAAGTCCAAACATATGCACCTCTTTTTTTTTTTTTTTTTTTGGTGGGGGAAAGAGAGGGAAATGCTTCATGCACCATAATGCCGATTGATCGGCGCTGTGTGTGGGACTCCAGAGCAGTGTGCCAGTGGGTCAATTACCTGTTTGACAACCTTCTGCCTGACTTACCCACTAAAACCCTCCTTTGCCAGTGATCTCCAGCTACATCCAAACAGATGCACCTTGAACCCCCCCAACATTCAATATGCCCCACCCTGTGCTCAAGTCTAACCATAAGTGGATCAAGCAACCCACAGGTGAGTAGGGAATGTGCTGGTGCTTCTTTCATTGCATTACTTGCTGCACACTCACCCAATCCCCAGACCTTCACGCAGAGCTCATGGCTGCACTTGGCATCATCCAAGCTCACCCACCCAAAGGAGGTAAGAGGAAGTGTGGGGACACCAATGGCCCTTTCACAAAGTTCTAATGCCTGATTGCCTGGCTGCCTACCTCTTTGACCACTCCCTCACAATTCATTTCCCCCTCCATTCTTTCTTTGCCTATTGTAGCCTCTAATTATGTACATGCACTGGACTCAAGTGAAATGGAGTGACATCTGAGTGCCAGGGTGCCTCTGTTCAGGATGTTCTCCCAGTCGAATGACCAACTCTCAAACTGAATGTCGATATTTGGTGATGACATGGCTATTGAGAACCTCAGCATACAAGAAATGAATGATTCACTTGCTTGTGGGTTTCGTCAAAATGAACGTTGGTCTTTTCTAATTTTCAGTTGGTTGGAAATGTTTCCAGAAGCCTGGATCTACTCACTCAAACACAGGTGAGGCTATCTACACTCGATCTGTTTATGTATTGACCAACCAAATTAGGATATTCCACTGTTCGACCAATTTGAGAAAGGTGTCCACTTTGTTGACTTGTGCCTCTATTATAATAACTCTGCGATACGTCTAGTTCACGGTCCATCTACAAAATTCTGGTCAGTACCACATACTCATGGCTGTACAAGGCACAGCAGTTTTGGACCCAAATGCCCAGCTGGAGGACATTTTCTGGGAGATCTACCACTGGCTTGATGGACACCCCACAGAGACCATCCTTGTATCATTCAAGGTTGACAACAGCAATAATACCGCCGAACTCAAACAAAAAAGTGTACAACCTGATCACTGGCAACAATGTGAAGTACTGGTTCCAAAGCACACTTGTATGCTGCTCCAGGATATATCTCATCCCCCCATGGACAAATGATGTGTCAGCTACTGACTCTAGGAGCCACTTGCCACAAAGCTATTTTCATTGACAGGATGGGATTCAGGGCCCTGACAAACATCAATGCGACCAGAATAAACATTGCCACTGGATTTGCGGATAACAGCACCAACTTCACAATCGGACAGCACATTGTGTACATCGAAGACATTTACGGTGTGGACACAACTGATCTATTGTCTGCTGTGAACACCAAGTTTGCTACCATTACCGCACACATAGATCTGGCTGCTGGGTCCGATGCAAGGGGTCAGCTTGTATGGTCCTTTGCAGCAGGTACAGCAGCATTGTCACCTATCTGGTTGTACATCTTGCTCTTTGTAGGAAGTCTGCCTGCATCACCAACGAGGTAATTTTCATCCTTTCATACAGATCCCTTTTGATGCAAAAGCTTTGCATCAGGACAAGGACATGAGCTACAAACTTGCCAATGTAAGTATTCTAGATATATTGTTACCCAGCTCACTTGTGCAATACATACTTATATTGTTCTACTATACATGTATATCCCTAAAAAGAGTGTCCCTAGTACCTAGAAAGTGTACTGGTTACCCTGTCAGTGAGCAGGTTTGCCCTGCTGAGAGAACAGGGAACCTGCTCCCTTGCCTACCCCCCTGTATACAAAATTATTGAAAACCCACTGTGTGAGAGGTGGGTACTGGTCGCTGAGAAACAGGAGGGGGCTGCTGGGAGAAGAAGGGGGGGTTGTCCAGAGACCTGGGGGTTGTGAATGTGACATATGTCCTTGACATGGTTTTACCATGTCTCCCAACAGGTTAGTACCCATGTCCACGGACGAGGTATAGTACCTATAGAGAGGCCAAAGCTAGGCACATGGAGTATCACATTCGGTCAGGCTGGATCTGTGGTAATTGTTTCTTCCGCCAACGAGCTGGTCTCATCTAATACTGTTCTAAAAGGCGATTACGAATACACGAAGTGTTGAAATAATGTGCGAGCGAATTAACCCTTGTCTATTACCCTATAAACTAGGACGATCTATATAGTAATGACAAGCAAAACGGATGTGAAACGGATGATAGATGTGAAATGAGCGCGAAACAGATGCGAAACCGGCTAAGAGAATTAAGTGCTACGGACCTATAATGTAAGGCCGGGGCTCGGTGCGGATACTGGAGATATGTAATCTTGCACTGGGTACAGGTACCACAGGCATGGAAGACGAAACGAACCCTCGAACACCCAAATTCTGACACGAAGGAACCACAATAGTACAATTGTATCGTTATTCAAGTGGGAAGATGACCTGTAGGCTGCAAAATTGAGGAGTAGGCATATACCTGCTGCACAGACACACCGTCGGCTACTGACAGTGCTGCTGGTGATTCACGAGATCTCTTTCGGATGAGAAACGACGGGCACTGTGATTGAATGTGATTTACTATGCGTCGTAACAGAAAATAATAACAACGCGTACCACGGTTTCCCACTGGCTGGGAGGCATACGAACGGCTGATGGTTGAAGTGGTAATCTCGCTGGTGGCGTATAGACTCTTCCAAAGACGGTGTATAATAGGAAGAGCATGGTTCAAAATGACACCCATAGGTTCTATCGCTCCTGCTCCTCACAAAAGCTGTGTACAGTGACATTCCGCGAATGCCACGGCTATCGGCGAGTTTAGGACAGTTATGGTCACCCAAACGTGGTTCAAGCACGTTTTGCGCCAACCACAGAGAGCGGTCACACTCTTGTTCGAGCATTTTCAAGTCTTGAGGTAGCCCGTCCCGGTCCATGAGTGTGGTCGACGAATAAAGGAGTAGACGGTTGGTGATAGGGGCCGAGCGAGCTCTAGGGACTGGCGGTGGTATGGGCCCGTAGAAGTAGTTGGCTCGAGGGGTCGTTGCCTGCAGAGTGGCATGTGGTTATGCCATTTTATACCAATCCAAGCCTCAAATTAAACTAAGAAGACCCCAGCATATTCCTGTCTGATCCGTTCCAAGCCAAGCAGGGTGCCCTGCGTGATGAATCAAGTATAGGTTCATTTTCAAGGCACAAAGAATTCAGACGGAGAACGCGTAGAGCCAGACTATTTCCGGGCTTCTTGTTGTTGACGTATGGATGGATATTGGAGGTTGTAGGGACCTAGAGCACCGTAAATGCGCTGGCACACCCAGACCATCAATTGAGACGACGTAAGTGTCTATCCAGACACATACGTCGTTTAGTAGAACTGCCTCTTGAAGTAACTGATATCATGATCCGGTTAGGAGACTGGCTCATGTTAACGAAACTCTAATTAATATCGCATAAAGGCCCACGTGGCAGCTGCATTCTCAAAGAAAGTACGTATGTGTGGGTATACATCAGACACGTATTCAGTGCCGGGACCGAGACGTGACCTTTGCATGGGCCGGACCCTGCAGGCAAGCCTGCCAGCCCCACGCCGCAGCAATACAAATGTCGATCCTACCAACGATCAATTAGCGTCAATCTGAGGTGTTGGCACTGAAAGGATATATTATTCCGGGCTCCGTCTAATTCCTTGATGACCGAAAATACGTGAATACGTGAGTCGGGAAGTGAATTCACGGAGCTCCACTCTTCTCAATGTAAATGGAGGAGGGGTGATCGGCTCCGCATGTTCTTAGAGAAAAGGTTCGGAAGGAGGCCAAGGTCTAGCTGTACCACTCACCGAAGGCACGCAAGGAGACTGGTCTGAACAGTCTGAGTCCCAGGTCACTAAGTAATTGACTGTCTCCTGAATGCCGACGATATATATATTTAGCTTCGGCTGATTCGCGCTCAAGCAGGATCTCGCAGCCGAGGTCAGGCATACACTGGCACCAGAGTGATTAGGTTATGTTACTTATCAACCTTGTATCGTTGGGGATAGGCACACGTGAAGAGTTTGTAAGTTTAGGAGCACCCCAGACGGTACATTTCTGACGCTTTTGGATAGCCGTATGGAGATGTAGCCACGTGCCGCTGAGGAAATCATCTCGGGTGTAGGGGACTTGAACAACGAGTAAGACATATTTCCGAGACAATCGAAACTGGCTATTTTGTTCACAGGTAGAAGTTTGGGTAAGGAACCCTATATATTCCTGGCATAACGGGCTTCCATGCACCCGCTGTGACTTCCCGGGGTCCTTGAGACAACCGGCTTTCAATTAGATTAATCGATGTTGTCGCAAAGGGATAGACCTTGTTCTCCGCTAACGTATATGGACCTATATAGAATAGACAATACAACTGGTGTAAATGTCGTCAAAGGAGGCGTCAGTTAGGTACTCCTGAATTTTATTAGGATATGGTGTCACACGACAAAGTAGAGGCGGGTGTGGATATGCAGACATGGTAAATCCTGTCTAACTGCCAATAAAGCGTGGATGACTACCGGAAGCGTTCAATTCAATGTTACAGAGACGCCGGCCCAGCCGATGGAATGGGCCCAACTTATGTAGGTGATATATGACTCTATACTACCACTAAGGACTCCAATACCGCCTTGATGGACCGGACCTCCGTTCACTTAATAGACGTCGGCCGATGCCGTTACGTACACGAGGTCGAACTGAGGTGGAACTCTAATATATATAGTTGTATGTACAGTAGCTGCGACCGGCCCGCAGAAAGTCCTCCTCTTTACCCTCGGGAATTCAGAACAGAGACAGGAGAAAATAGATTCAGGGGTTCAGGGACCGGAAGAGAAAGGAATTGGGGACCAAATAAGAGCACCGGCGACAATATAATTCAGGTTAGTGTAATTCAGATGAATGAGGAGCGAGGCAACAGCAAAAATGCCCGAGCATCTCCGAGGAACTCCGTCTCTCCACCTAGGGCTTAGGGGCTTCGCATGACCCATCAACACTGGAACATTTGTGTCCAGTGAATCAACTTGTAGCTGATGTAGGAATCCAAAAGACAGGCTTGATGAGTGTGAGACGTTATTACGATTCCCGAAGCATGATCACATGGAGAGAGAAAGTGCAAACGAGAGGACGAGACGTAGTTCTGAGGGCTTAGTTGTGAGCATGGCGATATGTGATCAAGATATGGTTTGCCTAAGAGGCAGCGGCGCACCGGTTGATAGGAGGAATAAATAGAAAATAATTGTGAACACTAAGAGTATTTTAGACTCACTGGTCCTCCGACATTCGGAAGGAACTATTATCCGATTAATCTTGAAATAATGACCCTAAAGATGAGACTGGCAGTTCTGCGTTGGGACTCGTGAGTCCGTTTGGGCATTCGGGACCTGTGCACCTGATAGCATTCATTGTCGTGGGGTCGTCTGAGGCTGAAAAGGCCGCCTGTGAGGGACCATTGTCAAGGTGGAGAGCCGTAGTCCTGGCCTGGGACATGAAGGATATCGGGAAAAGAAGCTGGCATAACCAGGTGGCAGAGGAAGTTGAATGGGTTTTCCTCGGATCAGGGATCAGGAACCACGTCAGTGTCTGGCAATACTCGAGCGAGCGGAGGTTCGACGACGCAGAAGAATGCTACTTTCACCTGACGCATCAAAAGCGTGCTGCTAAGATTTTTCTTAGAGTTGTTGGCGGCTCCAAGATAGGAAATACAACTTAAACCTGTCTCCTCCGGGATGATTTCGGCTCCCCACCCGGCGCTGTGCACTGATGAAATTATACGACTCATAATAGCGCTCCTGGACAGGAAGTCCTGTGTACGCCTGGCCCGGACTTGCAAAGCCGTTCAGGAGGCGGCGCTGGATGCCGTCTGGCGCGAAATTCCCTCTGTAGAGCCCCTATTTTCTCTCTTTCCACCTACCTGTATGCTCGGAAATCGTCCATATGAAGCCGTGGTGCGTCGCGTGCGTGATCCCTGTTCCTACAGTCGACTCGAAAGTGACGCCATCCCATAGACCTTTTCGCGGTATCTTATCCCATCGGACTGGACACGCTTCCGCTATTATGCACCCAGGGTTGTGACACTTCACTCAAACGAAGCGAAATGGTCCCGATGGGCGGCGGACGAGTCGGCGTACATGACCCTTTCCCATTTTAGTCGCGAGCCACTCCTGCCAAATCTTCGCCATTGGTCCTGGGACACCCCTAGAGGACACGGCGATATCGTTGGAGCAATGGTCTTCCTCCACGAGACGGTCACCTCCATTAACATCACCCTTGGCCACAATACGACATTCGACTCTGTTTTCGCCTTTCTTTGTAATCTGCCCGAGCGTGTCCCATTCCTTGAAGACCTCTCAATTCACTACAACGATCGAGAATGGCCAGAATGGCGACTCGAAGTCACAATGAACACGCTCTCAGAGGTCTTCCACACTTTGCCTCGCCTTCGCAAAGTATCACTTCCATTCTTCATGGATACCCCTCTTTTCATCTATCATATGGGTTGCATACCCACCCTTCGCCAATTCACCATTTCTTGCGCCGAGAAGCTCGTGGGTCACTTTGTGGATGACGACGCGGAGGAGGCGCCAGTTGTCGACGAAGATCCTCTTTTCCTCAATGTTACTCATGTCGAGCTTCAGAGCACAATGACGTCCTGCCTGCGCTTCCTCCACCGCATCTCGTCTCAACAGCTCGAGTCCCTCCATCTCACGGCTCTCCACCTCCGATCAGCTACGCAGTTTTCCAATTGCGTGGAGATAGTCGCAGAGAACGCACCTACTCTTCTTTCCTTCTCCCTTCACTATACGCCAGCTCCGCATGATTTGCACTTTGACAACTCTTGGTTTCCGATCGAACTGCTCATGCGATGTAATCGCCTCGAAGAACTATCTATCATCCATCCTCGACCCATGCCGTTTACTGATGAAGAGATTATGCGGGCGGCCAAAGCCTGGCCTAATCTCAAGACGCTTCGTCTCAACCCTCGACCGTCCCGCTCGATTGCCGAGTCGCGGCTTACACTTCAAACTATTGTCAACATTGCACACTACTGCACCCACCTCCACACCCTCCGATTATTTGTCGATACTCGCACAATACCGGAGCCAGTGTATAGTTCGAGAGGCATAAAAACCCTCGACTTCGGAATGTCGAACCGCTCGGATACGCAGCAGCTTGCTACTTTTATTGCAGGTGTTTGCCCTGAGGCGAACGTCACCGGAGGGGAGACCTGGAAGGAAGTGGATGTCATCTTGAGTGTAAACAAAGTGACGAGGGTGGAAGATAAGAGGAGGATCGATGCTCTGCAAGCTGAGGTTGAGAGGTTGAAAGCCATGCTAGGAGGAGTAGCACTCAAGTAGCAACATTGTGCGGTCCGCGGAGACAATTGTGAAAGGTCTTCACTGGGTCATCTCAACCCATGTCACGACATTTTACACTGTACCCACTATTGTTGGACATGGCTCTGCGAGTGAACAGGAGAAGAACCAGATGGAACCCTCCCTCCCTGTGCTGCCCTCTATGCGCGTACGTAATATAATAGACTGACCAATGCCCCAAAACATACATAATACGATATTTGGCTATGCAAACAAATCGGGGTAGCAGTACTAGTACTAGTACTAGAGTAGCCTCAATGTGTCATGCACGGTAAATGCAAAAAGGCTTAACCAACAACTACTTACTATCAGACTCCGGTGTGTTTCCTCAGACCAAGCCTCCAATTGGAGTCTGATCTCTTGGTAACTAAAGACCAAGGTGGTTTGCATAGTCCCATGAATAATCTAGAACTACCAAACGATGCTGAAACCGAGAAAGGACCGGTCGTGCTTTGGGTTCAACACTCAAAATGAGTCTGATTGCGACGTATATTCCTCAATCAAAATACCTACAAGGAATATTCTAGTCGCGGTTCGATGGGACTACGAGGGAAGATTTGGAAATATGGTGGCATAGTTTCCTTTTCAAACTCTAAGATATGGTGGACAGGATAGGTTATTGGTGAATTCATCGTAACCATAACATACATAGCTACTTACGTATAACTTTTGTTTTTGCTATCATTGTCTTCCTACTTGGAAACCATGATGTTATGATCCTTCCAATACTCTGAGGTCGGACGATCATTACGCCATAGCCCCAAAACATATTGCAAGGTCTGAAAGTCTACACTCTCGCGCTCTCTATGTTCCGTGAGACTAGATTTTACTTCGACATCGGACGTCTCTTTATCGAAGCCTGCGCACGAATAACTCACTGCTTCGTGATTCGAAGGTAGGTGCAATATTATGATAGAATTAGAGCTTTGTTGGGAGATAGAGTAATAATGGCCCTCTTGCCACTAGTCAGGATCACTTCCTGCCTTTGTTTTCCTCGTGGACGTCACTAGTCCAGTATTTTTACATCCCTCATGTACTTCATGTCAATCAAAAGAGGTTGGAACGCCCCGTACACCCGTTCAAAGTTTCAACCAACAAATGAGAGGTGTCATTCCGCCAGAAATAAACGTAATCACACGATTATATGTCGCCCAATATAAAAAAGAGAAGGGCACGAGTGAAGGACCGTTGTGGTATATGAGGGGTGTACAGTACGAGTGAACGAGCGTGTATAGAGGTGGGGCGGAAGGGGATATAGAACGTACCACACACGCGTAATCGATGCTTCTTTACCGCGCGTGAGAATACGGGGCTTACAACTCCCAATCGTCCAGATCGTCGACCTGAACAGCGGCAGCGTGCTGGATACCCATAACACCCGGTGCGTACGCACGGAGCGTACGCGGTGAGGCGAACGTGCAATCGGTACCATCCGTGCTCGCCACGGCGCAGAGCCCGACGGCGTACGCGGCGACGCTGGTCTCGCCTGCACAGGCGGGGACGGAGAGCGTGTACTGGGTCGTCTTGGAACTTAACGGGGTGGACGAAAACGTGGAGGAAGCGTAGGCCATTTCCTGTGAGGTTTCATTGAATGTGCCACAGTGCTGTTCGATGGTTGCGAATTGCGTGTCGAGCGGTGGGGAGGCGAGGCGGATGATGTAGGACGATTCAGCGGTGTCTGAGACTGTAGCCAGCGTTTGCTGAATAACGATACCGGGTTAGCCCGAGATTCTGGGTCAGGGTCAGGTGGGAAGGGAAGGAGATGTGCGCGCACCGAAAGAGGTCCTGTCATCTGGAACGTGGGTGAGACTCTTTTCACATTTGAAGCAGTTCGAACCCTCCCAAGACTCCGGATAGACGCAGCATTGAACACATCGTCGCGAACAGGTCCACCCGGCCCATCGACGATCTCGCAGTCGGAGAAAATAGCGTGCCACCAGCACTTGGTCGTGCCCTTGTTGCCCCAGGCCCCCTTGAAGTTCAACCATGCGAGGTCACCGGAGTACGAATCGGGGTACAAGAGCGGGACGATTGAGTCCTTCGAGTCCCAGTGAACGCCGCTGTCCGAGGTGGCGTCCTGCAGCTTGAAGACGACCGCGTTGACATAGGTGAAGGTGCCTGCTGATGCCCACATACCGTGGGAGCCTTTGGCGACGTACGCCGCGGGACGCTGGTTATTGTCAAACTTTGGGACCTGGTCCCACGGAAGCGTGCTGATAGCACCAGAGTTTAGAGCGTGACTAGGCAAGCCAGAACCGATTGCTGAACGTACCCCGAGCCTTTGTCACTATGAGCGTGGTAGTCGACTTGAGTGGCAACACCGTTGACAGTACGAACGGTCATCCGTTCCCAATCACCAGCATCTGCAGCACGAAACAAAGGCTCGGTTAATGCGATGAGAAGGCATATGATTGTGGTAACTGACGGTCCCCGACTCGGCCCACGATAGGTACCTTCTTCCCTTCGTTGAATGGGGAGAACTGCCAGTAGAAGAGGTCGACGACACCGTTAGATTTCGGGATGATAAAAGTGTAGGTTGCCGGCTTGGTGGATGATGTTGAGGGGTTCTGCCCGCGGAGGAAGGAACCCTTGCCATTATTAATGTCGGTGGTGAGGAAGGTATTAGCGCCTCGACTTTGTACTTCGCCCAGGTTGGCAAGTGTGAGCGGGCTGGGTTGGGTTGGGTTATTGCCGCTGCCATCCTGTAGCTAAATTTGGGACGGATGAAATAATGGTTGGTGGGAAAGCCGGCAGATGCGCAGTAGGCACGTACATGAACAAAGGGGAGGAAGTATTCGACTGTCGAGGGCCAGTATATCTCGTCCTGGCTGGTTGAGGGGTAAGTTCGGTTCGAACGGTGGTCGTCCGGACCTACTGGAAGCGGAACTCTGGGGCGTATTTTCGTGCCAAAGCAATATTTTCTGAAGTGGGTGCAGCTCGTGCGGACAATGTCAGGAAGCTGAGAGCTAGCAGGCTGGTGAGGGCGGGCTGGACGAAAAGAAATTTCAGTCAAGGCAGTCGGGTCGGAGGAGAAGAAAGTGGTACCATGCTGGTATATCTCCAAGGCAGGGAGATGGCTGAGTGGGGACGTAAAGAGCGTATTAGGACGAGGAACGAATCTCGCAGGGTGGGTTGGGGGGGTTTCAGGGCTCAGAGGGTGCCTGTCTTAAGTAGATCATGGCGAAGTAATAGACAGGTCGACACCGTATTCTCCCTTCTCGTTCTATAGCATGCTGAGTCGGGGGCGGTGACCGCATAAGCCGCCATATGGAACGAGTTGATGGCAGAGATTAAGCTATTGCTGCTGCGGAAGACAGTTGTGTCGAGTTGCTTGCATGGTTGGCAAAACCAGCATGGCTCCGGGTAGTTGCCGTTGAAGCGGTTGAGATCAAAGAAGCAATGCTTTATCCCGACAACCTAAGCTAAAGTCCGAGGTGGATGCTTCATTGTCTTGTATCTGCAAACATGCGAGCCGCAAACGTTTGGTACCGGGGCGCCATTTGGAATCCGTCTTCGACCAAGGGCGGTTTGACACCCGCACCGCGAGGTCGCACAAGTTCCCTCAATGCTCATTATATTGGCATCCTGACATTGTCTCATGCATGGCAGACAGTGAGCGATCCACGGCTTCGCTGGCCGTGAGCGGCACAGGAATTCGTCTTATACTACTAAACACAAGAGCCTTCTTCACTTCACTTGGAACTCTCAGTGTGCGCCAGATGTGCATTATCCCAGCATCCTGACACACAGCCCGCCGTGCAAGGTAGGTTGAGGCTTTATCAAGGGTTTCCACTTGGATTACGCGCCAGTACATGGCTATAGTATGCCTCAGGAGTGCTACAAAAAGCAGGCCGGGGCTTATCTGCACCACCTCGTCGGCCTCCTTTCCGAAGCGGACTTCTCCTTTCTGTCGTCCACCTCTTAGTCCCTCCCGCTTCTTCTCCTTTGCATTCACAGGGTTCCTACACTACTTTATAGTCGCTGGTCGTATTTCTTTTTTGGTACGTATTGGACTAGCACGCGCCCACGCGACCTTCTGACGCGTCCACGGCTCGTTACAGCCTTTCGCGATCCCCTTCAATTGCGTACAGTTCGTCTCCATTATAATTATCAGGTTCGCATTTTTCAAACGCACGGTCTGCGACGCGTCGCGTGGCTTGCGATCATCCTCAGTATCTGGGTAGTACAACCTTACCTTGTGCTGTAGTTTAATTCCATAACCATCAACCCTAAATGTCTGTACTCGACCCAGCGACTCTTGGGAACCTCCTCGATGGACTCGGAATTGTTCCGGGGCTGCTCAAACCAATTCCGGGGCTAGTGGGCAGTGTCATGGACGTCGTACACGGAGTAACGAAGACAGTTGGCGGTATCACTGCGGGATTAGGTCTACCTCTTCCATCCCTCTCCCTACCCGGTCTCGGAAAGGTTTTGGCAGTCACTCCGAGCCCTTTCACAGATGCCAGCTCTGGTTATTTGGACAATAATTCAAAGGCCTTTTACTCGGGAGACGCTCTGGCTAGCGCCATCTCGACAAATCCGACCACCCCACCTCCTAGCCACCCCGGGAAACGCAGCCCACCCGGGAGCGGCCTTTCAGGCTCCAGCTTGGTCGACACTGCCTTCTCCTCCGCTTCCTCTACGTGTAACGTCGAGCTCTACCAACCTGAAGTTGTGACTGCCACGCTACCAGCTCCCAATGTTACCCTCTCTACCATCTACCGCTATCGCCAGCAGCAGTCAGTCAACTTAGGCTCACTCTTTGTCCTCGAATCCTGGATGGTGCCGTCTTTGTTCGTTTGCGCTGCGCAACCGGCGGTCTCAGAACTGGACGTCGCAAATGGATGGGGAGGCTCAGCGAGAGCGCTGCTTGAGCGGCACTGGGACACATGGATCACGGAAAAGGACTTTCAGTGGATGGCCAGTATTGGAATTAATACAGTTCGATTGCCCCTTGGGTACTGGCACCTTCCAACGGAGCACACCGCCGGGACGGCATATGAGGCCGTTGGTCACATTTACGAAGGAGCCTGGCCTCGTGTCATCCGTACCGTTTCGATGGCTGCGGACCATGGTATTGGTGTGCTCATCGACTTGCATGGTGCACCAGGCTCACAGAATGGTGCGCTTCTTTCCATCCCTGGGCACCCTATCCATTCTCACATTTCTATAGGTCAACACCACTCGGGCGTGTCTGATGGCCAAGCCACGCTGTTCTCCGTGCCTTCCAACATTGACAAGACCATCGACGCGCTCACCTTCTTGACCAAGACCCTTGTCAATGTTCCCAACATCGTCGGTATTCAGCTTCTCAATGAGCCCAATAACGTGCCCGAACTGCTCACCTTCTATAATCGCGCCTTGGATAGCTTGCGCAACGTCACTCCGGAGGCCGCCCGCTTCCCCTTTTATGTGCATGATGGATTCGATATTCGACGTGGGACCGACTACGTAGAGAGTCGTAGTGATTGGGTTGTTCTGGACCATCATGCCTGTGCGTCATGATAGTAGTAATTGAACCACCCGCTCAACTTGTTTCGCAGACTACGTCTTCACACCTTCCGATATGTCCATGGCCGCTTCGGTGCATATCAGCAACGTCAATGGCCCCATTGCAGACGATCTGAAAAGCACCGCCAAGCGACTGAATGATAACCTCCTCATCGGCGAGTGGTCATGCGCCCTCACTGGCGACTCTCTCAAGGCAGAATCGGATCCTCAAGGTGCTCAGAGTACCTTTTGCCGGTCGCAAATGGATGTATACTCCCGGGCGGGTGGTGGATGGTCATTCTGGAGTAAGTCATTACTTCCAACGCCCTTCTATTTGTACCTACCCGCTATCCAGGCTACAAGAAGGAAAACTGCGAACGTGATCCTTCTTGGTGCTTCTCGAACGCTGTTGGGAAGACTCTCCCTCACACCTTCTTCTCATATCAAAGTCTCCAGTCCCTTTTTACTCCAGGCCAAGAAACCTTTGAACACGTGCAACCCTCGAAGCGTTCCGAGTCGTTCCTCTCTCGATTCTTTCCTCGTGCTCATGACGTGCTACCTCCTTTGATCAACGAGCAAATGCGAAAAGAGTACAAGTACACAAAACCTTCTCGTTCCATCTCATTAGCACAAGAGCGGATATCGCAAGACGTGCAAATGCCTCCACTCCCAGAAATCTTAGGCAAGGCAGACCACCCGAACGCTGATCTCCCGATTGGCGCCGTCCATCCGAACGTGTTGGCTCCCTCTGTCCACCGATCACCTCCTGTTCCTATGACACAAAGCCAGGTCTATGCCTTCAACAAAGCTAACGTTATGGACCCGATGGTTGGCGAAGACGGTAAGCTAGCGACACCTCAAGCGCGCCGGTTTGCTGCTATTCAACGCCGTGGTGAGGCCCGAAGGTGCCTTCAAGATCCCTCGTCGCGCTGCCTCCAACAAGCCCCCATCCCATTAGAGTCTCGACAGGAACAGCAAAACCTTACGGCGGAAGAGAGGATCATGGAACGTGGATACTCGGATGGGTTCACTACTGCTAAGATGTTCGCTCAGCATGGTCCTGCTATGAGCCGGCTTGGGTTCAAGGCCCAGTATGTTAAGGACACGGTGGGGCTGCTCCAAAGTATGGGGGTGATTGGAGATGAGAGCAAGTATGAGCAGTGGTTCTGGAAGGGGTTGAATGATGGAGAGGGGCTGGTTGAGAAGGTTATCGCTGCTATGACCACTCCGTCATAGTGGGCGAAAGGCTATTTACGAAGTTTGGTGATTGGTGGATTCGTTCTTTTTTTACTACAGTATATTTGCGCGGGCCATACAGCATTTTCTACATCTCGTTGTCTCCGCTCGTTAGACTCAACCTCCCTCAAGGAGGATATTGGTCCCTCGTTTTAATGACTTACAATGATACTACGACCGTGAAGAGGTCCATAATTGACCCATTCGGCCTCCTGTCTGGCGCTTGCAGCGCTGTTGCCTCTCGGATGGTTTGCCACCCGCGTGAGTTACGCACTAAAACTGCCCTCAATCCACTACCAACTTTTTTGGCTTGCTTTTAGTCGATACAATCCGCGTTCGCGTTCAGACCTGGCCATCTTCAAGCCCTGTACCTCGTTCTCTGAACCTCCTTGTTGGCAAACCGTTTCTGCCAAAGTTGTACGCGGGTCTGCCCGTGACCGTTGGATTCTCTGCGCCTGCTTTGGCAGTTTATTATACCACGTACGATGGTATGTGCCCTGACATTCACCTGAAAATTTAAAAGTCCTGACCGGGTTGGGTGTATGACACTACTGTGTAGCCGCGAAAATCTTCTGGGGGCCCACCTTGTTTCCATCCGCATACAGTACTGCAAGTATGACGGGGCAGAGCCCAAGCTGGATGTACCAAGCGCCAGTGTATCTCCTGTCCGGACTGACCGCTGAGGTTGTTTCCGGCGTCATTTGGACCCCGATGGACGTTGCGAAGAGTCGGCTACAGAGAGGCGCTGAGGACCCTTCTACCGGCCGGAGTGCGGCTCGACTTCTGAGGGGCGTTTGGAAGAAGGAAGGGTGGAGAGGGATATTCAGGGTACGCAAGTCCTTGTTACTTTCGTTGCAGCGCGGTAGTGACCTCGCGATTTACCTACAGGGATATTGGGTGTCTATCGCGGTTTTTGGGTAAGTTGCGTTCCTTTCTCTCGCCCGTTAAAATGATGGGTGCTGATGACTGGACCAGTCCCCATGTTAGCATATGTAAGACTCTACTTGTACTCACTCATTCACTCACTCAACACAATGATTCGCCTTTCTCAGATTGGGCCGTCTATGAGGCGCTCAAGAACGCGTTCATCCCAGGTCACTCGCCATATCCCGCTAATTCCAATCCCCCGCCGCTCGACCTGACCATCACGGAGGTTGCCCAGGAGAACGAGTCGCAAGTGCTGCTGGCGGGTCGTTATGCGATCTGTTCTGCCGCAGGCATGTCAACAGCGGCGGTTATCACCAACCCACTTGAGGTTGTCCGAACGCGGTGGCAGACCAGCGGAGGCCGCATGTCCGTCTCCACTGCGCATGGCGACGTTACGAAGGCGACCCTGCCCAGTCTGGTCCAACAAATATGGAGGGAGGCAGGATGGAGAGGGTTCATGCGGGGTGCGGGCATGCGAGTGATTTACTATGTGGGTGGTCCTCGCTATTCTATATCCTCGTTCCCGCGCTGACCTACTCTCCACTCATTCAGATTCCTTCTACTGTACGTTCGTTCTTTACGCTTCATGCACGCGTGATGAACCTTGTGTCTAGGCTATATCTATGACAACGTTTGAGATGCTCAAGCGGAATAGAGACAAGCTATTTACCTGATTTGCCCCTGACATGCCTTTCCATGTGCCTGCCTTCGCAGTGGGTGTCGTACGGCTCTGATATTTTGTATAGCTTGTTGGCACCTGCAGAGCCTCACGGAATTCATATAAGTAGGCTCTGCTCCCGCAGCCTTTCCCACGGCAGATCCAACCACACTGCTCAATCCAAGTGTTACTGCGGCCCTTGCTTTTACTTTTTGGCTGGGACACGCCTGATGCGAAGGGCGTTTTTGTAGATGCCGGAGATACGAGCCAGGTCATTTATTCACCGGACTATTCACCGGACTCGGGGTAGGATGTTGGCCACAATTGCCCCAGCTGTTCCGGCCAGCTGGATAAAACATAGATATTCGGAGGGACGTGGCACGAGTGCGCCTGATAGCGTCGTTTTCTCATCTGGTACTCACAGACCGGCTTCAGTGTGAGAGCTGGCGATAGTGGTAGTTTGAGCGAAACGTTCTTCGAGTTTGTGTTCACAGGTCCTTCATTCGTGCATCAACGTTTCCATCCCGCTTCGCTGACTCCCACTCTCCGGTTTGAACCACAGGAATATTGGTTAACGCCATGTATGCAGCAGTCGACTTGATGAATGGCCCTACCCTCTTTATCAGTAACATTGGCACCAAATGCTTGATCGATGACAATCCGATCGCAACTCTTGCTCGACCCTCCGCTCCCGCACTACCTATATTTACAATCAAGCGCTCTTCGACATTATGGGACTCGCAAATGACCATACACTCAGGGTAGATTTGGCGAGACCCTCACTGTTGCTGGTATGGTGCCACACTCCTCGATTATAAAGCGATCCTGCGCTACTCATTTGATTTGGCTAGCTTGATTTTCTCGTGTACGATGACGGAAGCAAGGTCACCAGCTCAAGCAATATCTGCCTCCCCAAGCTCCACTGTAACAAACATCGGGAGTAGTGTGTCATACGGTAACTGATACCCCTGTACCGATGGACTCAAAATTTGTCATTCTCCTAACACGAATTTAGCTTTCGTGACATCCATAAACTTAATTCATAACCTTTATCTTCCCCAGGACTAGTACAACAGCTGTGGTGACCATTGGCTAGGTTATTGCTACCGCCGTTGTCCTCGTGCTCATTGTTGTGCTCGTTCGACGCGTCCTCGAGCGCAAAAGCAGCCGCCGAACCTCGCAGAGGGGCACACCACAGCCAATCCTGGATTCAGAAGACCTGCCACGGCCCCAATTTCCCCTCCAAGGTGCACAACCTATGTCCCTGGCAGCGACCACCGGGATACTCATTACATTTCTACCCTGTATGGTGAGTCACGCATCTCACGCATCTCCACAGTCTGGTCAAATCCTCGGGCCACCCCGGTCATTCCCCGATCACAAGGCCGCTCAAACCCGTCCGTGACGGGTCAAACCCTTCCGGTGCATCTCTCACGGGAACGAACCTAATACATGCCACGTCCTATACACTTACTTCTTCCACTGTCCCCTTCAATCCGTCAGCAATGAAAAGCACCCCCACCAATGCAAACGCGCCACCTGCGCCGGGCGTCAAGGCAAGGCTCTACCATAGATGGCGCTCATGGCAGCAAACCGCGTCCTGGCCCAGATACCGGACGAACCGATTGAGGAAGGCGTGATGTCGGGGCAGATGGTGAGGCAGGTGTCAAAGAGTGCTGCCCTTCTACCCTATAATCCTGGAGGGCTCCTACGCGAAGAAGACGCACCTCCTCTACCGAACTACAGGTCTTAGTTTGCACTTCATTCATCTCACGTGGGGCATCCTAATGGGCAACCATTCACCACCTTAAAGCCGCCTATCAGCCGGCGAGTCTCACACGAATTTAGAATAACTGTCCGATCAAATGTGAAGGTGTCCTGGAGATTGCTTCGTCGCAAAATCCGACTGTAGTATCCAGGTGACGGCCGCGCGGCTGTCATTCCCATTGATGTGAGGACGAAGAGGAGAAACGGCCACTGCCCAGATTTTTGCAAAGGCTGTATTAGGTACCAGAGATCGAGAGAACGTCCGCCCAGGAAACTCCCCCGACGAGTGTTCGCCCGTCTCCACCGGCCTGGGATTGCCCCGGATGGCGATGCGGTGAAGAAGGTGACCTTGCCTGGTTTAATCCAACGGATATGCAGGCAAGATGGAGAGATTTCATGCGCAGTGCGAGTATGCGAGTGATTTACTAGGTGGACCTTCCACGCTTCACATGGTGGTTTATTCGCCACTCACCCAGTTGTATAGCATGCTGGTACCTGGTACCTACAGGGCCTTATGGTGTTCATTTAAGTGGGCCGTGTTTCCACGGTCTCCTCAGACCTAACCACACCAATTTTCGTCCTCTCCGAGCCTGTAGGTGTTAACGTTCTGAACATTGGGACAAATGTTTAGACTACTTTCAAGGGGTTTCGGCGCCATGCTGTCATGGTCATTTTCTCATTTCATTTTCACTGTGGTGCTTACTTTATTCTTTGCTGGGACACGCCTGGATGCGAAGAGAGTTCTCGTAGATGATGCATATACGAACCAGATCACTTATTCATCGGACTCGGGATGGAATGTTGGCGATAATTGCAGCAGCTGTTTCGC
>Ga0307513_10004575_pt1 | contig 18436 bp, 14 predicted proteins | sample 15_EM_MG_FD_202174 | JGI IMG/M metagenome (GOLD analysis project Ga0307513, IMG submission 202174) | Populus trichocarpa ectomycorrhiza microbial communities from riparian zone in the Pacific Northwest, United States - 15_EM | ecosystem: Host-associated > Plants > Roots > Unclassified | place...
GCGGGCAACCTCTCCTGCCACATGATCGCCGCGTGCTACGAGCTCGCCGACGTGCGACGTGCCGCGCACTGGACCGCCGCACTGGAGCGCTGGCTCGCCACGTTGCCGGGCGCCGTGGTGTTCGCCGGCATCTGCCGGGTGCACCGCGCGCAGCTCCTCGGGCTGACCGGTGACTGGGACCGCGCCGAGCGGGTCGCGGGGCAGGTGTGCGCGGAACTGGACGCGGTCATGCACAGCACTGCGGCCGAGGGGCATTACCTGCTCGGCGAGCTCAACCGGCTGCGTGGGCGGCTCGCCGCCGCGGAGGAGCAGTACGCGTGGGCGCATCGACTCGGGCGGGACCCGCAGCCCGGACTGGCCCTGCTGAGACTCGTCCAGGGACGTGCCCCGGCGGCAGCTGCCGCACTGCGGACGGCGCTGCTCGCCGAGACCGTCGATCGGTTGAAGCGCGCCCGATTGCGCGCCGCGCAGGTCGAGATCGCATTGGCGGCCGGCGATCCCGCGACTGCGCGCGCAGCATTGGCGGAGCTGACCGAGACCGCGGCCGTGTTCTCCAGCCCGGGGCTGGCCGCCCACGCGGCCCGGGCAACCGGGGCGGCGTTGCTCGCCGAGGGCGACGCGGCCGGCGCGCTGGCCTCCTTGCACGACGCCTGCCGGCAGTACATCGCCCTGGGGGCGCCGCACGAGTGCGCGCTCGCACGGGTGCTGCTCGCAGACGCCTACGCCGCACTCGGGGACGCCGAGGCCGCGGCGCGGGAGCTGGACGCCGCCGACGCCACGTTCGCCGAGCTCGGCGCGGTCACCGGCCGGGCAGCAGTTGCCGCCCGCCGCGGCCGGACGAGCCCGGGCGGCCTCACCGGCCGAGAGATCGAGGTGCTGGCGTGCCTGGCGGCCGGGCGCTCGAACCGGGAGATCGCGGAGGTCCTCATGATCAGCGAGAAGACCGTCGCGCGGCACCTGTCCAACATCTTCGCGAAGCTCGGCGTCACGTCGCGCACGGCCGCGGCCGCCTACGCGTTCGAGCAGGGCCTGGGACGGCGCTGAGAAGGTCCGGCCTGTGCCGACCCGACGTGGGTAGGACGACCCACGACGCCTGCGCGCGAGTGGGTCATGTGTTCGACGCGCCGGCGGGCCGGCTCCGCCTAGCGTCGGCGCGGCCCACCATGAAGGAGATCGCGATGACCGCCACCCTCGACGAGAACCGCATCGAGCAGTTCGTCGGTTCGCTGCTCACCACCTACACCGCGAGCGTCACCACGCTGATGATCGATCTGGCCGACCGCACCGGGTTGCTTGCCGCCCTCGCGGCCGGCCCGGGCACGAGCTCCGAGCTGGCCGACCGCGCCGGGCTCACCGAGCGGTACGTACGCGAATGCCTCAGCGCGCTCGCGACCGCCGGGATCGTCGAGTACGGCGGCGCGACGTTCACCCTGCCCGCCGAGCACGCCGTCTGCCTCACCGGGGAGGGCTCGGCCAACATCGCGCCGATGGCCCGGGTGTGCACCCTGCTCGCACCGCACGTCCCGGCGGTGGCGCGCGCGTTCCGCGAGGGCGGCGGGGTGCCGTACGAAGCGTTCCGGCCCGATTTCACGGACGTCATGGACGGGATGTCGCGCGGACTCATGGACGGTCAGCTGGTGGACGGCATCATCCCGCTGGTTGCGGGCCTGCCCGAGCTGCTCGCGGCCGGCGCCCGGACGGCCGACATCGGCTGTGGCACGGGGCATTCGACGAACGTCCTGGCCAAGGCATTCCCGTCCTCGACCTTCGTCGGGTACGACATCTCCACCGAGGCGATCGAGCGAGCCCGCGCCGAAGCCGGCGACTGGGGTCTGACGAACGTGACGTTCGAGGTCCTCGATGTCGTCGGGCTGCAGGTCGATGACCCGCTCGAGGTGGTGTTCGCCTTCGACGCCATCCACGACCAGGTCGACCCGGCCGGCGTGTTGGCCGCGGTGCGGCGCGCACTCCGTCCTGACGGGGTGTTCGCGATGATGGACATCAGGGCCGCGAGTCGGCTGGAGGACAACGTCGGTAACCCGGTGGCTCCGTTGCTGTACGGCGTCAGCACGCTGCACTGCATGACCGTGTCGCTCGCGCACGGCGGGGCCGGGCTCGGCACGATGTGGGGCAGTGAGCTCGCGTGCGCAATGCTCGCCGACGCGGGATTCGGCGAGGTCACCGTGCACGACATTCCCGACGACCCGATGGACTCCCTCTACGTCGCGCACCCGGCGTAGGCGTGGGGCGGCCCGCGGTCAGCGTTTGCGGTAGGCGTAGCCGACGGCCACGGCGCCGGCGATCGCTCCGGCACCCAACACGGAGGGCACGCCGATCCTCGCGGCCTTGCGCCCGGTGCGGAAGTCGCGGATCTGCCAGCCGCGTTCCTTGGCGACCTCGCGCAGCTCCGAGTCGGGGTTGACGGCGACGGCGGTGCCGACGGCCGAGAGCATCGGCACGTCGTTGACGGAGTCGGAGTAGGCGCTGCAGCGGCGCAGGTCCAGTCCCTCGGCCACGGCCAGTGCACGCACGGCATGGGCCTTCGCGGGCCCGTGCAGGATCTCCCCGACCAGCCGGCCGGTGAACACGCCGTCGACGCTCTCGGCGACGGTGCCCAGTGCCCCCGTGAGCCCCAGCCTGCGGGCGATGATGAGGGCCAGCTCCACCGGGGTGGCGGTGACCAGCCAGACCCGCTGGCCGGCGTCGAGGTGCATCTGCGCCAGCGCGCGGGTGCCGGCCCAGATGCGGTCGGACATGAGCTCGTCGTAGATGTCCTCGCCGAGCGAGACGATCTCGTGGACGTCGCGGCCGGCTACGAACGACAGCGCGGTGTCGCGATGGCCCGCCACGTCGGTCTCGCGGCCGCCGACGCGGAACTTCAGCTGCTGCCACGCGAAACCGACGAGGTCGGACGTGGTGAAGAACTTGCGCGCCGCCAGCCCACGGGCGAAGTGGAAGATCGACGCGCCCATCATCATCGTGTTGTCGACGTCGAAGAACGCCGCGGCGGTGAGGTCGGTCTGCGGAGCCTCGGCCGGTCCCTGCTCGGCGATGTCGCTCGCGGCGACCGCGGCGGCCGCCGACGCCTCGCCGGCGATGCGGGACCGTTCCGTGCCCTCGTCGGTTTCGCCCGACGAACCGGCGAATGCGTCTGCTTCAGCCACCACGTGCGGCCCTTTCGACCGGTGATCCAGTGATGTCCAGCCTAGTGCCAGTCCGAACGGCCGCTGGAACAGTCGAAGCCGCCGCGGTGAAACCGCGACGGCCTCGACGGGACGGGTGGACTGTGGTCAGCCGCCGATGGTGATGCCCCGGCCACCCGGCAGGAGCGGGGGCAGGTTGATCGGCGGCAAGAGCGGCAGCGGCAGCGGCACGGTGATCGCCGATGACGACGTCGGCGGCACGCTGGACGTGCTGTCCGTGGAGTCCTCGTCGTCGCTGCTGGCCGACGGCGAGGTGGAGCCGTCGAGCAGCCCGGGCAGCAGCCCGTCCGGGGTGGTGCTGGGGCTGTCGCTCGGGTCCGCGTCGGACGACGGGGCGCCGCCCTTGCGGGACGGCCGTGCCGGGCTGCTGGTGTCGTCATCGTCGTCGGAGACGGCCGGCTCGCAGTCAGACGTGGCCGGGATCGGGCCGACGTCGTCGGAGCGCCCGGAGGTGACGTCCTCGCACGGTGCCCGGTCCTCGAGCTCGGCGGCGCGCTGGCGCAGCTTGTCGAGCAGCTCGATGGAGTGGTCCACCTCGGTCTGCGCGGAGGTGGGCAGGCCCGACCGCAGCGTGGACAGGCGGCTCACCTGCTCGGCGGCCCATGCCTGCAGGTCGGCGAGCCGGGCCGGGTCGTGGGCCTCGTCCTCGGTGAGGATCAGGTCCGAACCCTCGCCCGTGGACGAGTCGAAGTCGAGGATGGCGCCGGAGAGCAGCGTGGGATCGGCCTGCTCGGTGCCCTTGTCGTCGACGAGTTGCTCGACCTCATTCAGCCGGGTGCTCGCGAGCTCCAGGTGGCGGGCGGCGCGGGCCGCGTCGTCGAAGGTGAGCGCGGTGCCGGCCGACTCCGCGACGCGCTTGACGCCGTAGAGGGTGTCGCCGGGCAACGCGTCGCGGCTGGCGAACATGCCGCCGCCCGCGGCGACCACCAGGGCCAGCAGCGCGAAGGAAGCGGTGACCGCCACGCGGCGCAGGCCGCTGCGTGCGTGTCGCCGAGGACGGGACGAGCCGTCGACCGAGGCGGGGCGGCTGGGCATCTTGTGTCGCCCGGTGCGCCGGCCGCTGCGCGTGCGCACCGGGGAGTGCGCGGTGCTGACGGGCTCGTCGTCGGCCTCTGCATGGGCCGCTGCGGCGATCTCGTCGGCCTCGTACTCGTCGTACTCGGCTTCGAAGCCCGCGTCGTACTCATCCGAGATCGGAGCGATCCGGGAGGTGATCTCCGCCGCCGTCTCCTGGTCACGCAGAGCGTCCGCTCGGTTACGGGGGGTAGGTGCGAGGCGGCTGTCGGAGATCGGTAAGGTCATCTCCATGGCCGTCGGCGCGTGCTCAGCAGCCCCGTTCTGGGCGGCGAGTGCCGCGAGGACCCGGGCGCGGGCACGGGCCTTGGCATCGGGAGCCGGCGCGTAGGCCGATCCCGAGGCACGCAGCATCGCCACGATCTCGAGTTCATGAGAGAGCTCGGCATCGGCGCCGTACCCGGGGGATCGCCCCTCTTCCAGCGCCGCGGCGAACCGCTCTGCGTCGTTGCCCCGTCCGGCGGGCATGTTGGCCGTCCTCACTGCAGTCCTGCGCTCGTCGAGACGCCCGCGCGTTGTAGCCGCGTGCGTCCGAACCTGGTTCGTTCACCCGCACAACGAACCGCGGCAGCAGAGGTTACGGCCTGAAGACCGTTCACCGCATCGAGTCGTTCATTCGTCGCTCCTGTAACAAGCGGAGCAACCTCGCCGATATGGCCGGAACGTGTTCTCATCGCAACCCCTCCGGGAGGAGCTGCGCGAGCCGACGGACCGCACGATGCTGCAGCGCCTTCACCGCGCCCTCGTTGCGATCCATGATCTGCGCGGTCTCGGCGACCGAGAGGCCCTGGAGGAACCGCAATTGAATGCATTCCTGCTGGTCGGGGTTGAGCTTGCGGACGCAGCGGAGCAGTTCCTCGTTCGTCGCGCCGTCGAGCACCTGCTGCTCGGGACCGTTGGTGCTGGGCGACAGCTCGATGATGTCGCTCGTCGCCTGCTCGAGGCGGTACCGGCTCGACTTCACGTGGTCGAAGATCAGGTTGCGCGCGATGGTGATGAACCACGCACCGATGTCGCGACCCATGTAGCTGACCGAGCTGATCCGGCGCAGCCCGCGGACGAACGTCTCGGAGGCGATGTCCTCGGCGAGGGTGCGGTCGCCGACCCGGAACAGCACGAAGCGGAAGACGACGTCGTAGTAACGGTCGAACAGCTCGCCGAAGGCGGCCATGTCGCCGTCCTGCGCCGCCTTGACCAGGGTCCAGCCGCCGGTCGCCTCATCGCTGGGCTCGGGCGCCTGCTCGGCAGCCTGCTCGGCGCCGCGCTCGGCGTCGGCCGGAAGGTTCGGCTGGGGGAACGTCACCGTGGACTCGGCGGCGAGCTCGGGGGCGTACTCGCCGGCGTCGCGTCGGGGAACTCCGGCGCCGGGGCGGCCGTTGGTCGGGTATGCGGCGGTGCGGGGCCGGGGGAGCGCCGGGCCGCCGGGCTGGGTGTGCCTGGCCGAGCCGATCGAGCCCTGGGGCGGCCCGACCGGTGCTGCGGTCGTCGGTGTCATCTGTACCTCCCCACCCGCCGGGGAACGGGTGGTGTCGGTGCTGGCATCGGGACGGAGAAGCCGGTGCGGTCGCATCGGGCGAGTCATGTCTCCGGGCTGGTTTCGCGTGAGTGCTGGACACCTCGCCGAGGGGCGGCTCGCGGTGCTCTGCACAGAGGCTGCATGCCACTCCCTCGGGTGAGTCGGTGCGACGTCCCGGAGCGTCGTCGCGTCGATCTGTCTGTAGCGGCGGAGCATACGGGCGGGGTCGTGTCGGAGGGGACACGGCGGCGCCCCGACGCGGTTCGGTTCCGGTGAGCGGCCGACTACGCGCGGTCAACGTAACGAATTGGGCGTGTCGGCGTGTCGGATGCCGTCGGTCGACAGGCTCCGCACGGCTCGCCGTCCGTGAAAGACTCGGGCGTACCTGAGCGCCGGACGCCACTGCCGACGACCACTGGAGCCCCGTGGACAGCACGCCACCGACCCTCGCCGACGGTCGTCCCGAGCGGATCGCCGACCTCGTGTCAGCCGCGGCCGCACGCACCCCCGACCAGCCTGCGATCATCGACGTGACCAGCGGAAACACTCTCACATGGGCAGCGCTCGATGCTGCGGTGGACGGTGAGGCCGCCCGGCTGTCGGCAGCAGGCGCGACCCCCGGGGAACGGGTGGTCGTGCGACTACCTGGCGGCGCCGGATTCTGTGTCGCCGTGCTGGGCGCGCTGAGGGCCGGCGCGGTGGCCGTCCCGTACGGCCCGGTGGCCGTGCGTCGGGAGCTCGACATCGTCTTCGGGGACTGTCGACCACGGGTCGTGGTGGCTGCGGAGGGTGACGACGCGGCTGTCGAGAGTGCGGACGCGGTGGGCGCCACGGTGCTCGGTCCGCCGGCTTCCGAGGCGCCGAACGGTCCGCCCTCGGAGCCCGGCGACAGTGCCGGACGGGCCCCCGGCAGTGCTGTTCTCGGCGACCCCGAGGACGTCGCTCTTCTGATCTACACGTCGGGCACCACGGGCACCCCGCGCGGCGTGTGCCTGTCCCACCGCGCGGTGCTGGCCAACCGGGCCCAGGCGGCCGGGTTGCGGCCGGCGCCGGTCGCCCCGGTGGACCGGGTGCTGTTGACCATGCCGCTGTTCCACGTGCTCGGTTTCGCGGCCGGGGTGCTGCAGGCCTGTTGGGCAGGCGCGACGGTCGTGCTGGCCGAGAACACCGACGGCGCGACCGTCGCCGCGGTGCTCCGCGCGGAGCGGATCACCGCGCTGGGCGGTGTGCCGTCGATGTATCGGGCGCTGCTCGACCTGTCCGGTGAGGAGCTGCGGTCGGCCACGGCGGGCCTGCGTGTCTGCACCTCGGGCGGCGCGCCGCTGCCCGCCGACTGGCTGGCGGCGTTCCACGAGGCCACCGGGCACTGGATCGTGGAGGGCTACGGCCTGACGGAGGCCGGTCCGGTGGTCGCCAGCAACGCGTTCGACCGGCCGCCGAAGCCCGGCTCCGTCGGCCGCGTGCTGCCCGGCGTCGAGCTGCGGCTCGTCGACGTCGACGGGCTGCCGCTGGAGGCGGCGCCCACCGACGACGAGGACGACTGGGACGACGACCCGGCCGACGACACCGGGCACGTCGCGCTGCGCGGCCCGAACCTGTTCTCCGGCTACTGGCCCGACCGCTCCGGCGGCCCCGACATCGACGGCTGGTTCCGCACCGCCGACGTCGGGTTCCTCGACGCCGACGGCGACCTGCACCTGGTCGACCGCTCGTCCGACGTCGTGATCGTGAGCGGGTTCAACGTGTTCCCGCGCGAGGTCGAGCAGGTGCTCGCGGAGCTCGACGGCGTCGCGGAGGCGGCGGTCGTCGGCACCCCCGACGAGCGGCTCGGCGAGGTCGTCAAGGCCGTGGTGGTGCGCGAGCCGGGAGCCGACCTGTCGGAGGAGGCCGTGCGTGCGCACTGCGCCGCGCGGCTGGCCCGGTTCAAGGTGCCGGCCGTCATCGAGTTCGTGGACGTGCTGCCCCGCACGCCGACCGGCAAGGTGGCGCGGCGGTTGCTGGCGGGCGGCACGGCGTGAGCAGAGTGACCGTCTACACGCGGGACGGTTGCGGCCTGTGCACCACGGCCGAGCAGGACGTCGCGCGGATCTGCGGTGAGCTCGGGGTGGGGTGGACGGCCGTCGACGTCGACACCGATCCCGAGCTGCGCGCGGAGTACGGCGACCGGGTGCCGGTGATCGAGATCGACGGCAAGGAGCACGGCTTCTGGCGGGTGGAGGAGCCGCGCTTCCGAGCGGCACTCGCGTAGTTGTGCCGCGCCGACAGGTTGCGTCGATCACGGGCAGATGGTGGTCCGTGGTGATCCACCAGCCGCCATTTGCCCGTGATCAAGACCCTCGCGGGCGGCCGGTGCACCGCCAGGCGCAGTCGGCGTCGATCAAGGGCAGAAGGTCGCCGGCGGAGATCAACTGACGACCTTTTGCCCTTGATCAACGAACGTCCCCGCCCCGCAGACGTCACCGACCGGTAAGCGTTCCGACCGCCCGGCAGGCACCGCGGTGCCCGAGGATGGGGACGTGAGCACCACAGTGACGCCCGCGGGCCCGGCCACCGCGCCGGCGCGCGAGCTCTCCCGCCCGGTGGCCGCGCTGGTCGGCGTGCTGGCCGTGGCGGCGGCGGTGGGTGTCGGGCAGTTGGTCGCGGGGTTCGCCGGGCCCGGCTCGGCGCCGTTCGTCGCGGTCGCCGACACCGTGATCCGCCTGTCGCCGCAGTGGCTCACGGAGTTCGGCAAGACCCTCGGCCCGGAGCGGGACAAGCTGGCGCTGCAGGTCGGCGTGGCTGTCGTGCTGCTCGCGCTGGCCGTGACGGCCGGGCTGCTCTCCCGTCGGGAGCCCCGGTGGGGCATGCGGATCGTGATCGGCCTCGGGCTGGTCGGGTTCGCCGCGGTGTTGTTCGCGCCGACCTTTTCGCCGCTGGATCTGCTCGCCCCGCTCGCGGCGCTCGGCGCCGGCGGCCTCACCTTCGGCCGGTTGCACGGGCTCGCGCTGCGTGCCGCCGAGCCGTCCACAGTGCCTCACGACGGGCCGTCGCGGCGCACGGTGCTCGCCGGCGCGGCCGGCGGTGTGGGCGTGGCGGCGCTGGCCGCCGGCGCCGGCGGATGGGCGCTGGGCCGCGGGGTGGTGGACTCGCGCGCCGAGGTCACCGCCATGCTGCGCTCGGCACGGATCGCGACCGCGCCGGCGCTGCCGCCCCTCGCGGACTTCGCACCGACCGGCACACCGACGTTCCACACGTCGAACGCCGACTTCTACCGGATCGACGTCGCGCTGCGGGTGCCGTCGGTGCAGGCGGCGGACTGGTCGTTGCACGTGCACGGCATGGTCGACCGCGAGCTCACGTTGAGCTTCTCCGATCTGATGTCGCGTCCGCTCGTGGAGCGGGACGTCACCCTGACCTGCGTCTCCAACGAGGTGGGCGGCGACCTGATCTCGACGGCGCGGTTCGTCGGCGTCGAGCTGCGCCCGCTGCTGCTGGAGGCGGGGATCCGTCCCGGCGCCGATCAGCTGTTCAGCCGCAGCATTGACGGCTGGTACACCGGCACGCCTCTCGACGTGCTGCTCGAACCCGATCGTGGCGCGTTGCTGGCCGTCGGCATGAACGGCGAGGCGCTGCCGCTGGAGCACGGGTTCCCGGTGCGCATGGTCGTGCCCGGCCTGTACGGGTACGTGTCGGCGACCAAGTGGGTGGTCGATCTGGAGGCCACCACGTTCGCCGCCAAGCAGGCCTACTGGCTCGAGCGCGGCTGGGCGGAGCGCGGACCGATCAAGACGGAGTGCCGGATCGATCTCCCCGGTCCGTTCGACCAGGTGCCGGCCGGGCGGGTCACGCTCGCCGGGATCGCCTGGTCGCAGCACGTCGGCGTCTCCCGCGTCGAGGTCCGCGTCGACGGCGGGCCGTGGCAGGCGGCGGAGCTCACCACCGAGGTCAGCCGCGACACGTGGCGCATGTGGCGCACCACGGTTGACCTGCCGCCCGGGCGGCATCAGGCCGAGGTCCGCGCGACCGACGCCCGCGGCGTCGTCCAGACGGAGGTGCGGGCGGACCCGGTCCCCGACGGCGCGTCGGGCTGGCCGGTCGCCGCCTTCACGGTGGTGTGAGCGCAGGCACCGCGCGGGTGCGCGCGGGCGGCTGATGCCAGGATCGGTGGTGTCCGGCCACCGTCGAGAGGAACACCGTGCGGAAGACCCTGCGCTGCGCCGCGCTCGCCGCGGTGGCTGTCGCACTCGGTGCGTGCAGCGCCGGCCCGGTGACCCCGCCCGCGCCCACGACGAGCGCGCCGGCCACCAGCACCACGGCCGCCCCGTCCACCGCCGGTTCCGCCGGCCAGGTGTTCGGCACGGCCTGCAGCCGGTTCCCGCAGGGCGACGCCCCCGGATCGCTGACCGCCATGGCGCGCCAGCCGGCGGCGACCGCGATCGGCACCAACCCGCCGCTGGCCGAGCTCGGGGCCGCCATCACCGCGGCCGGGCTCGGCGGCACCCTCGACCAGCAGCAGGCCGTCACGGTCTTCGCGCCGGACGACGCCGCCTTCGCGACGGTGCGGACCACGCTCGGCGCCGACCGCTTCGCGGCGCTGCTTCAGGACACCCGCGCCGTCACCGGTGTGCTCGCCCTCACCGTCGTCGAGAGCCGGCTCGACGCCGCGGGCCTCGTCTCCGCGAAGACGGTGCGGACGCTCAGCGGTGCCGAGCTGACCATCGGCGGCACCGCGGACGCGCCGACCGTGACCGATCCGCAGGGCACCACCGCGCGCGTCCTCTGCGGGAACATCCCGACCGCGAACGCCACCGTGTTCGTCATCGACAAGGTGCTGATGCCCCGGAGCTGATCGCCGACCGGCCGACCGCACGACGCATGGCCTGCGGCGCAGTGCCGGATCATCGTTCCGTCCTTCGGCGTGTCATCGGCCGACCAGGAGCGTCGAGAGGCGAGCGTGAGGGGTCTCACCTGCGGGTGCTTCGCGTTCGGCTGCGACGAGCGGGCCACGCGCGGCGACCACCGGTATCCGTTCCGGACGGGCGTGTCGTGAGCACGGTCCCGATCAAGATCGCAACTTTGTGCCTGTGTTCACAAGCAGCTACCGTGGTCTGCAGTTGCCGTCAACACCCCGTTCCGGGGCTCACGACGGCCCGGGGACGCGCGGCCCCCCGTGTCGCAGCGCCCGCCCACCACCGGCACAGCCGAGCGAGGAGTTGCCGTGACCGAGCTTGCGAGGTCACAGTTCTGCGCAGCACCTTCGGTCGTGTCGCCGACGAGCGCCAGCGAGGAGGTGTCATGACCGCGCCGCCGGATCCTGCAACGGGATCCGCCATGGTGCCCGCAGAGGCCGGTGCCACCACCCGGCGGGCCATTCCCGAGGCGAGCGTCGCCCGTCTCGCGGTCTACCTGCGGATGCTCGGCGAGCTGGCCGAGCAGGGTGCGGAGAGTGTCTCCAGCGAGGAGCTGGCGGTCGCCACGGGCGTCAATTCGGCGAAGCTGCGCAAGGACCTCTCCTACATCGGCTCGTACGGCACCCGCGGCGTCGGCTACGAGATCGCGCCGCTGCGCCACCAGCTGGAGGAGGCGCTGGGTCAGAACCACGCGCAGTCCGTCGCGCTGGTCGGCGTCGGCAACCTCGGTCACGCGCTCGCCGGCTACGGCGGGTTCAGCGGCACCGGCTTCCCGGTCACCGCGCTGTTCGACGTGGATCCCGACCTGGTCGGCATCCACATCAACGGCATCCTCGTCGAGCACGTCCGTGACATCCCGCGCGTGTGCGCCGAGCGCGACGTCACCATCGGCATCGTGGCCACTCCTAGTCCGGCCGCGCAGGGCGTGTGCGACCAGCTGGTCTCCGCCGGGGTGCGCAGCATCCTCAACTTCGCCCCTGTGCTGCTGCAGGCGCCCGACGAGGTGGAGGTGCGCAAGGTCGACCTGGCCGTCGAGCTGCAGATCCTCGCCTTCCACGTCGCGCGGCGGCACATGGAGGCGACCGGCGAGGCCGCGGTCAACGGCCACGCCGTGAACGGAGCGGGAGGTCTGGTTCCGTGAGCGAGCTTGCGAGCGAACCATCAGCACAGCGTGTGCGCACGCGAGGGAGCTTGCGACCGAGCCAATCGGCACAGCGCTCCGACGTTCTGCCCGAGCGTCAGCGAGGGCTGCGATGAGTGTTCTCGTGGTGGGGATGTCGCACCGCAGCGCCCCGGTGGGGGTGCTGGAGCGCGCTGCCGTCAGCGTCGACGACGTGCCGAAGCTGCTCGACGAGATGATGCGCGGCACCCACGTCTCCGAGGTGCTACTGCTGTCGACCTGCAACCGCATCGAGGTCGTCGCGGTCGTCGACGCGTTCCACGGCGGGCTCGCCGATGTCGGCGAGGTGCTCGCCCGCCACGCAGGCCTCCCGCTGCTCGAGCTCACCGAGCACCTGTACGTGCACTACGCCGGCTCGGCGGTGCAGCACCTGTTCGCCGTCGCGTCCGGGCTCGACTCGATGGTCGTCGGCGAGGCGCAGATCCTCGGCCAGCTGCGGGCGGCCTACGCCACCGCGCAGGAGCTCGGCACTGCGGGCCGGGTGCTGCACGAGCTGGCCCAGCACGCGCTGCACGTCGGCAAGCTGGTGCACAGCCGCACCGGGATCGATGCCGCGGGCGCGTCGGTGGTCTCCGAGGCGCTGTCCGACGCGGCCGGCGTGTTCGGCGGCGCGCTGGCCGGCACGCGTGCCGTGCTGGTCGGAGCGGGTGCGATGGGCGCGCTCGCGGCCGCGCACCTGCGCCGCGCCGGCGCCGCCGAGATCGTCGTCCTCAACCGCAGCCTCGACCGGGCCGAGCGGCTCGCCGCCACCACCGTCGAGAACGGCGTGCCGGCGCGCGCAGGCACGCTCGACCTGCTCGCCGCCGAGCTCGGCGGCGCCGATCTGCTCGTGGCCTGCACGGGCGCCGTCGGCAGCGTGGTGGGGCTGGATGCGTTCGGCGACCGCACGGGCCGGCCGCTGGTCGTCGTCGACCTCGGGTTGCCCCGCGACGTCGATGCTGCCGTGGCCGAGCTGCCCGGCATCACCGTCGTCGACCTCGCCACGCTCCAGGAGCGGCTGTCCGACGACGCGCGCGGCGCGTCCGTCGCGATGGCGCAGGAGATCGTGGCCGAGGAGGCCCAGTCCTACCTGGCCGCGCAGCGCTCCGCGGAGGTCACCCCGACCGTCACGGCGCTCCGCAAGCGCGCCGCCGAGGTGATCGACGCCGAGCTGCTCCGGCTGGACTCGCGCCTGCCCGATCTCGACGACAAGGTGCGCCACGAGTTCACCCGCAGCGTCCACCGGGTCGTCGACAAGCTGCTGCACACACCGACCGTGCAGGTGAAGCGCCTGGCCGAAGGCCCCGACGGCGACAGCTACGCCGCCGCGCTGCGCACCCTGTTCGAGCTCGACCCGCAGGCTCCCGCCGCCATGGCCGTCCAGCGCAGTGGCGACGTACTCGCCGCGCTCGAGGCCAGACCGGAACGGGAGGAGGGTCGATGAAGCTGCGTATCGGCACCCGTGCCAGCAAGCTCGCGCTGACCCAGTCCGGCCTGGTGGCCGACCGGTTGCGGGCCGCGGGCCACGAGGTCGAGCTCGTCGAGGTGTCCACCCCGGGCGACCGCTCGTCGGCGCCGGTCGCGGAGATCGGCGTCGCGGTCTTCGTGTCGTCGCTGCGCGACGCGCTGGCCGCCGGCGAGGTCGACATCGCGGTGCACTCCTACAAGGACCTGCCCAGCGCCCCGGATCCCCGGCTGGTGCTGGCCGCCGTGCCGTCGCGGGAGGACCCCCGCGATGCGCTCGTCGCCCGCGACGGGCTGGTGCTCGGCGAGCTGCCGGTCGGCGCACGCGTCGGCACCGGCTCGGCCCGGCGCACCGCAATGCTGCAGGCACTGGGCCTGGGCCTCGAGGTGGTGCCGATCCGCGGCAACGTCGACACCCGCGTCGGGAAGGTCGCATCCGGCCAGCTCGACGCCGTCATCGTCGCCGCGGCAGGGCTGCGCAGGCTCGGCCGGATCGACGAGGCCACCGAGCTGATCGATCCCTTGCAGATGCTGCCGGCGCCCGCGCAGGGCGCGCTGGCCGTGGAATGCCGCAAGGCCGACGTCGAACTGGTGGGCCGGCTCGCCGAGGCCCTCGAGGACGAGTACACGCGGGCGGCCGTTGCCGCCGAACGAGCACTGCTGGCCGGGCTCGAGGCCGACTGCACCGCGGCGATCGGCGCACTCGCCGACGTCGTGTCGGACCTGGACGACGACGGCAGGGCCGTCGACCGCATCTCCCTGCGAGCTGTGGTCGGCACGACAGACGGGGCGCTCCTGCGCGCCTCGATCACCGGAGAGATGGACGACGCCGAGAAGCTCGGGGCGGCACTGGCCGCCGAGCTGCTCGACATGGGCGGCGACGCGCTGCCAACGAGGACCGCTGGATCGGGAGCTCCCTGAAAATGACTGCACCAACTGCACCCCCGGGCCGGGTGGCCTTCGTCGGCACCGGGCCGGGTGACCCTGGACTGCTGACCGTTCGCGCGCGCGCCGCGCTGACCGGCGCACCCGTCGTCGTCCACGACGTCGACGTGCCTTCGCAGGTGCTCGCGCTGGCCGCCGAGGGCGCCGACGTGCGCCCGGCCGTCGGCGAGCCCGACGACGTCGCGCGCGACCTGCTCGGCGTCGTCGCCGACGGGCGCACCGTCGTCCGCCTGGTCACCGGCGACCCGATGACCACCGACTCGGTGGTCGCCGAGGCCATCGCCGTGGCGAAGGCCGGCGTCGCGTTCGACGTCGTGCCGGGCGTCTCCGCCGGATCGGCCGTGCCCGCCTACGCCGGCGTGCCGGTCGGCTCGTCGCACATCGAGGCCGACGTCCGCGCCGGTGTCGACTGGGCGAAGCTCGCGGCCGCCCCCGGCGTGCTCGTACTGCACGCCACGGTGAACCACCTGCCGATCATCGCCGCCGGGCTCACCGAGCACGGGATCGCCGAGCAGACACCCGTCGCGATCACGGTGAACGGCACGTTCACCACGCAGCGCACCGTCGAGACCACGCTGGCGCAGCTGCCGTCGGCCGGCGGCGACCTCGAGGGCCCGCTGGTGCTGACCATCGGCGCCGAGGTCGGCCTGCGCGGTGAGCTCTCCTGGTGGGAGTCGCGTGCGCTGTACGGCTGGCGCGTGCTCGTGCCGCGCACGAAGGACCAGGCGGGCGCCATGAGCGACCGGCTGGCCGTGCACGGCGCGTCCGCCGAGGAGGTGCCGACGATCGCCGTCGAGCCCCCGCGCTCGCCCGCCCAGATGGAGCGCGCGGTCAAGGGCCTCGTCGACGGCCGCTACCAGTGGGTCGTCTTCACCAGCACCAACGCGGTCCGCGCGGTGTGGGAGAAGTTCGGCGAGTTCGGGCTCGACGCCCGCGCGTTCTCCGGCGTGAAGATCGCCTGCGTCGGCTCGGCCACCGCCGAGGCCGTGCGCGCCTTCGGGATCAACCCCGAGATCGTGCCGGACGAGACCGAGCCGGCCGAGACCTCGTCCGAGGGCCTGCTGTCGATCTTCCCGCCCTACGACGACGTGCTCGACCCGGTCGATCGCGTCCTGCTCCCGCGGGCCGACATCGCCACCGAGACCCTCGCCGCCGGTCTGCGCGACCGGGGCTGGGAGATCGACGACGTCACCGCGTACCGCACGGTCCGCGCGGCGCCGCCGCCCGCCCCGATCCGCGAGGCCATCAAGACCGGCGGCTTCGACGCGGTGTGCTTCACCAGCTCGTCCACGGTGCGCAACCTCGTCGGGATCGCGGGCAAGCCGCACGCCCGCACGATCGTCGCGTGCATCGGCCCGCAGACCGCGGAGACCGCCCGTGAGTTCGGCCTGCGCGTCGATGTGCAGCCCGACCAGGCGCGCGTCCCCGCGCTGGTCGACGCGCTCGCCGCACACGCGGCGAAGCTGCGCGCCGAGGGTTCGCTGCCCCCGCCGCGGAAGGTCAAGGCCCGCCGCCGCTGAGCGACGTCATACATCGAATGGCCACCTCACACAGTTTCTGACCTGCGTGAGGTGGCCATTTCGTGTGACGTGGGAATCAGGCGGGCCGGCGGATGCCCAACGTGCTGACCGTCGGCAACAGCCCGGAGCCGGCGATGGTCGCCGTCAGCGGGCCGACCAGCTGGGGCAGCCGGGCCGCCTCCGGCACGCCGATCGATGCGTAGGGCTGGGTGGCCAGCGCATCTGTGCGCTCCTCCACGTGCTCCCGCAGGGCCCGTCCGGCGTCGGTGGCGGTGCCGTCGGCGTCGACCAGGCCGCGGGCGCGCAACCGCTCGATCGCCGCGTTCCACTGCTCGTCGGGCCAGGCGCGGCTCGCGAACGTGGCGCGCGGCGCCGCACCGATCGCCGCGAACGACACCAGCGACTCGACGGGGTCCAGCCCGGCGTCCTGCAGCGCCGTCACGTGGCCGTCGCCGCGGTGCTCGCGCAGGATCGTGGCCGCGTGCCACAGCTGCAGCACCGGCTCATCGGGGAAGGTCAGCGCGGCGTTCCCGGCGGCCAGCGGGCGTCCCGCGGTGATGGCCGCCTCCGCCGCCCGGCGGGCGATCCCGGCGGCCTCGACGGTGCCCGGCGCGTCGGCCAGGGCGCCGAGCAGCACCCGCAGGGCCGCCGCGACCCCGCGCTCGCGGGCGGCCAGGACATCGGCCGGAGTGGCAGTGGTCCAGGCGGTGGCCATTTGCTCGGCCACGAACTCCGGGGCGAAGCTGTAGAACGTCGCCGCGACCTCCGCCGCCCCGGGCCGGCCGAGTGGCGCGGACCGTAGCGGGAAGTACGACGGCCACCGCGTGTCGGTGGCGTAGCCCAGCGCGGCCGCCTCGGCCGTCACCTCGGGGGCGTAGTAGAGCACCGCGTGCACGGGCTCGAGCACCTGCCAGAGCCCGCGCACCAGCGGCGCCGGAACGGTCGATCCCTGCATCTCGGCTCCTCACGGTCAATCTTGACATCGACAAGGTGCCCGCAGATCTTGTCACTGTCAAGATTGGTGTAATCGAAGCCACTACGGGCCGGGGCGTAGGGTCCGAAACCATGGGCTTTCCCGTGCACCGCCCGCGCCGTTTGCGCACCACTCCGGCCCTGCGCCGGCTCGTCGCCGAGACCGATCTCGCGCCGCGGCACCTGGTGCTGCCGATGTTCGTGAAGGAGGGCGCGGCCGAGCCGTCGCCCATCGCGTCCATGCCGGGCGTGGTGCAGCACACCCGCGACACCCTGCGCAAAGCCGCCGCCGAAGCGGTCGCCGCCGGGGTGGGCGGGCTGATGCTCTACGGGGTGCCCGAGACCCACGACGCGACGGGTTCGGGGGGCGTCGATCCCGACGGTGTGCTGAACGTCGCACTCCGCGACGTCTACTCCGAGGTCGGCGACGCGACGGTGCTGATGGCCGACACGTGCCTCGACGAGTTCACCGATCACGGCCACTGCGGCGTGCTCGACGAGCAGGGCCGTGTCGACAACGACGCCACGCTCGACGTCTACGCCGCCATGGCGGTGGCGCAGGCCGACGCCGGCGCCCACATGCTCGGCCCCAGCGGGATGATGGACGGCCAGGTCGGCGCGATCCGCGAGGCGCTGGACGCCGCCGGGCACGTCGATACCGGCATCTTCGCCTACACGGCCAAGTACGCGTCGGCGTTCTACGGCCCGTTCCGGGAAGCCGTCGCCTCGCAGCTCAAGGGCGACCGCAAGAGCTACCAGCAGGATCCCGGCAACGTCCGCGAGGCGCTGCGCGAGCTGGCGCTGGACCTCGACGAGGGCGCCGACATCGTGATGGTGAAGCCGGCGATGTCGTACCTCGACGTGCTGCGGGCCGTCGCCGAGACCGCGGACGTGCCCGTCGCGGCGTACCAGGTGTCGGGCGAGTACGCGATGGTCGAGGCTGCCGCCGCCAACGGATGGATCGACCGGGACCGGGCGATCCTGGAAACCGTGACCTCGATCCGCCGGGCCGGCGCAGACATCGTCCTCACCTACTGGGCCACCGAGCTCGCACACCGCCTGAACAACGCATAGTGACGAACGTGCGCATAGGGTGATATCGCCGTTGTCGGAACGTGCTGGACACGGATGCAGTAACGGGCCTACGTTCCGGCTCATGACGTCGCCTTCCGACCCGCAGTGGCCGGGTCAGCAGCCCCCACCGGGGCCCGGATACGGCCAGCAGGGGTTCGGCCAGGCTCCCCAGCAGCAAGGCCCACCGCCCGGCTACGGCCAGCAGCCCCCGCCGGGCTACGGCCAGCAGCCGCCGCCCGGCTACGGGCAGCCGCCGCCCGGGTACGGCCCGCCGCCGCAGGGCTACGGCCCGCCGGTCGGCGCCGGCCCGAAGCCTGAGTTCACGCCGGACGGGTTGAAGCGCCAGTACGCGCAGACCCAGCCGCCGAAGCAGATCCACCAGGCGTTCCTCGCGGTGGTGGGGATCGTGGCGGTGCGGCTGGTCTTCGCCATCATCGGTGGGATCGTCGGTGCTGTTCTGAGCAGCGGTTACGGGATCGGGTTCGGCATCGGTGCGACTGTCGCGTCGCTGATCGGCTGGGTGATCTTCGGCGCCATAGGCATCTGGCTCGCGCTCCAGATGCGGGCCGGGTTCCAGTGGGCGCGCATCGTGCTCGCGGTGCTTTCCGGTATCGGTGCGT
>Ga0307513_10004576_pt1 | contig 18435 bp, 16 predicted proteins | sample 15_EM_MG_FD_202174 | JGI IMG/M metagenome (GOLD analysis project Ga0307513, IMG submission 202174) | Populus trichocarpa ectomycorrhiza microbial communities from riparian zone in the Pacific Northwest, United States - 15_EM | ecosystem: Host-associated > Plants > Roots > Unclassified | place...
CCGATCACCTTCCAGACCACCGACACGATGATCGCGTACGTGGACCGGTCGGCGTCGACGCCGAGCCAGACGACCGGCTCGCTGATCACGCCGGTGTCCTGCAGGAGCGCGTTGATCGGCCCGAAGTCCGTACTGAACAACCAGTACCAGAGCAGGCTGGAGACGCCGAGCCCGATCACGACCGGGGTGAACAGCACGGTCCGCGTGACCCGGCGCAGCGGGCTGTTTCCCGAGGTGAGCAACGCGAGCAGATAGCCGCCGACGATCAGGATCGGCGTGATGATCAGCGTGTACTTGAGCGTGAACCCGAACGACACCCAGAACTGGTGGTCGTGCAACGCCCGGGTGTAGTTGTCCAGCCCCACCCACGTCGGCGGGGTGATCAGCGACCAGTTGTGCAGCGACATCCAGCCCATCTGCGCCAACGGCAGCACCGTGAAGGCGAGCACGAACAGCAGTGCCGGACTCAGATACAACAGCCCGAGCCATCGGCGTCTCCAGCCCCGGTACATGACGATCCCGCTCCCCTACCCCCGGTGCCGCCGGCCCGGCGCTCCACAAGGGAGCGCCGGACCCGGCGGGCTAGCCCTGACTGGCCACGTCCTTCATCGCCTTCTTGGCGTCGGCGATGACGGTGTCGAGGTTGTCGTCGGTGTAGTACGCCCGTTGCAGCATCTGCAGCCACGGACCCTGCGGAGAGTTGATCTGTTCGAAGAAGGTCGTCGTGTACGGCGTACGCCCGACCGTGAGGGCCTTGGCCACGTCCTGCACGAGCGGCTCCGCCTCGAAGTACTTGTTGTCCACCATGTTCTCGCGGGTGGTGAGGTTGAGCGCCTTGGCGTACACCTCGACCTGCACCTCGTCGGAGAGCAGGAATTTCATGAAGTTGACCGCGTCGGCCACCCGCTTGCTGCCCTTCGGCACCACGACCAGGTCGCCGCCGATGAACGAGGCTGACGAGTTCGGCGCCGTACCCGGCAGCAGGGCGATGCCGAACTTCATCTTCGGATTCTGCTGGCGGGCCATCATGCCGACCTTGCCCGAACCGAACTGCAAGTGGAACGTCTCGCCGTTCTCGGCCCGGTCGCCCTCGTGCACGTTGCCGGACTTCACCATGTCGCGCTCGAACTGCAGCACCTGCTTGACGCCGTCGCCGGTGAGCGGCTCGTCGCCCGGACCGGTGGCCTCGATCTTCGCCCCGGACGCCCACATCAGCGGCCCGACGGTGAAGATGTTGCAGCCGGCGCAGTTCCCGGGCAGGTAGTAGCCCTTGATGTCGCCGCCCAGGGCGGTGATCTTGTCGGCGTACGCCCGCAGCTCGGCGAGGCTCGTCGGTGGCTTCGCCGGATCCAGGCCGGCCCGGGTGAAGAGATCCTTGTTGTAGAACAGGGCCGACACGTCGGCGTAGAGCGGCACGCCGTAGAGCTTGTCCTCGAAGGTCGCGACGGTCATGTGGCCCTTGCTCGCGGTCTTGAGCTCCGGCCAGTCGCGGATCCGGTCGGTGAGGTTGACGAGTTGCTGCGCCTTTTCGAACTGGGGCGCATAGATGAGGTCCATGCCCATCAGGTCGGGCACCTCGCCCGAGGCGATGCCCTGGGCGATCTTGCCGACCATCTCGGTGTGCGGGATGTAGGTAAGGTTGATCTTGCAAGTGGGGTTCTTGGTGTTCCACGCCGCGACGAGCATGTCCACCATCTGCTTGTTGCCGCCCGAGCGCTCCCACATGGTCAAGTCGCCGGTGCTGGCGCAGGACGTCGTGGCGGGTGCGACGGGCTCATCCGCCGCCTGGTCGTCGTCGCCGCCGGAGCTGCAAGCCCCGACGAACACCAGAGCGGTCGTGGCGGCTAGGACGGCCCGCCAGGAACGGGTTCTCATCTCACGCCTCCTCATTTCCGGGGAACCCGGATGACCTGACGATGCGGACGACAACTTCGGCCTCCGGGTAAAGCGGCACGCTACACGGTTGCGCATACGATTGCACTCAATCGTTTTCATACTGAGCACCGCCCGCATATTGACGCGGAGCGACGACGTGCCTACGTTGAGGCGACCAGCGGCGGAAGACCGCGCACCTCGCCCTCACCACGACCTGCCGACGGCCTCCGCCACCGAAGGAGGCTCCGATGAACCACCTCCATCCCGCGGTCGAACAGGCACTCGACACCCTCCCGCTGAACCGCTTGACCCGGCGCCGGCTACTACGCGGCACCGGACTGGCGAGCGCGTCGCTCGCCGCATCCGCCCTGATCGCCGGCTGCACCGACAAGCCGACCGCCTCGGCCGCCGGCGCGATCGGCAACTTCCCGAAGACGCCCTCCTGGAAGTACGTCTTCGTCTGTCACGTGACGACCAACCCGTTCTTCACCCCCACCCAGTACGGCGCCGAGGACGCTTGCAAGCTGCTCGGTGTCCAATATCAATGGACCGGCTCGGTCAACTCGGTGGTCGCCGAGATGGTCGACGCCACGAACACCGCCGTCAGCGCCAAGGCCGACGGCATCGCCCTCGCAGTCGTGGACAAGGCGGCGTTCCGGGCGCCGGTCGACAAGGCGCTGGACGCCGGCATCCCGGTCGTGTCGTTCAACGCCGACGGCGCCCGCGACGACCCGGGCACCAACCGCCTCGCGTACATCGGACAGGGCCTCTACGAGTCCGGCTACGAGCTCGGCCGGCGGGCGCTCACCCAGGTCGCCTCCGGCGACGTGGCCGCCTTCATCGCGACCCCGGGCCAGCTCAACATCCAGCCCCGCATCGACGGCGCCCAGCAGGCCTTCAAGGACTCCGGAAAGCCGGTGACCTGCACGGCGGTGGCCACCAACGCCGACATCACGCAGGGACTCTCCATCATCGACGCCTATGTGCAGGGCCATCAGAATCTGGCCGGCCTGCTGGCGGTGGACGCCGGGTCCACGCAGAGCGTCGGCCAGACGGTCGCCAAGTACAAGCTGCGGGACAAGGGGCTCAAGGTGGCCGGCGGCTTCGACCTCGTGCCCGAGACGCTCGCCGCGATCAAGAGCGGCGACCTCGACTACACCATCGACCAGCAGCCCTACCTGCAAGGATTCCTGCCGGTGTTCGCGCTGTATCTGTACAAGCTCAGCGGCGGGCTGCTCTTCCCGACCCAGACCAACACCGGGCTGCTGTTCGTCACCAAGGACAACGTGGACCCGTACCAGGGATCCAAGACGCGGTACGAGGGTTCGGACACCGCGGCGAAACTGGTCGACCGTTCCGGGCCCATCCCGCACGCATGAGGCCGTTGATGAGCGACGTCACCGTCCGGTCCGGTGCACGCCAGCCACCGGGCGCGCTGCTGCGGCGCGCCCGGGACGCCTTCCTGCGCCGCCGGGAGGCGAGCGTGCTGGTGGTGGCGATCGGCCTGGTGGTGTACTTCCAGGTCGCCACGCCGATCTTCCTGACCACCGACAACCTGCGCAACATCGCCCAGGCCACCGCGCCCACGGCCATCGTCGCGGTGGGCATCGTCTTCCTGCTGGTCAGCGGGGAGATCGACATCTCCGTGGGGATGGTGGCGGCGCTGGCGCCGTATCTGATGCACTACGCGATCGACCTCTACGGCGTTGCGGCGATCCCGGCCGTCGTGCTGGCGCTCGCGATCTCCGCGCTGATCGGGCTGGCGAACGGGCTGATCACCACCCGGCTGCGGGTGCCGTCGTTCGTCACCACGCTCGGCATGTTCTATCTGCTCTACGGCATCCTGTTGACCACCTCGCACGCCTATCCGGTGGCCGTGCCCGAGGCGGCCAAAGGCAGATTGCAGGCCTGGCTGGGCGGCGCGGACTGGGCCACGCTGATCTGGTGCCTGGCGATCGTGGCCACGTTCCACATCGTCCTGACCCGGACCCGGTGGGGCCTGCACACCATCTCGGTCGGTGGCAATCTGCACGGCGCCACCGAGGCGGGCATCCGGGTCAACCGGATCAAGGTCGGCAACTTCATGCTCGTCAGCGTGCTCGGCGCCCTCGCGGGCCTGATGGAAGCGTTCCGGATCAACTCGATCGACCCGAACATCGGCGGCGGCACCCGGATCACGTTCACCGCGATCGCCGCCGCCGTGATCGGCGGCACCGCGCTGGCCGGCGGCTCGGGCACGGTGGCGGGCGCGCTGATCGGCATGTTCGTGCTCGCCGTACTGCAGAACGGTTTCAACCTGATCGGCGTCAGCGCGAACCCGTTCTTCCTCATCCAGGGCGCCGCCATCCTGTTCTCGATGATCGCCAACCAGTACCTGTCCCGGCTCCGCCGCAGGGGAGGCTGACATGACCGACTGCACCGAGCGGCACACGGTGACGCGTGCTCACGACCTCGCAGGCGAGGGCCACGAGGGCATGTCTAAGGAGGCTCAGCTAATGGCTGCCGAAGCGCTCCGGGTCGAGGGCGTGGAGAAGCGGTTCGGTGCCCTGACCGTGCTGCGGGACGTGAACCTGCGGGTCGATCGCGGCGAGGTGCTCGGCCTGCTCGGCGACAACGGCGCCGGGAAGTCCACACTCATCAACGTCATCTGCGGGTTTCACCGGCCGGACGCCGGCCGGCTGCTCGTCGACGGCACGGAGGTCACGCTGCGCAGCGTCGACCACGCCCGTTCGCTGGGCATCGACACCGTCTACCAGGACCTGGCCCTGGTCAACGAGCTGAGCGTTTATCACAACATGTTCCTCAACCGGGAACGCCGGATCGGGCCGCTGCTGAACAACCGGCTGATGCGCCGGCTGGCCACCCAGCACCTGCGCGACATGGGCGTGGACATCCCGGACGTGACCGTCGACGCGGCGAAGCTGTCCGGCGGGCAGCGCCAGGCGGTCGCGGTGGCCCGGTCCGTCTACTCCGACGCGCGCATCCTGCTGCTGGACGAACCGCTCGCGGCGATGGGCGCCAAGGAGGCGACGATCATCCTCGACCTGGTCAGCGACCTGAAGGCGCGCGGGGACATGGCCATCGTCATCATCGCCCACAACTACGCCCAGGCGCTGCAGGTCTGCGACCGGGTCAACGTCCTGCAGCAGGGCCGGATCACCTTCGACCGGCCGACCGCCGACACCTCGGTGACCGAGTTGACCGAGCTGATGGTCCCCGGCTACCGCAACCGCCGCGGCGCCCGGCACGACCCCCGAGCGGAGGACGCCTGAGACAAATCAACCGCGGTGCTCCGGCTAGGGTGGCGAAAGATCGTTTTTCGTGCGTACGAGCAGAAGGATGCGCCATGGCGAGACGGCCGAGACCACGACACGGCACCGCCGTCCGGTGCGCCCCGTGACGGCGCGGGTCGACGCGGCGTTCGTCGCCCAGGTGCGCACCGCCCTGGCCGGGCAGGTCCGTTCGATCGTCGCCGAGGCCGGCGGCGACGTGTGGCAGCACCTGCAGCATCGCCAGCTCGCCGAGCGGATCAAGGCGCTGGTGGCGGCGTGGCGCGATCCGGACGGCCCCGCCGGCCTGCTCGAGCACGCCGTCCGCCTCGCCGGCCGGCTGCGGGAGCTGCAGGGTCCGAGCGGGCTGTTCGCGGGCGGGGACAACGTCGACTCCCCGCCCGACTCCGCGTTCAGCATCAACGATCTCGCCGACGCGCTCCAGCTGCTGCGGGGCGCCGCAGCGCCGGAGGCACGGCTCACCGAGCTGCTCGAGCAGCTGCTCGAGGCCGCCACCCCGGCCTTGACCAGCGGCGGCGTCCACACGCCCAACCACCGCTGGGAGCTCTCGGCGGCCCTCGCCCGGCTGCACCAGCTCCGGCCCCAGCCGGCGCTGGCGGCCCGGGTCGGCCAATGGCTGGCCGAGGGGATCGACATCGACGACGATGGCCTCTATTCCGAGCGCAGCGCCAACTACGCCGCGCACGTGTCCAACCCGTCGCTGCTCACCATCGCCGATGTCTTCGAGCGCCCGGAGCTCGTCGACGCCGTGGAACGAAACCTCGACGCCACGCTCGACCTGCTGCTGCCGGACGGATCCGTGGAGACGGTGCTGTCCCGCCGGCAGGACCAGCACCGGCCAATGCCGTTGATCGCGTACCTGCTGCCGTTGCGGCGGCTGGCGCTGTCCCGCGAGCGCGGCGATCTGGCCTGGGCCGCCGGGCTCGCGCTGGCCCAGGGAATCGGCTCGCCCGCGGAGGCGGCCACCCGGATCGTGCTGGACTCCGGCATCGCGCTGCCGCTGCCGGCCCCCGTCGAGCCGAAGCGACCGCGCGAGCGGATCTTCGGCGGCGCGGGGCTGCTCGTGGCGCACCACCCGGCCGCCACGACGGTCGTCTTCGGCGGCTCGGACTATCCGCGGCACGGCCGGATCCGCTCCGGGCTGGCCAACTCCCCCACGTTCCTGCGCCTGTTCGCCGGCGCGGCCGTCCTGGAAAGCGCCCGCCTCTCGCGCACCTTCTTCGGGCTGGGGCCGTTCCGCGGCGACGGCCTGAGCGCGGCGCCGGGCCCGGCCGGGGAAACCACGGTGACCCTGACCGAAACCGTGCGCGCGGCGTACTACCAGCCGCTGGCGCCGGCCGACCTCGACCCGGACGGGCGGTACCGGGTCGGCGACGAGGGCCGGTTCAGCGCCGCGATGGACTTCGGCCGGCGTACGCCCGACGACGTCACGCTGAGCACCACGATCGAGGTCGGCCTCACCGCGGCGGGCGCCGAGCTGACCGTCGACGTTTCCGGAGCCGGCGTGGACTGGGCGCTCGAACTGGCGTTCCGGCCCGGCGGACGGATGACCGGCGCCCGACCGCTCGGCGCGCAGCGGTGGCAGCTCGACGCGACCGCCCCGGCCGCCGCCCGCTATCAGGTCGGCGGCGACGCACTGACCGTGACCGTGGTCGAGGCGTCGGACGGCCGGGGCGGACCGCTGCCGGCCGCCGACGCGGATCCGGCCTACGAGCCCGGCGAGGAGTACCGGTTCCTGGGCGGCACGGACGCCGTCGCCGGGGTGCTGCTCTACCTCGCCGGCAAGGCGCCGGCGCGGGTCCGGATGCGGATCAGCACCGACACGCCGAGTGACGACACGGTCCTGCGCGCGTAACCGGCGCGGCCCGTCGAACTCGCGTCAAATCGGGCACACACCGGCGGCCGACATTGCGCTGTGGTCACCTTCGTTGACGTGGTAAGCGCTTTCCAACTATCGTGCGTCGCCACGAGGTGACGATCTACAAGGAGACAGGTATGGCGACTTCCGCGACAGTCCGCAGGGGATTAGCGCGTTGGCGGTGGCTGTCGGCGGGAGTCATAGCGACCCTCGCCCTCACCGCCTGCGGTTCGGGCTCCGACGACGGGGGCTCGGACGTCAAGAGCATCACGTTCTGGTACTCCACGTCGGCCCAGGACCAGGGCTACGCCGACCTGGCCAAGGAGTTCCAGGCCAAGGAGGGCATCTCCGTCGAGATCGTAAACGTGCCCTACGACGGATACCAGGACAAGCTGCGCCAGGCGGCGCAGGCGAACTCGCTGCCGGACACGGCCAGCGTGCCGTCGCTGGACACGATCTGGGTCAACCAGCTCCAGGACCTGGCCAGCACCGCGAACAACACCACCAACAACATCAACAAAGACCTGATCACCGTCCAGGACGGCAAGGTGCTCACCATCCCGTCGGACGTGACGGCGGCGGGCCTATTCATCAACAAGAGTCTATTTGACAAGGCCAAGGTAGCCTACCCGACCGACCCGAGCAAGACCTGGACCTGGGACCAGTTCCTCGCCGCGGCCGACCAGGTCCGCACCGCGACCAAGGCCAAGTACGACCTCGTCTACGACAACTCGCCGGCCCGCATCCGGGCCTGGGTCTACACCCACGGCGGCAAGGGCTTCCAGCTCGGGGCGGACAACAAGTACGCGGCGCCGGACGCCACCACCGTGCAGGCGCTGAGCGACTTCGCGAAGCTGAACAACGACGTGACCATGCCCAAGTCGGTGTGGACCTCGGGCGCCGACCCGAACGCGCTGTTCAAGAGCGGTCAGGTGGTCGCCTACTACTCGGGCGTCTGGCAGGTCGCCGACTTCGCCGACGGCATCACGAACTTCGACTGGGCCAGCGTGCCGACCCCGGCCCAGCCGGTGCACGCCACCGACATCAACCTCGGCGGCAAGGTGGTCGCCTTCAACAACGGCGACAAGGCCGCGGCCGCCAAGAAGTGGGTCGACTTCATCTTCCAGCGGGACAACTACACCAAGCTCGCCCAGACGAACGGCTACCTGCCGATCGAGAAGGGCCTGACGCTGACGTACCCGTTCAAGAAGCAGGCCGCGCTGGACGCGTTCGCGCTCTACGGCAAGGAGATGGAGCTGGCCGACCCGATCTCCGCCTCGGGGCAGGCAGCCGGGACGAAGCTCCTCCTGGATGGCAAGTCGATCTCGGAGGACCCGACCAAGGCCGAGATGGCCAAGTTCATCAACGGCCAGCAGGACGTCCAGAAGACGGTCGACAACATCGTTTCGGGACTCAACCAGCAGATCAGCTAGCACCATGACGCGTGGGCCCGCCGGCGCCGGCGGGCCCACCTCGCTGGGGAACAAGAGGAGAGCACCATGGTCGACAGCGTCCGGCAGTCCGCCGAGTCGCCGAGCGTCCCCGACGACGCGGCACCGGCACGGGCGAAACCGCGGTGGTGGCCGCGCAAGCGCTACAACCGCTACACCGCTGCGCCGCTGCTGCTGATCTCGGTGAACCTCGCGCTCTTCCTGCTCTTTTTCGTCTGGCCCGTCGTCATCGGCCTGAACTACTCCTTCACCAGCTACACCGGCGTGGGCACAGCGCCGTACGTGGGGTTGGACAACTACCAGAAGCTTTTCGGCGACTCGGCGTTCTACGCGGCGCTGTGGCGCACGGTGATCTACACGGGTGCCGTCGTCCCGCTGACCTTCATCACCTCGCTGGGCGTCGCCTACCTGCTGGTCAGCCCGTACGCCAAAGGCAAGACGGTGGCCCGGGTGGTCTTCTTCCTGCCGTGGCTGATCTCCCCGATCATCGCCGGAGTCATCTGGCGCTGGCTGTTCGGGGAGAACGTCGGGCTGGTCAACTTCGTCATCACCGAACTGGGCGGCAAGGCGGTGCCGTGGCAGTCGAACGCCAACCTGTCCCTGATGGTCGTGGTCCTCGCGGCAACCTGGGCCAACACCGCGTTCAACATGCTGCTGTTCGTCGCCGCCCTGAAGAACGTGCCGGTCTCCTACTACGAGGCCGCCGACCTGGACGGCGCCAGCGCGTGGCAGAAGTTTCGCCGCATCACCCTGCCGGCCATCGCGCCGACCTCCTTCATCGTGGTGCTGCTGAGCACCCTGCACACCATGAAGGAGTACGGGCTGATCAAGGCGCTCAACGACGGCGGACCCGGCTCCGAGAACAACCTGATCGTCCAGTACATCTACCTGACCGGCTTCCGGCGCGGCCACATCGGGTACGCGAGCGCGGCGTCCTTCATCCTGCTGCTGATTCTCATGATCATCGCCGTGGTGCAGCTGCTGGCCAACCGCCGCAAGGAGTCCTGACATGACCGCCACCCGCCGACCCCCCGAGCTCCGTCGCCCCCGCGGCAGGACCGGTGACGTACCGAAGGCGATCGGCGCGAGCTCGATCATGTGGCTGCTGGTCGTCGTGTACGCCGTTCCGGCCCTCTGGTTTGTGCTGAGCTCGTTCAAGCCCGCCGGCGACCTGTTCACCTACCCGCTGACGCTCTTCCCGAAGCACTGGACCGTCTCCGGCTACACCCAGGCCTGGACGCAGTTCGACTTCGCCCGCTATTTCGTGAACACGCTGATCGTCGCGATCGCGGCGACCCTTCTCACCATCGTGGTGAGCGCCGCCACCGGCTACGCCCTGGCGAAGTACAACAACTGGTGGCTTAAGGCCTTCGCGGTCTGCATCCTGGCCACCACGATGCTGCCGTCCGAGACCATCCTCGCGCCGCTGTTCCTCGTGGTGCGCAACCTTGGTCTCTACAACAGCCTCAGCGGCGTGGTGGCGCCCGCGGTCATCACCGCGACGGGCACGTTCATGTTCCGGCAGTTCTTCGTGACTGTGCCGAACGACCTGCTGGAAGCGGCCCGCATCGACGGCTCCGGCGAGTTGTCGACCTTCGTCCGGATCATGATCCCGCTGTCCCGGCCGATCATCATGACCCTGGCGATCTTCTCCTTCCAGTGGCGCTGGAACGAGTTCCTCTGGCCGCTGATCATCCTGAACGACCCGAAGCAGTTCACCCTGCAGATCGGGGTCGCGAGCATCGTCGGCGCGCAGAACGTCAACTGGTCGGTCCTGCTCGGCGCGTCGGTGATGTCCATGGTGCCGCTGTTGGCCATCTACCTGATCTTCCAGAAGTACGTGATGAGCGCCGACCTGAACGCGGGCCTCAAGGACTGAGCCGCGTGATGATGGGGTCGCCGGCGGACAGCCAGTGGATCAACGCCTCGGTTTGGCGGCGGACCCCGAGCTTGCGATAGATGTTGCTCAGGTTGTTGCGGACGGTCTTGCCGCCGATCGCGAGCGCCTCGGCGATCTCCCGGATGCTGCGCCCGGCGGCGAGCAGCGTCATGATGTCGCACTCGCGCGGGGTCAGGGGTTCCGCGTACGCACGATGTCCGGGGTTCGCCTCTTCGAGGCGGCCCACCACGAGCACCGGCGGGGTCAGCCGGCCGAGCGCCTCCGTCAGGCCCCGCAGGAACGCGCCGGCGCCGGCGACCACGACGACCAGGTCGTCCGAGGCGCGCACCTCCTGCGGCCGGTGCACCATGCGCACCCGCACCGAGGTCCCGAGCGAACGGATCAGCGACGGGGCCGGGCGGGGGCAGTAGACGGCCACCCGCATGGCCGGCGCCGCCTCGCCAGGCCGAGTGCCCCGGCCGGTCACGATGCCCGTGGTGTTCATCGGCAGACCCCAATCTCCGCGTCGCGACCGGCCGCCCCGGTCACGTCGTCGACTATCCCGGCCGGATGTCGAGGGTCCGGCAAGCCGACGGGCAGCGCACCGCCAGGACTTCGCCAGGGTTTTCAACGACCCGGGGCGCCTCATCCGTACTGGTAGGCGTGCCTCGTTGAGGTGGCCGGCAGGTTTCCGGGCCCGGGTCCGGAAGATCGACATGGATGGGGTGTTTACGCCGTTATGCGTATCCTGCTGGTGGAGGATGACGACACGATCGCCGGGCCGCTGATCGACGGCCTGGACCGCTACGGGTTCGCCGTCGAGCGGGCCCGGACCGGGCGCGAGGCCCTGGCCTGGACCGACGTCGAGATGGTGCTGCTCGACCTGGGCCTGCCGGACGCCGACGGGATCGACATCTGCCAGCGGATCCGGGCCCGGTCCGCGGTGCCGATCATCATGCTGACGGCACGCGGCACCGAGGTGGACCGGATCGTCGGCCTCGAGGTGGGCGCGGACGACTACCTGTCCAAGCCTTTCAGCCTGCGCGAGCTGGTGGCCCGCATCCGGGCGGTGACGCGGCGGACCCGGTTTCCGGCCGACCCGCTGCCGGTGCCCGTGCACGCGGAAGCGCCGGCCGTGGACGGCTCGACGATCCGGATCGACGACCTGGTGATCGATCGGCGTACCCGCCGGGTCCACCTGCGCGGCCGGGAGGTCGTGCTGGCGCTCAAGGAGTTCGACCTGTTGGTCGCCCTGGCGGATGATCCCGGCGCGGTGCGTACCCGGGAACGGTTGATGGAAACGGTGTGGGACGAGCACTACTACGGCTCGACGAAGACCCTCGACTTCCACGTCGCCGCGCTGCGCCGCAAGCTCGCCGACCCCGGCTGGGTGCAGACCGTGCGCGGCGTCGGCTTCCGACTGGTGATTCCCGCCGTCAGCAGCGGCGTCGGCGGTCAGCCCCGATGACCCGCCGGCTGCTCCTGTCGTACCTGTCGCTGACCCTGCTGGTCGTGCTCGGCTTCGGCATCTCGCTCGGCGTCACCTACGCGTCCGACCAGCGCCAACGGGCCCAGCGACTGTTCGAGCGGGAGACCGCTGTGCTGGCCGACCTGGTCGAGCAGGACATCCGGCTGAAGGACTACGCCGACCTGCCCCGGCTGGCCAGCGAGTACGCCCGGCTCAGCGACGGACGGGTGCTGATCCTCGATCGCCGGGCCAAGGTGCTGGCCTCGGCACCCGAGTCGACCACCGCGGCCCTCTCGGACGGCGAGCAGCGGGACCTGATGACGGCGCTGGCCGGCGGGCGGGCCACGAACATGCGCGAATCGCTCACCCTCGGCGTGCAGGTGTTCAGCGTCGCGGTGCCCGCCGCCTCCGGAGGCACCACGCAGGGCGCGGTCCACCTGGCGGCGCCCGCGGACGAAGTCACCGAGGCGGTGCACCGGGTGGTGGTGGCGCTGGCCGTCCTCGCGTTCGCGATCCTCGGTTGTGTCGCCGGCATCGGCATCATGCTGGCCCGCTGGACGATCGGGCCGATCCGGGCCCTGGAGAACGCCACCGACCGGCTCGCCCGCGGCACGCTGGACACCCCGGCGGCCACCGACATCGGCCCGCCCGAGCTACGCCAGCTGGCCGCCACCTTCAATCACACCGCCAAACGCCTGCAGCTGCTGGTCGATCAGCAGCGTGGCTTCGCCGCGGACGCCTCACACCAGCTGCGGACCCCGCTGACCGCGCTGCGGCTGCGGCTGGAAAACCTGGAACCCGATCTGGCCCAGGGCGGACAGGCCAACCTCGACGCGGCGATCGCCGAGATCGACCGGCTGGCCGACATGGTCGAGCAGCTGCTCTCCCTGGCCCGCCTCGAAGAGGAGGGGGTGACCCCGGCCGTGGTCGACCTCGACAACATCGTCGCCGGCCGGGTCGCGCACTGGCGCGCACTCGCCGCCGAGCAGGGCGTGCAGATCGCCGTCGCCGGGGTGCCGCCGGGCGAGGTCATGGCAGTGCCGGGCACACTCGAGCAGATCCTCGACAACCTGCTGTCGAACGCGCTGCGCGTCGCACCGCCGGCCAGCACGGTCACGATCGACCGGCGCCGGCTGGGCCGCGCGGGCCACCAGGCGGTCGTCGGCGACGTGCTGCTGCACGTCACCGACCAGGGCCCGGGAATGACCGCCGAGCAACGCCGCCTGGCATTCAACCGCTTCTGGCGCGAGCCCGGCGCCCCGGCGGGCGGCTCCGGACTAGGCCTCGCCATCGTCGCGCGACTGGTGCAGGCCAGCGGGGCGCACATCACCCTGAACGACGCCCCCGGCGGCGGCCTCGCCGCGGTGATCGCGCTCCGCCCCGCCCCCACCGCAACGGTCCTGTCCCGCCTGGGCCAGTACCGGGCCCGGCACGCCCGGCACGCCCTCCGCGAACGAACACCCGCGACTACGGCGAGCCGATAAGCCCGGTGGCGCCGCCGGGTCAGCCCTGGGCCGACGTGATCGCGCGTGACTCGGCGGCCACCTCGGCGATCAGCGCGGTGAGCGAGGCGTCGCCGCCGGGCGCGACCCAGCGGGCGTACGCAACCCGGAAGACCGTGACACCGGACTCGGTGGCCAGGGTGGCCGTGGTCGCGCCGAAGCCCTTGGCACGCAGGGCGGCGGCGACCGCGGCCGCCAGCGAGCCCATCTTGCGCAGCTCACGCTCCTGCAGCTCGGTGCTGCTCGCAATGATGGAGTGACGCACCCGGACCAGCTCAAGGCGGTCTGCGAAGAACTCGTCCGCCACCTGGCGGAAGGCGGCGACGACCGCCTCGAAGGGTGCGGCGTCCGGCTCGGTCACCGCCTTGACCAGGAAGTCCTCCAGGTGCCCGCTGCCGCTGAAGAGCGCCTCGCGCTTGTCGCCGAAATGCCGGTAGAAGGTGCCTCCGGCCATCTCGGCTCGGCGGTCGTGCCGGAACTGATCTCCGCCGGACACGAAGTGGTCGGCCTGGCCCGCTCCGACGCGTCCGCCGCCGAGGCCGACCTGGACGAAGGGCACTACTTCCAGCGATAACCGAGTTGGCTAGTCGAGATTCAGGTCGGCGTAGATGGCGGCGTGGTCGGATCCGGCGTGTACCGCCTTCGTCATGGTGTCGTAGATCGGCCAGAGCGTGCCGCGGCGGCCGCCCCAGACGCCGCGGCGCGCGATGCCGCCGCCGGTTGCCGTCGCGAAGAGCGCCGGTGAGAGAAGGACGTAGTCGAGCTTGTTACGCGCCGTGCAGTATCCGTAGGTGCCCGGCCGGCCGTCGTCGTCGAAGCCCGGATGCTCGGATATATCGCGCAGGTCGGTGTGGGTCAGGAGCGGGGCCAGGGGTTCGCTCTCCGGGGTGTCGTTGAGGTCGCCGAGGACCACGACGTTTTCGGTCCGGTTGGCCACCAGGTCGCGGTAGATCTCCGCGACCCGCACCGCCTGCCGGCGGCGGATCGTGTCGGACTGGACCTTTCCGCCGTAGCCCTTGCTCTTGAAGTGGTTGACCAGGACCGCGATCCGCTGGCCGCCGGGCGACCGGAAGTGGTATTCGGCGCAGTCGCGGCTGAAGACGCGCCCCACCGAGTCGACGTCGTCCACATGCGTACGCTGGCTGATCAGGGGAAAATCGCGGGTCGACATGACGCCGACGTCGATGCCGCGCTCATCGTTGCCGTCCACCACCATCACGTGCGGATATCGGGGACGGCCGCGCTCCACCACCCCCGCGTCGGCGAAACGCTTGAGCGCCAGCCGGCTCTCCGCCTCCACCACGCCCACGATGTCCGCGCCGACGTCCAGCAGCACCCGCGCGGTGTTGAACAAGGCCAGCTCGTCGACCCGGTCGGTGGTCAGCTCCACCCAGCCGATCCAGTCCGCGCGGCCGTCGGCGACCACCAGGACCCGGCCGTCGCGCGAACGCCGCACCAGCCGCCCGCGGTTCTGCCGGAGCCGCGCGAACTTGGCCGTGTCGCCGTTGCGCAAGCCGAGCCGGTGCAACTCGCGCAGGATGTCATGTTTGACCCCGTCGGTGTAGACGGGCTCCTCGAGCAGGGCACAGACCCTCTGGTACGCCTCCAGCACCGGCCGGCCGATCGACCAGGTCCGTTGATCGAGGGCCTTGGCCCGGTTGAAGAGATTCTCCACGTTGAACCCAGCGATCCGCAGGCGCCGCGCAGTCACGCCGACGAAGGTACCCGGCCGGCGCCGCGCGCCGGGCTCACCCCGCCGAGAGCGCCGCCGCCTTGGCCTCCGCCAGACTCGGCAAGCCCTCCAGGCGGTAGGTCACCGCGCCGTCGGTCCAGATCAGGGTCGGCCCGGCCAGCCTGGCGGTCTGGGTGCGTTCGACGCCGTCGCGATCGATGTACGTAACCGCGTGTGGCCCCGGCAGCCAGATGCCCGGGCCCGAGCCGATCTCGACCCACTGCGCGTCGCTCGCGGACTTGAAGAACGCCGGCGACACGGTGCCGTCGAATTCATCCAGCCGCACCGCTCCCCCGCGGTAGGTCAACGTGACCACCCGCGGCGCACCGGCGTCGTCGGGGTCGGCGAGCACCACCTGCTCGGGCGTTCCGAGGGCGGCCGGCGCCCGCACCGGGAACAGCGCGACGCGGCGGGCCTCGTCCAGCGCCGCGGTCCGCACCGACGGCAACGGGCTGGGCCGCTCCGGCAGGCCGCCGGGGACGATCCCGGCCACCCGCAGGATCGAGCCCACCACCTCGACCACCGCCGCCCGGGCCGGCGCGACCACCGCGACCGTGCCCACGACCGCCGCGACGCCGGCGATGATCCACCGACGCACCCGGTGCCGTGCGGGGCGCGGCCGATCGAGGCGGGCCCGCACCGCGGCGCGCTGATCGGCCGGCTCGGCCACCTCGAGCCAGCCGGCCAGCTCGCGCAGCTCCGCGCCGAGATCCTGGTGCTCAGGCACTGGGCACCTCCCCGGCGACGAGCCGGCCGCGCAGCTTCGCCAGCGCCCGGGCGGTACGCGACTTGACGGTGCCCTTCGGCACGCCCAGCGCCGTCGCGGTCTCCGCTTCCGACAGATCCAGCAGGAACCGGCAGACCAGCACCTCGCGGTCGCGGGGATCGAGCTGCCGCATCTGGTCGACGAGCTGTTGCCGGCGCTCGACCGCCACCGCCGACTCGGCGGGATCGGGGCTGGTCGCCTCGGCGTCCTCGCGGGCGGCGGCGCGCAGCACCAAGCCGTCCCGGCGGTGCCGGGAGCGGTGCAGGTTGCGGGTCTCGTTCGCGACGATCGCCAGCAGCCAGGGCCGGAATCCGGACTCGCCCCGATATCGCGAGATCTGCCGGTACGCCTTCACCAGCGCCTCCTGGACCACGTCGTCGGCGTCCGCACCGGCGCCGAGCAGGACGGCGGCCCGGTGCGCGGGCGCGGTGTAGCGCGCGACCAGAACCTCGTAGGCGTCCAGGTCGCCACTGCGCGCCCGCGCCACGGCTGCCGCATCGTCCAGTTCGGTGGCCCTGTCCAGCCTCGACACCTCCGTCCCCGAACGAAACCCGAAACTCGCGACCCGCGACCCGAAACTCGCGACCCGCGACCCGCGATCCGCGATCCGCGATCCGCGATCCGCGATCCGCACCGACACCGTAGTGACACCGCCCAGCCGGGATGGGTTCCCGGCCGCGCCACCCGGGAACCCGCGGACCCCGAGCGGTGTCGACAGGGCATGACAACCCGGCGGGACCTTCTCATCATCGCGGGCGGCACCGCTTTTCTGGCCGGCTGCCGCGAGCAGTCCAGCGCGGGCCCGGCCGTACCGGATGTGCTGGTGGCCGAAAGCCGCCACGGCCTGGTCGTGCTCGGCGGCGCCCGCCCGCAGGGTCTCGGCGCCACGGCGGCCGTCAGCCTCGACGGGGGCGTCGCCTACGCCGTGCGGCGCGGCGAGTCCGGCGGGCCGGTCCTGGAGCGGCTCGACCCCGCGACGGGGGCACCCACCCGAAGCAGCACGATCGGGGACGGGTGGTTGCCGCGCGTGGTCGCCGCGGACGGCCGGGGGTGCGTGCTGAGCCGGACCGGGGCCTCGGTCCGGCCGGCCGCGCGCGCCCGCAGCCCCCTGCTCGTGATCATCGACGGGCAACCCCAGCGGGAGTACGACCTCGACGGCGTCGTCGAACCGGACGCGTTCACCCTGGACAACTCGGGACTGTTCATCCTGGAGTGGCTGCCCAAGGAGGCGCCGGAGCAGTACCGGGTGCGGCTGCTCGACCTGGCGTCCGGGGTGGTGCAGCCGCTGCTCACCCGGAACAAAACGCCGGTGCCGGCGGGCGCCGAGGAGCAGATGCGGGGCGAGGGACGCCAAGCGGTGCTCTCGGCCGACCGGAAGCTGCTCTACACCCTGTACACCCACCAGCCGGGCCACCAGCACACCCGCGACCTGATCGCGGGCCGGCCGGGCAACGTGCACGCGTTCGTGCACGTCCTGAACCTGGTCGAGCGGTGGGCGTACTGCCTGGATCTGCCGCACCCGTTCGGTGAGGGCCCGGCCGAGGGGCACGCCGTCGCCCTCGGCTCCGGCGGGCGGCGACTCGCCGTCGTCGACATGACATCCGGTTCGCTTGCGTACGCCGACACGACCACGCTCACCATCGAGCGTGTTGCCGCCATCCCGGCGGCGGCCGGCGCGACCAGCCTGGCGTTCGCTCCGGACGGGCGGGCGTTCGTCGGCGCCGGCCCGGCGGTGACCGTGCTGAGCAGCGGCGCCGACGCGGTGACCGCCCGCTGGTCCGTGCCCGGCCCGGTCCGCGGGCTGGGCCTCAGCGGCGACGCCACCCGGGTGTACGCCGGAGTCTCCGACGAGATCGTCTGGCTCGACGCCGCCTCGGGCGCGCTGCGGGGCCGGGCGGCGGTCGACGGGCTGACCGCCCTGCGAAACGTCCGGTAACCGCCGGGCAGCGATCATCGGGCCGGCCGTTGCGAAACGTCCGGTAACCGCCGGGCGGCGATCCTGGGGCCGGCGGTTGCGGATCGTCCGGTAACCGCCGCCGGACCGCTACGGCTTGCGGGCCACGGCCCCGAACTCGTCGACCTCGCGCAGGTCCGCCGGCTCGGTGCCGGGCCGGGGCCGCCACCGGTTGCACGGGACGAGGCCGGGCTCGACGATCTCCAGCCCGGTCAGGAACGTGCTCAGCTGCTCGGGGCTGCGCAGGTGGTAGGACAGTGGCGCGTTCGCGTTCCAGACCGCGATCGCTTCCTCGAAGGCCGGGCCGTCGAGGACGTTGGTGCCGTCCGCGGTGACCAGATAGCTGCCCGACGGCAACGCGGCCATCAGCTGCCGCACGATGCTGCTCGCCTCGGCCAGGTCGCCGACGTGGCCGAGGATGTTCATCAGGATCAGCCCGACCGGCTGGGACAGATCCAACGTGGTGCGGGTGGCCATCTTGAGGATGGTGCCCGGGTCGTGCAGGTCGGCGTCCATGTACTCGGTCGCGCCCTGCGGGTTGCTGGTCAGCAGCGCCCGGGCGTGCGCGAGCACCAGCGGATCATTGTCGGCATAGACGATCCGGGACTCCGGCGCCGCGGCCTGCGCGACTTCGTGCGTGTTGTCGACCGTGGGCAGACC
>Ga0307513_10004577_pt1 | contig 18434 bp, 13 predicted proteins | sample 15_EM_MG_FD_202174 | JGI IMG/M metagenome (GOLD analysis project Ga0307513, IMG submission 202174) | Populus trichocarpa ectomycorrhiza microbial communities from riparian zone in the Pacific Northwest, United States - 15_EM | ecosystem: Host-associated > Plants > Roots > Unclassified | place...
TCTCAGTTTTCTGTTCGGTGGCTAGCCTGTAGCCATCTGTTGTTTTATGTTTCTGTTCTCATTGTAAATCTGGGGTATGCCCCTTATAATCTTTGTATCTTCTTCTTTTAATACATACGTCAACTTACCAAAAAAAAATTGTGAAAGTAATGATGAAATAAAAAACGTTTTTGTCTTTTGTTCGCGTCGAGAGAATCCAATCACAAGACTTCAAATGAGTATTTGACCGTTCTCAAAGTAGGTCATCTCCTACATCAAGCATCATGATGAAACGCCTTTTGACATAACATTAATGAATCTCGAATTTTTGAAAAGACAAGGTAAATCTTGTAAAATCTTTGTTAAGGAATTCACCTAAACTCCCCAAAGTGTGTGTCAAAAGCTCACAACGTTGTCACAAGATAGAGAGTTTTTAAGTTGTTCCCAATTCAGGATGATATTCATTATAGCCACAAAAGAAGGCTACACAAGGTAATCCGATGCTCTAGCAACTCACACGGACTTACTTGGGTGAAATGGAGAAAAGCCAAATAGAACAACCATCCCAGAAATTACAAACCTCGGTGAAGATTGTGATGAAAAGGACCTAAATTTAAAAAAAAAACACATATTGCATATGATCTAACCTTGAAATTGAAATATTGATTGCCTTTCAATAAGAAGAAGGATGGAATTTATTAGCAGAAGAAAAAAGGGCTCCATCCACTTAATGTAAACACCAAAAAACTGGTATTTGTTGCAAAAAAGGAGGGGTAGGTCGCCCATGTAAACAAACCTGTTTTTGAACTTCAGAAAGGGCAAGTTGCCCGTGAAAATAAACTAATTTCTGAAAATGGAAGGTCGCCCATGAAAATAGACCATTTTTTGATAAAAAGAAAGGTCACCCCTAAAAATAGACCAGTTTTTGAAATTCAGAAAGGAAAGGTCACCCGTGAAAATAGATTATTTTCTAAAAAAGGCAGGTCCCACTTGAAAATAGACTAGTTTTTGAACTTTAGAAAGGGTAAATCGCCAGTGAAAATAGACCATTTCTGGAGAAAAAAAAAGGGTTGCCGTGAAAATAAGCTAGTTTTTTAACTTTAAAAAACATAGGTTACCTGTGAAAATATACTAGTTTCTGGAGGAAAAAAAAGGTAGGTTGCCCGTGAAAATAGATTAGTTTTAAAAAAAAAAGGCAGGTCGCTCATGGAAATAGACTAGTTTTTGAACTTTAGAAAGGACAGGTCGTCCGTGAAAATAGACGAGTTTTTGAAATTCAGATAGGGCAGGTCGCATATGAAAATAGATCATTTTCTAAAAAGAGACGGGCCAACCATGAAAATAGACAAGTTTTTAAAATTCAGAAAGGACAGGTCGCCCGTGAAAATAGACCACTTTTTGGCAGGTTGCTTGTAAAATATACCAATTTTGAAAAAAAGAGACCACCCATGAGACCTTTCCTCTTTACAAGCTCACCGTGCAACAACTTTGAATTTTTTTTTTTTTGCTTCATAAGCATCGTAAAGAGGGGACTTGCTACCCATTTTATAAAAAATAATAAATGCAATGAAATACACCTGAAGCAAGCCTAAAAAGGAATGCTTAAGCCTAATGATGGAAGATCGACTGCCAAGTGATGTGATAGCCCAAGGTTTTAATTGACAAAACTCAATAGTAAAAATGTTTGTTTTTGGTATTTAAAGACCCAATTGGGATTTTCAAAGGTTTAATTATTTAATTGAGGGTTTAATCACAAGGAAAATCAACTTTTGAAAGTCAATTTGTGATGTCAATTGAAACAATTGAAGTTTAAGGACTCAATTAGAAGCTCGAAAAGTTTAAATTAGCCAAATCAGAGGTTTAATTGCATAAAATTCAAAGTCTGGTGAGAAAATAACGGCTTAATTAAATTTTTTATGAACCAAGGATTAACTTGCAAAAGACACGCGACTTTAGGGACTCGAATAAGGAGATATCAGGAGTCAAATTGAAAAAATTGAAAGTTTAGTTGCCATTTTGGGGCCTAAACGAATAAATTAAAAACCATTTTGTTAAAGGTGCTCAAATGAATTTGACAAGGATGTAATTGCATAAAATTAGAAAGAAAGCGGGAAATTAAGGGTAAAATAGAATGAATCAGAAGATTAGGGATCAAATTGAACATTGGTTGATCCCAAATCAAAGAAAACCCTAATTTATAGGAATTAGTCAAAAAGGTGTCGCTAAAGGTACTGTGCTTCTTCTTCTTCTTTAATTTTTTGGCTGACCGAAAAGGCACTTTCAAACGACTGAATGTGATGTTTCCGACCACCCCAAATGCTGCAACCACCACCATTCGACCGAGAAACACCCCCTCTATAACCCTATGATTTCAATATCAAACATTTACTTCTAAATTAAGACATCACGTTGTTTGGGTACGCACTTTCAAGCGTTTGAATATTGAGCTACAGACCTCTAAATCAAGCAAGAATATGTTTGATCGAAAGGCATGCACCCCGTTTACCAAGTCCAGGTGATCTTAGGCAATGTTGACATTGGAGATACTCTGACGAAGCCATGAAAATGACCAGCCCAGTTAGCCTTGACTTGACACTAATTTGTAGAAGAACATTCAACCTTTTCATTTGCCCCCACTTAGAAGCCTCCAGAAGGTTTGCATCAAGGGTTTAAAACCCTTCTCTCTGGATCTAAAAACAGAAAACACCTCACCTTGGTCCCCAAATTAGACAAAACCACCTACACATAAAATAGTAGGTCCATGGCAAAACCAGCTAGGTTTTAGTCAAATTGGAACCTTAACAAAACCCATATAGAAGGCCTAAATCTGCCTATAAAAAAAGGAGCCGAAGAACACAAAGGGAGGGAGAGAAAATAGAGAAAAATAGAGGGAAATAGGGGAAAGGAAAGAAAAAGAGAGAAGAAGAAAGAAACTTAGGTTAAGGTGCAAGGGTCCTATTTGAAAGATTTTAAAGGCAATACCAAGAATCGATTTTGATTCAGAGTTTTAAAGCTAAGAAGGTATACTTTGAAAGTGGAGTCTATGAGGTCTGCTGGATCTTTTTCTTATGTTTAATACGAAGTCTTGAATGCCTTGATATGCTCTTGATTGTTTTTCTGCCATTTCATTGCATGGAACCTTGGTTTAATGGATGCCAAAGGTGGCATCAAAGGAGCAGGGGTGTTTTCTATTAATGAAATGATAGACCCTGCTTCTAAGTAGTTGGTCTAACCTTTTAAAGTGAAAATGGTTAGATTTTGAAGCTCATTTTATTGAAGATTGATTTCTGTTTTGAGTTGGTAGCTTTTAGGATTGAAAATCAATGCATTTTTTGAGTTTTTGAGTTGTTTTTTTTTTTTTGCCATAATTACATTCATTACCAATAGTGTGGTCTGTAGGGATAAGGAGGACACGATTTAGAGACCAAAAAAGGCCACTCTAGGGGCATTTTTTCCCTGGGCATTTCTGGGTAGCTTTCTTGGGTTTTACATAGATTCATATGTTGAATCTTGCTTTAGGTGCTACTTTCATAACTTGTTTGGTCTCATTTCTAGCTCACATAAGTTCTCCAATCATCGTTGATAAGTAATCTAGGGATTTTTTTGCATCAATTAAAGGTTTTAATGGATTTAAATTTTAGGGGTAAGGTTTCGAACTAAAAACCATTTTGGAAAAAATCGTGTGATTTTGTTGATAATTGAAACAAATTGGTTCTTGATTCTTGAACTATGAAGGATTACGAACAAAACCATCCCTTCCTTTGTTCAAATTCAGCTCGGGATTGAGAATGATGAAGAACATTCTTCTGTTTGGTTTTGTTTTTTTTGTTTTGATTAAAAAATATTTAAGTTTTTATGCCTTTTCCACTTTTGATATATTATGGTTTTAGTTTACGCAGTCGGGTCCACCTAACTGAGTCAACCCGACTGTTTCAACCCGGTCGTGTCTGTCTGCGACCAGGTCAACCCATCGGGGTTGACCACACCGCAATAATAAGTAATAATAAATAGTAAAAAAAAGGGATAAAGAAACAAAAAAAAATAGTTTTGTTTATTTTTGTTTTGATTTAAGGATATGTTTGGTAAAATTCCTTTTAACTTTTAGACATATTCCTACAAATAAAAGAAAAATGTTTTTTTTGTGTTGCATACAGCCAAATCTCTAAAAAATATATATAAAAAATCATATCTTTTAGTATTTTCATATGAAAACAAAAAAAAACATATGTGTTCTGACATGCATTTTAGGATTTAATAATCAATTTATTAAATCCATAAATACTTCAATAAATCATTTTTTTTTTTAATTCATGAGAATTAATGGTTAAAAAAGTATAGACCGCTGGATCTACAAGTGACGCTGGTATTTGAAATATCAAGAGTTGACCGGAAAATTCTCATAGTTATTCTAAATATTCATCAATTTTAATTGGGAGTATTTTTCACCGTAATACACAAATTACAAAAAACCTTTTTCCTAAGAATTGTTTTGGGTACTCGAATTCATAATAGATTCTTAACACCAAATTTATTCATAAGAGTAAATCTCAATCCTAAACCCCCTAAATCACATCAAACCATATAAAGCAACTTACCTCAGGTAGGGTGCACTAATGGTGCTAACACCTTCCCTAGCTACAACTAGTCATTTACCCTCGAATCGATAAAACTAGTATACTTGGGTCTCCAGCGACCCTGAACCGAACAACCAGGTGGCGACTCCTTCGACTCCTACTCACCTTTCGCACACGTGTGACATGTCTTCTGGCATGCAATGAAACGCGCATAGGCAAACCTAAAACAAAGTCCATATAGATATCTACCCAAAGTTCATTAGGCACATGCAATGGTGTATACAGTCCATGCGGTTGTACTCTAGATTTTGTCTTTCTACAAGCAATGCACTGTTCACAGATTCGTTGCACCTCCCTTTTCATCTTTGGCCAATAAAAATACCCATGCATTACATCTAAAGTTTTCGCAACCCCAAAGTGACCCTTTAAAACATTAACACAACTTTTTGCATTCTTTGGTTCTTCAACGAACTAAATCTGACTTATTGAAAATTAACTAGCTTCGTGGCAGGTTTTCGTTGTGTCACTCCTATCAGACCTTTTTCGACTTTCCATGATCAGATCTCAATCTTGATTGTGGGTTGCATGACCACGTGATCACGAGGTTCACATCACTCTGTAATCCATACACACCCTAATCCTGTCATCCTTCTTGGGAACTATAACTACATTATTCATCCATTGAGGATAATAGATGACATCTAGGAATCATGTATCCCACTATTTTTGTATTTCTGCCTTCACCTCAAGTAACATATCTAGGCGCATTTATCTGGTCTTTTGTTTGACCGACTTACTTCCTTCCACAAGGGAATTTGTGTACCACTATGTCGGTGTCTAAACCAAGCATATCTAAATAAGTCCAGTTAAAGACATTCACATATTCATGTAACAGAGAGATTATGCCATCTCTTTCCTCGATCGTTATAAGGGTACCAATCTTGAGTTCTTTCTTTTCTTGTTCAATGCCCAAATTTAGAACTTCTAGCTCTTTACTAACAGTTTCCAGGTTTTCTCAGAATTTTCCACAAACCTAATAAACTCTTTTATTCCTCTTCCCGATCTTCATCACCCATTGCAATTTTATTGTTGAAGTTTGGCCAATTATTCTTAATGCAATGAGTTTGTGAATTGATGGAACTTTCAGGGTTCTTTTAATTATAAGGTGCGCTCGTGTAAGTGTGTTATGTGCATAAAAGATAAAAGAAAATAAAGACACATTTTAAACATAAGAAAATGCACGATCTCATTAAAGTTTTTAGGCTCATTTGATAAAGAACATCTTGTGGCATTATGAGCCAAATTGCCATCTAGACTAAAAACAGGTAGAAACAACATAACACAACAAGACATCCAAAGAGATCAATTACTTTTTTTTTTATCACAATAGGAGCATGCTCCATCTTTCAATTTTGGTATACCTCTCCCTCAGCTAGCTTCTTCACAAAGGCTTTTGCAAGGACTTGGAAACTATGTTGCAGCTCATTAAGGATCCTTGTAGAACTAGTAGATTCCCAAAACAAGTTGCCACACCCTTGTAGGAAAAGGATCCTTGCCAAATAGACAGTCCACAAGTCAAAAGAAATTAAATAACAAAGTTTGTATAGCTTGTTCTGACCTATATCGCAAGTCCTTCCTGACCTCCGATTCACCTGAAAGTTTACTTCAACATAGAAACATACCTTTGGAATCTTTTGGTAAGGTTTCAGCTCAATCCAACAATTGGATTTGGAGTTATGATCATTATGTAAAACTGGATGGTAAGAAATGTTATGCTAAAATCCGAATTTGACCTTGCTTGGATCATATCAGGTCTACTTCTGTTTCATACCTAGCTAAGCTAACTCCCACTCCTACATACATGTTATTTGTTTCCACCTTGTTTCCCAACAGAGTCCTGATTACAAACCTCTTTTCTATCCTTTGTACTTCTTTCCTTAACTTGGTTACAAACCTTGTAGAAATAAATGAGTGAGTAGCACTCGGATCAAACAACACATGCACTCTCAAACTATTTATTTGTAGTGTACCTACCATTACATTGGATGTTGCTCTAACCTTTTCTTGTGTCATGTGGGAGACCCTCCATGAGGTTCGATCATTCTATGCCCTTGGTCTCCCTCGGCTGGAATTTTCCCCTGACTATGAAGATCTCACATGTCTGTTCACTATGACTGACTGTTGGTGACTTTGACTTAGTTGTCTTAAGGTCTGTGCTTGCCCAATGCTCCTGTTGGGGCACTCCTTCTTGTAATGACCTCTTTCACTACAACAATGGCATCCTTGCCCTAGGCACTAACAGTTTCTCCATCTATGACCCTCTCCTCTACAAACAAAACATCGCCCTGGGGAAAATGAGTAGTCTCCAGGGTGCCTTTGTTCAAACTTCACACAAAGAGGGTAGTTGACATTCTTCCGATTGTTAGGTCTCCCTGAGGGGTTTGCCCTGGAATAAGTTGCCTCCCCATCACCCTTTAACTCGCTTGTTGGTTGAAAGGCATTATCGACATCCCCTTTCTCTTGTATTGATCAAACATTCCACTCTTTCCCTTCTGCAGAAGTGGTGGTCTATTATTGGTTCCCTGATGGCCTTCTCCAATGCAAGCCTATGCTGCCTCAATTAGTTCCCTCACTGTTTTGACCTGTAAGGTAATCAATTCGTGCCTCAATTCATGCCGAAACCCATCTCTCAACTTCTCAATCATATGCTCTTCTATCGGGACGTAGTGTGGGCAAACAATGAAAGATCATGAAATCTCATTTCGTACTCCAATATTGATATCTCACCTTGTCTCAATGCCAGGAACTCTAGTTCTATCACCTTGCGATGGTACTTAGAGTAGAATTGGTTCTCAAACTCTGATTTAAAGGCACTCCAAGTCAATGTTTCCGCTGCACGCCTCAGTTGAACGGTTTCCCACCATGTCATGGCTCGGTCAGACAATAACTGAGTGACACAATTTACCCGCAAGTCCTCGGGTATGTTAATCTGTATCGTAGTCAAATTTGCTTTCCTGATCATATATAGTTCGTAGCTCATTTCCCTTGTACTTTTGACTAACCATACTAGTAACACCACGTTGTTCCTGGTTGCAACAACTCCTGCAGTTGTTTGTGGGACCTGTGTAGTTGGAGCTGCTGAGTCATAGAACTAGCCATGCCTTCTATTACCGCCTTGACTATTTGAACTAGAAGTTTCGGGTATGCATAACACAGGGGTATCCCTGATGGAAACATTGGGGGGTACCTCTATTCTTCCTTGTGGTCCTAACCCTTTTGGGTGTACTTCTTCTGTCCGATTTGGCACCTGCTCTCTCTTAGCTTCCGTGGGTCTTCCCTACAAGGACTGAGATGACATTATTGGTGCATGAGAAGCAATATCATCCAATGGGCCCTTTTCCTTCTAGTCATTAACATTTCAGCCTTTATTCCTCCTTTCCGTGAAGGGTGGTTCGGTTCGCGCCCCCTATCGAAAGCGCACCATCCTGAAATAAATCACAATGATAATATTCTCATCAAGTGCTCAGGATCCAAACCAGGTGCTCCGATACCAACTGTAATAGCTCGGAATTCCACATCAAATCATGATACGTTGTTTATTCATAATGACATGAAAATGGGTGGTAAATTCTTTTTTTGTATCATCACACCAATCAATACTTTTCACAGCAGTGTTTATATATCGATCATATAGGTGTCATTAATTGATATAGTGTAATACTTATATATAATCACATAATTCAACATCTTAATATAAGGGAATACACAATACAATACATTCATATGATTATATGTTCATACTTAGTCCACATCCCTATTTCTGGAAAGTCGTCATTACAAGTCTTTTACAAAAGTGCCGATCGACAAATACATAGTCATTATATTGTTATACAAAATGCATATCACTTAAACACATGATTACATAATTTATATCAAAACACGTGGAACATAGTTTCTATACACCATGGTTGTGTGATGTCCCTCTAACAATTCAAATGCAATATAAGAATAAAAGAACGATCATGAAATATAATAATAATGAAAAGAAATACATGATTGAAAATTTCACTATTAACTTAGATAGATAAATTCTTATTGTGGATTTCATATAGCACGATCATTAATGATTTCATCGTTCGATGCTAATCTTATACGTACATCCCAATCATTCAACCTGAGGTTTAGAGTTTGAGGTTAACCCCTCAGTCTCCCTCAATTCACAAATTTGAATGCTATTAACCAAATGTAAACCCCGACATTCTATTCTGGTTATCTGATATAGGTATTATTAGCCAAAGTTAATTCCTCCATCCAATCTCAGTTATCCAATAAGGATATCATTACCCGAAGCTAATCACATTATTCAATCCCGGTTATCCATCATGGATACCATTAGGCATCACATTAACCAATCAATTATATCATGAGTAATCTCAAACAACCATAACCAAGTAGCAACAATATATATAAGAATCACTACAAAGATCTAACATAAATACGGATTATAGTGGAAACCACCTAGCTGCTTCTCCTGTGGGGTGTCCTTGTTCAGTCGAAAGTCCGATCCCGGTCGCACCTCCTAATACACCAAATGATCATCAATCAGTATATTTGTATTTAGCAATCTATAGACTAATACCACACATGTTCCAAGAATGCACATGCTCACATTCAAGAGGTATAAGGATGACGCCACGAAGCCAGTTGTTATTTGATAAGTCTTTTCAATTCTTTAGAGAACCATGGAAGTAAATAGCAAAATTCGTACAGCCTCTGTTGACCAGTATTGCGGTTCCTTTGTGAACTCCGATTGACATGATATTTTAACCCAAGGTTGGAATACATGTCAGGAGACTCCACGTAAAATTTAAACTCAATCCAACGCGTCGGATTGAGAATTATGACTATTGTTATAAAACTGGACAGTTGCGCATTTTACATCAGGATCCGAATTTGATTGTTTTTTCGTTGCTCGGATCGTATCAAGGTCAATACCAAGTTTTCCTCCTAAAGACCATACTTCAACCTAGTTTTGGACATAAAAAACAAACTTTCAAAGTTTATGAAGGAAAGGAAACATGTAATGTTTCTATTCCATGATAATGCCACACATTCATCAAAAATTGTTAAAGAGGAACCATCACTCATTACTATCTTCATTTCCAATCTTTCGTAATCCTCCTTTCGAGGTTCATTAATATAACAACGACCAATCCTTTGTTTCACCTAGCTTCCATACTGAAGATATATGTCCAACAACTTCTTAGTCTCTTCTCATACAGCTAACCATAAATTACCCACTACCTCCACACTTATGACTAGTACATTAATTTTATGATCAAGCTCCAATTTCCTCATGGCTGACTTGATGTTAACAATTTAGACTCTTGTGGCTAACTCCCATGTATAAAAACAAATGCTTCCAACATGCTTTCCGAAGGACCTTGACCCTAACTCCACACATGTGGGCGACTATTATGTACACAAACCATGTGTATATGTTTTTCGAATTCAAGATTCTCAAGCTAAGCCCCTCTTATATGGTTGGCTTTTTATACAACAACTCAAACATCATATAAATAACAACTTATCAATCCAAGTCAACTCATGGGTCCGACTTCATTGTAACATCTCAATTACCAGGACAACACACTAATCATAATTTATGGAAAAAACATGGTAATTTTTTTTTTTAAAAAAAGTCGAATACATGCAAAGGTTTATTAAAATTTCTACTGAAATTCCGGCAGAGTTTCCTCCATACCGAGAGATCTCAAGTTATCAACAAACAACCTATTTCACTTCTTTTAACCATTATCCAATCACAACCCAATCATCTAGGTCTCAATTCCAAAATCCAACATCAATGCAATCATAATTTCTCAAATATTAATATAATAGAAATAAAGTGTTAAATGACACTAAATAAGTAAACACACATACATGTAGAATATAATTTAAATTCATACATTCAATTTGAAAGATATTATTACAATTCAAGTCATGACAGTTTTCTTCAGATATAAAATACATGGAATATAAAACTTTGGAATACAAATATCATGGAAAACAGTAATTAAGCAATTTATTCAAGACTAATATCATGGAAAACAAGATTTCCTTCTCATGAATTCAATAATATTTTCCATTCCATCCTCATTTTGCAACTAATATCATATATTAATACTGAAAGACAATTCCTTCAAGAAAGTGTCGATACCAATTTAATTGTATCATTAACTATCCTTCACCAGATAGCTAATCAAATCTTTTTCTTCCTAAAACCTTGGGATTGTAATGTTGATACTACTTAATCCCATTAGTATCTTTAGTCTCCCTTACCAGGACTAACTAATCAAGTTTGTTGTGAATGCTGATATTAATGTAACCCATTGATATCATTAACTATTTCTAACCCAAAATAGTTTATCAAGTCCCAACAGTACTTTGAAATATCCTTAGAAATGTCTGATGCAACCAGATTATTCGATAGTTTTACCCACATTTACCTAGTACTTTGTTCATGTTTTATTTATCAAATGTCTTGATAATGTTTGTTTATGTTTTAAAGGCATTTTTGGATGTGAGATTGGAAAAGGAGTAAATTGGAGATAAAATTCAGACCATGTTTCTACTCGTGTCGAATAGTGGCAGATTTGATCTCTAATCGATGTTTTATGCAAAACTTGATTTGTACAGGTTAAAATGAAATGATTCCAGTGGAATTAGAAAGCTAACATCCACACCTTTCTACACAAGTCTCGCATTCTGCCAGTTTTGACCTTCGGCCATTCCGACTTGAATATCTTGAGTTAGAGAAGTTCATTTAATGCAAACTAAATTTTATTGGTTTCTTGACTTAAAGACCTATCATCCTACCAAATTTCAGCAGAAAAAAAAGCTCATATAAGAGAGATGATTTTTCTAAAACAACCTATAAATTCTGCTAGCAGACATCTTACTTAAATGTAGATTGTTTACCTTAGAATGGACTCTTTTTATATTTTTTGGATAATACAAACAGATTGGAGGGATGTGGGGATTAGGGTTTTGATTAGTACTTAAAAGTGCATTTTTTATCAAGGTTTTATATCATTATTTTGTACTTGAAGTATCAATAACTACTTCACTAGAGCATGTTTTATAATAACAATCTGATAATATAAGATACCTTTAATTTATAGTAAATGTTCATTTTAAATGCAGGCCTATCACATAAATCAAAGGATTGGTTGATGAGTTTAACTACTGAAATTGAGAAGACAAAGAGAGGGCTAAGCTTAGAAAAGAGATGCTGGTTGAATTCAAATTGGAACACCATTCGGTTATTGGATCATAATTGGAGTTGTAGAACTTGGATTTAGGTCTTGTTTATATGGATAGAAAGCTAAGACATAGGCCTAAAACTTTCATGAAGAGTCCAAGATTCAAAAGGATCGTTTTCAAGTTCAAATGGTAGCAACGACAGAGAAGTCAGAATCTGTCCTACAACCCAGACACTAAAGTGTTCAACCCATATCTCGAGTTCTAGAAGTCAAAATGACCTCATTCTTGTTTTGTTGGAAAGCTGAGATAATTTTCCAAAACTTTCATAATGACTATCTGTTCAAATTCTGATGTTAGCAATGACATTTTCTGCAGATCAGAAGATAAGGATTGTTACCAAGTCAAGAGGTGGCCTCCCACTCAACAATTAATCATCAAATCAATACTTCCGAATTTTGGCCTATAAAAGGAGACATTTGCCATACAATTAGGCATCTTGGTTTTTCAAATCAAGATCATTTCCTTACTTGCTTTCTTTCATTGTAGTTTTAATGTTCTAGTTTTATTTCATGTTATAGTTTCATTAATATCTTGTTTATGCCTTTCATTTCCTTTACTATAGTTATATAATTATGTTCTCATCTTGTTTATTTATGTTTCTCTTCTTCATAATGGTTAGCTAAGTTTAATATGTGAAGGTGAAAAGGTTCAGTAATGGTGTTAGGATATGTATAATACAAACTCAATATGGACTTCAATGCTTACATCCAAGAAAGTTTGTTATTAACATGTCTTATCATTTTTATCTTATTAATTCTTAATACCTTACTTGTTAAATTGTTAATCTAGATTTGTGTTGTATAACACTTGGTACAATAAATGCTTAATCCTTCGTAGCCAACTGTATGGTATAACCGACACCTGTGCTATGAAAGGAACTTGATTTGTTATTAACATAAGTTAGCATCATGAATTCCTGATAATATTTAAAAGTATTGGTGTTACTTAAATAAGATAACTAATATGATCATGTTAATAATTTATAATGAGCTATTAATGACAAATTATCCGATTGGAACCTCCTTTGTGTGTGGTTTCCAGTTGAGTAATAAAAAGAGTTTATATTATACTTATTTGAAATACCAGTAGTGGATCCTCTAACCTTGACATTTGTTTTTATCATTGTTTAATTCTCTTTAACTCATTATTATTATTATTATTATTATTATAGTTAACCTTCTTGTGGTTCGACCCCAGTCTTGCCGGGTTATTTATTACTTCGACACTCCTGCACTTGGGATAAGACATCAATATTTTGATCGTGTCAGGTTTCCTATCAAATAAAAAGAAAGAGAGGAAGAAAAGGAGGAAGCAGCCAGAAACGAAAACAGTGATGCGGTGGTACTTTTCAAATTGAAATTTTTAGTGGAATTAGGCTTTGAAATTTAGTTTCCTAAAGGAAAACAACGTTCTAAGCAATACTAGTTGTCTTTGGCTACTAGCCTCACCCTCTCGAGGGAAAATTCCACTGTTTTCTAGGGTTTTTAGGTAGTTTTTGTGTTTCAGCGTTGGATTTTCATTTGCTTGCGCTACTTTAATCTCTCTTGTAGTTTATTTTAGTTTTCTTGACTATTTATGTTTGTAACTCGATCTACTGACCAAGAACATGTGTAGGTAAATTTCAAAATAGAAAACACTTTATGCAGGTTATGAAAAGGAAGCTCACATCAACACTATGGCTATTGCACAACAACAGACACTCAAGGAGCTTGCTGCTCCCAACATGGAGAATCAACTGTTGTGCATAAACATCAACGACAATGCCAACTTCGAGCTCAAGTCTGGGTTTATACACCTGCTGCCAATATTCAATGGACTTGCCGAAGAAGACCCTTATACTCATCTCAAAGAGATCCACATGGTTTGTGTTGGCATGAAACCACATGAAGTTGATCAAGAACAAGTTAAGTTGAAAGCTTTCCCATTTCTTTTTTTTTGGTAAGTTGACGTATGTATTAAAAGAAGAAGATACAAACATTATAAGGGGCATACCCCAGATTTACAATGATAACAGAAACATAAAACAACAGATGGCTACAGGCTAGCCACCGACCATAAAACTGAAACCTCACTAGATTCGTGAGGGAAACCAATACAACCAGCTAACTAACAAATTAAGAATCTATGGTATTCACCCTCCAAGCTTTCCCATTTCTCTTTAAAAGGGGCAGTAAAAGCATGACTCTTCTCCATTCTCCTTGGTTCCACTAGAATTTGGAATGGCATGAAGAAGATTTTCCTAGAGAAGTATTTCTTGGCCTCTCGAGTTGCCAATATAAGGAAAGAAGTATGTGCAATTTGGCAATCTTATGGGGAAACACTCTCCGAGTATTGCGAAATATTTGAGCAGCTGTGTATTCAATATCCTCATCGTCAAATACCCGATTAGCTACTCATTTAATACTTCTACGAAGGATTGATGCTTACTGACCACAGTATCATTGATGCAGCAAGTGGAGGGGTATTGGTAGATAAAAACACTCTACATGCCAATTGATCTCAAATATGACAGTCAACTCGAAACAATTTGGCACCGGGGAGACTTCCCAAGCAAGTGAGTAAACGAGGTAAGTATTGCTAACTTTGAGGATAAAGTTAATGATCTTACTTCTCTTGTGCGTTCTTTGGCTTGTGAAAATGTGCAACAAGTGAAAAAGTTTGTAGCATATGCTCGTTACACGTACAATCTGGATGGAGAGATCATTCGAACTTATGTTATGGTAACCTACTTCAACAAGGCAATCAAAGTCGCTAGTTACACCCCCATGGATTTTAGCCCTAACATAATTATCAAGCAAGATAACCCCCTACCATCTGTTGTTTTATGTTTCTGTTATCATTGTAAATCTGGGGTATGCCCCTTATAATGTTTGTATCTTCTTTTTTTAATACATACGTCAACTTACCAAAAAACAAATTCCAATATTATGGAATCAAGTGATGATCTTCTTGAGATGATGAAAACTTTAGCATCTAACACAATGATATTCCAACAAAATGTCATGTCTTTTCAACAGAAAACAAGGTCAAGTGTTCATAACTTAGAGAAGCAAATGGGGCAAGTAGCTTCAAGTGTAGGAAAATTGTAACGCGAACTCGTGATCACGCAACCCACAATCAAGATTGAGACCTGATCCTAGAAAACCAAAATATGTCTAATAGAAGAGTGACACAATAGAAAATCTACCCCAAGACACCAACACTATTAGAATAAAGTAGAATGATGTTACGAAGCTAGTTAATCTTTGATAAGTCAAATTTAATTCGTTCAAGAATTGAAGAATGCTTTTACTCTAATGATAAAAATAATTTTTCGTTCAAGAACCAAAGAATGCTTTCTCCTCTCTCACCTCGTTTTCTTCTCTTTTCCATCCCTTCTACGTGATCAGATTTGGAATCCTTACATTTGATTATGTCTTAAGTTTGTTTTCTATTTGCTTAGTTTGATTCCTTGAACATTTTCAGTCCAGCTTCCACTTTTGTTTTCTTTAGTTTTGAACGTCCTGTTGTTTTGGGCTCTTTCTTTCTTTTTTGCTCAGTTGAGGGAGATGGAAATGAAAGAAGCTATCAACTCTTCATTCCATCATGATACTCTGCACTCTACCAGCAACAAAGCCTTGTAGAATGCAACAAGGACTAATCAACTCTTGACCGGACATAGCTTGAGGATACAACTTCAAGACATGTTGCATGGCCAAGATTCTAAACTTTCTCAGCTTTTTTGATGACTTCAAAGCTATGTCCGGGGATAAAGTCCATGTTCTTTCATCTGGAATTATTGCTAAACTAGAGGGAATTGGAGGAAGTAACATGCATCTTGGTGAATATGGGATAGGTCAGGGGCAATCATTTAATGCTAGTTTGGTCAATGTCCATGAAAAGAAACTTTAAGAGCATCAGATGGGAAAGCAGTAGATCACTCTTCCTTTATTGCTAAGAAAGAAAATATGCTAGCTGCCTTCAGTCATGTCTTACTCAGATATTAATGTGGCAGTTTTAGCATATCCCTTGCAAAGTGTATCCCTCAAATCTGATTATCCCTTCAGCAAACCAATGGTAGTAAGTCAAATTTCTTGAATTCTGTTAGAGATGAGAATAGCATAGACATTGGTGCTGGCTCCTTTGTAAACCAAAACTTATCCTTTTTACCTCCCTCTATGGATGTTGCACAGGTGATAGTTAGTCGTCCCAAAGATGTCTTTGACAAAGGTTGTACTCCTTGGCAATCCACCATTGTTGGACATTTTGTTGGTCTGAAACTTCATTTCTGAGTGGTTAGATCTATAGCTAATAGAATTTAGGGTTCCCTTGGTTTACTAGAAGTGTTGTCTTCTCATTTGATTCAGTGTGGAACATGCATCTGCTATCCTAGACCGTGCTCCATGGCACATGGCCAAAGATGGACACCAAACATGCAATTCTCTAAGGTTGAGTTATCCAGAATTCCTATCTGGATTAAGCTTCATCATGTTCCCTTAAAATATTAGACTAATAAGGGGCTGAGTTATGTTGCTAGTGCTTTAGGGGTTCCCTTACATGCTAATGTCAATACCCTAATGCGTAAACACATAACTTATGCAAGAGTTTGTGTTGAAATTGATGCTTCCAAAGTGCTGGTTAAGGAGTTTGATCTTCAATGCCCTAATGGTATAGTGATTACTATCTCAGCTGAGTATGAATGGCTCCCTTCTAGGAGCAGTTCTTGCAATGTTTATGGGCATAACTTAGCTACATGTCTGACTACTCATAATGACAAAGCAACATTGATGGAAGAGACTAAGAAAAGCAAGGTGGTTGATAGGACTAACTTAGAGCATAATTTGCTTAACAATCTTCAATGGCAGGAGGTTGGAAAGAGAAAGAAGAACAATCATAAGACTATGCCTAGTAGCTTTGGTACAACTGACGGTACATAATTAGTGAATGCAGAGGAGATTCAGGCTGTGGATTTACCGATTGTCCAACCAGTGAATTGCTGACTTTAAAGAGAAGTATATGTCAGTCCATGCCACAAGAAAGTGTTCTTCCAGAAGTTTGCATGAACACAAGGGTCTTACCGTATGAAGATTGTATGGCAGTTGAAATTGACAATACAACAGTGGAGAATGTTTCGGATGATGACTGCCCTAAAGCAACAAGTCCTTCTCTGCAATTCCCTTTTTTTTTTTTCAAATAACCAACTAGCAAGTAAAGCCAAAGACTCTTGAGGATAGGAAGAAAAAGGGATAAAGGGTTTTAATAAGAAGAAGAACTCAAGCTCTTTGCGCGGGGGCAACTCGAGGTAATTGTTTGTATCCATAGTTGGTATTCGGCATCCTTCTACTTTGTTCATTATGTTTATTGGATGTTGGAATATCAGAGGTTTGAACGATCCCGTAAAACATTCAGCTTTTTGTTCTCTTGTACAAAAGCATTCGGTAGCTCTTTTTGGTTTAGTTGAAACTCATGTTAGGGAGGTGAATAAAGATAATGTTTCTAGACTTCTTTTTCAGAATTGGACTTGTTTGGGTTTAACTATGATCATTCTAATAGTGGTCGTATTTGGGTATGTTAGGATCCTAATGTGCTGAAGGTTGATCTTTTGGGTAGCTCGGATCAGATTATTCATATCAACGTTACTATGGATTCTTTTGGGGGATTTCAATGCTAGGATCACATGTTTCCTTCAATGCTTCCTTTGTCTATAGAGATAATTGCCTGTCTAAATGACAAGCTTTGTGGGTTGATATTGTTAACTGTAGTAATGCATGAGAGACTATTCTGTGGATTCTTTTGGGGGATTTCAATGTTATTCGATCACTCGATGAGAAGTGCGGAGGCAGTACATCATGGTTGGGGTGGCAATATGATCTCAATAATTGTTTGCTTCGGTCATGTCTACAAGAGTAATATGTTCTTGTGTGGTGCTGCTCCTAATACAAAAATGCAGCTTCTCGGTGTTCTCGGGTACAGGGAAGGAAAACTACTGGTTAGGTATCTTGGTGTTCCTATTAATACTCAAAGCTTTCTGCCTATGATTGCTGGAGTTGGTTGAACCGCCATCTTTCTTATGCGGGTAGACTTCAACTTCTCAATTCCATCCTCTTCTTTATTCAAGTGTATGGGTCTTGTCTCTTTATTCTTCCTAAGGTTGTAATGGAGAAAATAACCTCTTTATTGAGGTCTTTCTTGTGGAAGGGTAGTGATCTTTCTTATGATAATGCAAAAGTTGCATGGTTTGCCTAAGAAGGAAGAAGGTTCGGGTATAAAAAATCTTAAAGTATGGAACCGGGCAGTAATGGTTAAACATATATATGGTCTATTTGTAATCCGGCCAAATTTATTTGGTCTTCATGGCTATCTTCTTATTTGTTGCGAGGTAGGAGTATTTGGGAGATTCCTTGCCCTGGAAATTGTTCATGGAATTCTCAAAACTGGACTGTTTGGAATTTGACTGAGAGAGAGAGAGAGAGAGAGAGAGAGAGAGAGAGAGAGAGAGAGAGAGAGAGAGAGAGAGAGAGAGAGAGAGAGAGATAAGAAAGAGAGAGAGAGAGAGAGAGAGAGAGGGATACTGTA
>Ga0307513_10004578_pt1 | contig 18434 bp, 15 predicted proteins | sample 15_EM_MG_FD_202174 | JGI IMG/M metagenome (GOLD analysis project Ga0307513, IMG submission 202174) | Populus trichocarpa ectomycorrhiza microbial communities from riparian zone in the Pacific Northwest, United States - 15_EM | ecosystem: Host-associated > Plants > Roots > Unclassified | place...
AAGCCGCTCGGACGCTATTTCCCGGACATGGTCGCCGCCCTGAAGTCCCTGCCGGTGGACCGCTTCGTCCTGGACGGCGAGCTGACCATCGCCGTCGACGGCCGCCTGTCGTTCGACGCCCTGCAGATGCGCCTGCATCCCGCCGAGAGCCGCGTGCGCAAGCTCGCCGCCGAGACGCCCGCCGCCCTGGTGCTGTTCGACTGCCTGCTGGATGCGAAGGGCCGCTCGCTGGTCGAAGACCCCCTCAGCAAACGCCGCGCTGCGCTGGAGGTCCTGTTCGCTCGCGTCACGCACGCCGAAGCCGTCCAGCTATCGCCCGGAACGGACGACCTTAAGGACGCCCAGGCCTGGCTCGCCCAGTCCGGCTCGGACCTCGACGGCGTGGTGGCCAAGCGGCTCGACGGCGCTTACCTCTCCGGCGAGCGGGCGATGCTCAAGATCAAGCGGCTGCGCACGGCCGACTGCGTGGTGGGCGGGTTCCGCTACGAGCACGACAGCAAGCTCGTGGGGTCGATGTTGCTCGGCCTCTACAACGCGGACGGCAAGCTCGACCACGTGGGCTTCACCTCGACCATCACCGACGCCGAACGGCCGGCCCTGACCCGCAAGCTCGAAGCCCGGGCTGGCGGGACGGGCTTCACCGGCGACGCGCCCGGCGGTCCCAGCCGCTGGAGCACCGAACGCTCCGCCGAATGGACGCCGTTGAAGCCGGAACTGGTCGCCGAGGTCCGCTACGACCACGTGACCGGCGACCGCTTCCGCCACGGGACGAAGTTCCTGCGCTGGCGTCCCGACAAGGCGCCGCGCCAATGCACCCTGGCCCAGCTGCGCGCCGAGGCCGCGCCCGAACAGGTGGTCGCCGCCACACGCTAGGTTTGCGAAACCGGCGCCGGCGGGCTAACCCCCGCCCATGACCACATCTCCCGCCGCCGAGGCCGCCCGCCGGCGCACCTTCGCGATCATCTCCCACCCCGACGCCGGCAAGACGACCCTGACGGAGAACCTGCTGCTGGCCGGCGGCGCGATCCGCGCTGCGGGTCAGGTGCGCGCACGCGGCGAGAACCGCCGCACGCGTTCGGATTGGATGAAGATCGAGCGCGAGCGCGGCATCTCCGTCTCGGCCAGCGTCATGACGTTCGACCACGCAGGCCTGATGTTCAACCTGCTGGACACGCCGGGCCACGAGGACTTCTCGGAAGACACCTACCGCACGCTGACGGCCGCCGACGCCGCGGTCATGGTGCTGGACGCCGCCAAGGGCATCGAGCCGCAAACGCTGAAACTTTTCGAGGTCTGCCGTCTGCGCGACATCCCCATCGTCACCTTCATCAACAAGATGGACCGCGAGGCGCAGGACCCCTTCCAGCTGCTGGACGAGATCGGCTCCAAGCTCGCCCTCGATCCGGCGCCGCTCTACTGGCCGGCCGGCTCCGGCGGACGCTTCAAGGGCATGCTCGACCTGCGCCGCGACAAGTTCTTGCCGTTCATGAAGAAGGGCGGCGGCGCGCCCGGCAACGAGGACGGCCACCCCGACGCCATCGCCTTCCGCGGCAATGCGGTGGTCAGCTACCTCGACCCCGACGAGCAGGAAGAGCTTTCCGAGAACGCCGAGCTGGTGCTGGGCGCCTCCAAGCAGTTCGACCCGCAGGCCTTTCTGGAAGGCCACATGACCCCGGTGTTCTTCGGTTCGGCGCTGCGCCACTTCGGCGTCGACCAACTGCTGGAAGGCATCGGCGCCTATGCGCCGCCGCCCAAGGCCGTGGCGGCGGTGAAGAACGGCGACCCCATCCACGTGGCCCCGGGCGACCGCGAGGTCTCGGGCTTTGTCTTCAAGGTCCAGGCGAACATGGACCCCAACCACCGCGACCGCATCGCCTTCCTGAAGCTCTGCTCGGGCCGGTTCTCGCGCGGCATGAAGCTGAAGGTGCAGAACACCGGCAAGCAGCTCAGCGTCAACGCCCCGATGATGTTCTTCGCCTCCGACCGCGAGCTCGCAGAGGACGCCTTCGCCGGCGACGTCATCGGCATCCCCAACCACGGCGTGCTTCGGGTCGGCGACAGCCTGTCGGAGGGCGGCGCCCTGCGCTTCGCGGGCCTTCCCAACTTCGCGCCGGAAATCCTGCAGCGCGTGCGAGTGAAGGACCCGCTTAAGGCCAAGCACCTGAAGAAGGCCCTGGAGAGCCTGGCCGAGGAGGGCGTGACCCAGCTCTTCCGCCCCAGCCTCGGCTCGGACTTCATCGTCGGCGCCGTCGGCCAGCTCCAGTTCGAGGTCATGGCCGACCGCCTGCGCGAGGAATACCAGCTCGACGTGATCTTCGAGCAGAGCCCCTACGCAGAGGCCCGCTGGATCTTGGGCGAAAAGGCCGATCTGGAAGACTTCATGGGCAAGCACCGCTCGGCCATGGGGAGCGACATCGACGAACAGCCGGTGTTCCTCGCCAGGTCCGCGTGGGACATCAACTACGCCGCCGATCGCTACTCCAAGGTGCGCTTCGAGCGGTCCAGGGAACGGGCCTGACCGCCGTGGCCGGCGTGCTCCTCTACGGCGCCCCCGCGCCCGGCCTGATCGAGGTCCCGCGCGGCGCCCAACAGGTCTCGCCGATCATCCTGGGCTCCCAGGACCTCGCCACCATGGCGGACGCGAGCGCCGATCAGGCCTTCATCCTCGCGCCCGGCGGCACGATCGAGCGCGACTACGTGCTGGCCCAGGTCCTGCGCGTCCTGAAGCCCGGTGCGCCCCTCACCGTCTTCGCGCCAAAGGACAAGGGCGGCTCGCGGCTGAAGAAGGTGCTCGAAGCCTTCGGCTGCGCGGTCAGCGAGGACGCCCGCAAGCATCACCGCTTCTGCCACACGGTCCGGCCGGAGGCGCCGCAGGGCGTCGCCGAGGCCATCGCGGCCGGCTCGCCCGTGCGGCTCCCGGACCTCGGCCTCTGGTCGCAGCCCGGCGTGTTCAGTTGGGACCGGATCGATCCGGGCAGCGCGCGGCTCTTGACCCTGCTGCCGAAGCTCGCGGGCCGCGGCGCCGATCTGGGCTGTGGAGTCGGCGTGCTGGCCAGCCAGGTCCTGGCCTCTGCGGCGGTTACGGAGCTGACCTGCCTGGACAACGACCGCCGCGCCGTCGCCTGCGCCGAACACAATCTGAACGATCCGCGGGCCAAGGTCTTCTGGGCCGACGCCCGCCAGCGTGACGACGCCATCAACGGCCTCGACTTCGTGGTCATGAATCCGCCCTTCCACGACGGAGGCTCGGAGGACCGCGCGCTGGGCGTCGCCTTCATCCAGTCGGCCGCCCAGATGCTGCACCGGGGCGGGGTCTGCTGGATCGTCGCCAATCGCCATCTTCCCTACGAGGCGCCGCTGGCCGCCGCCTTCGCCGAGGTCGCGGTCCGGGCCGACGCCGGCGGCTACAAGATCTTCGAGGCGCGCAAGTGAGCAAGGCGGTCCGATGAAAGCGCCAATGGCCCGGCTCGACCGCCTGCTGGCCAATCTGGGTTACGGCTCCCGGCGCGAGGTGACCGATCTCGTCGCGCGCCGCCAGGTCGTGCTCGACGGCACGGTGGTGAAGGACGCCGGCGCGCGGATCGCCGTTGTCGCCGACCTGCCCGATCGGATGACGGTGGCCGGTCAGCCGCTCGATCCTCCGGCGCCGCTGACGCTGCTGATGCACAAGCCCCTGGGCGTCGTCTGCTCCCACCGCGAGGCGGGCCGCAGCGTCTACGAGCTGCTGCCGGCCCGCTGGCGCGCGCGGATCCCGGCGCTCTCCACGATCGGTCGGCTCGACAAGGAGACGTCGGGCCTGCTCTTGATCACCGACGACGGGCCGTTCCTGCACCGGGTGATCTCGCCGAGGAACCATGTGGCCAAACGCTATGTCGCCACCCTCGACCGGCCGCTGGAGGGCCACGAGGCCGAAGCCTTTGCCGCCGGGAACCTGATGCTGGAAGGCGAGACGGACCCGCTGGCGCCCGCCGTGCTGGAGCCCACCGGCCCGAACACGGCCAACCTGACCATCACCGAAGGCCGCTATCATCAGGTCCGGCGCATGTTCGCCGCCGTCGGCAACCACGTCACCGGCCTGCACCGCGACCGCATCGGCGGTCTGGCTCTCCCCGCGGACATGGAACCGGGGGCGTGGAAACCGCTGACGTCAAATGAGCAGGCGGCGATCTTCGCCTAGGCCCCGGTCCTGATGGCGGGGATGAGGTCTTGACCGGCCGCCCAGGCGGGTCTTCCCCCAGGAACCCCCGACTCCCCGGCGCTTTACTGTGGAAGACCTGGTTTTCTTAACCACGCGCCGAAAGTTAACCACTTGTTAAAGCCCACGGCTCCGGGTTTGCTCTTGTTGTTCAAGGCCAGATCGCACCGTCTCATCCCGGGACGGCTGCACGGCCGGAGCGACGCGATGTTTGAGTTTGGTCGTGAGCTTATGAAGCTGATCGCTGGAGAGCGATCCAGGCCGTTCGCGGACGGTCTGACGGGTGGCGATTCCACCCTGCTGGAACTGCTCGACCTCAGTTTGCTGCTGCAGGAAGCCAGGGGCGCCGACGTGGCCGCTGGCCGGATCGGCGCCAAGGACAAGGCGCAGCTGCGCCTGGACGCGGCCGTCGTCTGGCGCGAGGTCGCTCGCCGTTCGGGTGACGCTGTGGCCCTGCGCAAGGCCGCCGCCACCGCGGAAGCCGCCGTCAACGCCTTCGACGCCGACCGCCGTCCCGACGGCTGGGCCCGCGCCCGCTGCGAACAGGGGCTCTGCGCGTTGCTGGGCGCCGAACTCTTCGGCGATCCAGGTCTGGACGCCGCCGCCGAAGCCGCGTTCCGCGAGGCTCGCGCTGCGGCCCGTGGCGGGCTCGCAGCCGCCCTGGCCGACGTCGGCCTCGCCGTCGTCGAGGGCCGCCAGGACCTGGCGAAGGGCGACCAGGACGCCGCCCACCGCGCCGTTGCGCGCTTCAGTTCCCCGATCGCCGCGCTCGACGCCCTGAGCCGCCGGATCGCCGCCGCGCGGCCGCTGGCCGCCGAGGCGCGCCTGGCCCGCGCGGACCTGCTCTGCGGCTGGGGCGCGCGGCTGAAGGACGAGAATCTGCTGAACCAAGCCGTGCAGGACGCCGCTGCCGCCGCCGAGCGCATGGATTCCGGCTACGAGCCACTCACCTGGGCGCGCGCTGAGATCATGCGCGGCCAGGCCCTGGCGCTTTGGGGTGAGGCCGCCGGCGACGTCGATGCCGTGGCCACCGGCGCCACCGCGCTCGCCGCCGCCCTCGATCACCTGACCCGCGACCACAGCCCGCTCGACTGGGCCCGGACCCAGATCGCGCTCGCCCAGGCGCTGCAGGCGCTCGGCGAGGCCAGCGCCGACGAACGCGCCTATGAGCAGGCGGTCACCTGCTACGACCGCGCCAATGTGGTGCTGAGGGATGCGCCCTCCATTCCGCTGCGCGGACTGGCGGCCGGCGCCCGGGCCATGTGCCTGGCGAGGTCCGCCGAACTCACCGGCGACCTCGGCGTGCTGGACGCCGCGGAGGCCGCGATGAAGATCGAGCTCTCCAACCTGCGCGCCAGCCGCGACCCGGTGGCCTGGGCGCTGGCCCAGCTTCACCTGGCCCGGCTCTACGAGGCGCGGATCGACATCACCGGCAAGGACCGCGGCGAGCGGGCCGCGGCGGTCACCGCCCTCGACGCCGCCCTCGACGTCTTCGGCGAGGAAGGCCTGCGCTCGTTGAGCGTCGTGGCCAGCGAGGCGCTGGAACGCCTGCGCGCCGGACCGGCCCGGCCGCGCACCGCCGTCTGATCGCTTCTCAATGGCGCCCCCGCCGTGCCAGACTGGCGTGGATTTTGTGGGGAGCGCTCTGATGTCTTTCAAGTTCGCTGTGTTGGCGGCCTCCGGCCTGTTGCTGGCTCCGGCGATGGCCGCGGCCCAGCCGACGCCCACGTGGATCGAGGCGCCCAGCGCCGCCGACGTGGCCGCCGCCTATCCCGCCAAGGCCAAGGCCGCCGCGGTGGGCGGAACGGTCGATCTTACCTGCACGATCAATCGCGAAGGCCGCCCGCGCTCCTGCGCCGTGCTCAAGGAAACCCCCGGGAACTACGCCTTCGGCGTCGCGGCCCGTCGGCTCGCCGAGAAGATGCGGGTCAACGAGCTGAACCTGCGTGACCAGGACGTGATGGTCCCGGTCACCTTCAATCCCGAAGTCCTGACGGCCGAGGGGATCGCCATCACCAAACCGGCGTGGGCGGCGATGCCCGAGCTTGAGGACTTCCAGGCGACCTTCCCAAAGACCGCCAACGGCGTGAACAGTGTCCGCGTGGTGCTGGCCTGCACGGTGACCAACTCGGGCGCGCTGGGCGGCTGCTCGGTCGACAGCGAAGACCCGCCCGGCCAGGGCTACGGCCAGGGCGCGCTGGCGCTGGCCACGAAGTTCAAGGTCGGCCCCTGGAGCCAGGACGGTCAGCCCACGATCGGCGCGCGCCTGAAACTGCCGATCCGCTATGAACTGACCCAGGTGGCGGCGGCGCCCAAGCCCTAGCGGCCGCGCCACCAGCGCAGGCCGGCCCGCTCGGCGGCCTGCAGCAGGGCGTAGAGCACCGCGCCCATCGCGCCGAGTACGAAGAGGGCTGCGAACATGCGCGCGGTCTGCAGCCGGTAGCCGGCGTCGAGGATACGCCAGGCCAGGCCCTGCACCTTGCCGGACCCCGCCACGAACTCGGCCACCACGGCGCCCACGATGGCCAGGCCCGCGGCGACCTTGTGCCCCTCCAGCACGAAGGGGACGGCCGACGGCGCTCGCAGCTTGGCCAGCCGCTGGAGCCGCGACGCGCCGTAGAGGTCGAAGAGGCGCATCAGGTCGGGATCGATGGCCCGCAGGCCGGTCACCGCGCCGGAATAGATCGGGAAGAAGGCCACGATGGTCGCCAGGGCCACGATGGCGCGGCCCGGATGGTCTGTCCCCGCCCAGATGTTCACCAGCGGCGCGATGGCGATTACCGGGGTGACTTGCAAGACGACGGTCAGCGGCTGCACGGCCCGCTCCAGGATCGGGCTCAGCGTCACGGTCAGCGCCAGCGCCTGGGCCAGCAGGCTGGCGACGAGGAGCGCCAGGAGTGCGTTGGAGACCGTGTACCAGGCGGCCTTCAGCAGGCCCGGCGCGTCGGCCACGAGGCTCGCGCCGATCGCCGACGGCGGGGCCAGGAAATAGCTCGGCACTTGCCACGCCCGGCAGGCCCACTCCCACGCTCCCAGCAGGACCGCGATCAGTACGAAGGGCGCGGCCAGCTCGACAAGGCGCTTCACGCCGCCATGCCCTGGGCCAGGGTTTGGGAGACCGCCTCGACCGTGGCGCGGAACGCCTCGGTGGTCCGATATCCGGGCGGACGGGGCACGGGGCCCGCCACCGTGATTTCGCCGGCCGTGCGGCCGGGTCCGTGGGTCATCACCACCACGCTGGAGGCCATATAGACCGCCTCCTCCACATTGTGGGTCACGAAGACGATGGCCGGGCGGATGTCGGCCCAGAGCTTCAGGACGTCGTCGGCCAGCGCGCGCCGGGTGATCTCGTCGAGCGCCGCGAAGGGCTCGTCCAGCAGTAGAAGCTTCGGCTCGGTGACCAGCGCGCGGGCCAGCGACACCCGCATGGCCATGCCGCCGGAAAGCTGCGCCGGTCGCGCTTGCTCGGCGCCCGCCAATCCAACTCGCGCCAAGGCCAGGTCGGCCCGCTGAACGGCGGCGGCGCGCGGCGCGCCGGCCAGTTCCAGCGGCAGGGCGGTGTTGGCCCGCGCGCTCAGCCAGGGCGCCAGCGTGGGCGCCTGGAAGACCACCGCGGTTTCGCCACGGCCCGCCGCGCGCACGACCTCGCCCCGCGTTGGGGCCTCCAGCCCGGCCAGCAGCCGAAGCGCCGTCGACTTGCCGCAGCCCGAGGGCCCCACCAGGGCCACGATCTCGCCTGCGCCGATCTCCAGGCTGAACGGCCCTAACGCCGCCCCCCGCGGATAATCGACTCCGACGTCCCTGAGGGCTGCGATGCTCACTTCGCGGGCGGCGTCACGAACTGCAGGGTGTAGGCGGATTTGTAGTCGAGGGTCTTGGGATAGACGCCCTGGCTCGCGGCCATGTCGAAGAAGGTCTGCCAGCGGGCGTCGGTCATGGCGCCTATGCCGCCGGCCTTGGCGTCGCCGCCGTCGACGATGGCGTAGGACTTCAGCTTCTCGCGCGCCTGGTCGAGCACGTCCTGGGTGATCTCCGGATTGTCCTTCCGGATCAGCGCGTCGGCCGGCTTCGGGTCTCCGTAGAGGTAGTCCTTCCAGCCCTGGGCCGTCGCCTCGACGAAGGCTTTCACCGCCGCCGGGTTCTTGGCGATCAGGCTGTCGGTCGCCAGGATCATGGTCGCGTAGCCGGGGTAGCCGTTGTCGGCCAGCAGGAAGACCTTCGGCTTGATCCCGGCCTCCTTCTCGATCGTGTAGGGCTCCGACGTCACATAGCCCTGCTGGGCCGCGCGCTTGTCAGCCAGGAACGGCGCGGAGTTGAAGGTGTACTTGCGCACCTGGTCGTCAGTGAAGCCGTACTTGGCCTTCAACCAGACCCAGAAGGCGGTCACAGAGGCGTCGCCCAGCAGGATCGGGTGGCCCTTCAGGTCGGCGAGGGTCTCGACGCCCGTCCCGGGGTGCGCGATCAGCACCTGCGGGTCCTTCTGGAAGACCGCCGCCACCGCCTTCAGCGGCACCTTCTCCTGCGCCAGGTTCATGACGATGAAACTGTTGGAGCCGACTCCCATGTCCACCGCGCCGGCCGCCAGTTGTTGCGGCACGTTGGAGCCCGGCCCGCCCTGGACGATGGTCACGTCCAGCCCCCGCTTGGCGTATTCGCCGTTGGCCAGCGCTTCGTAGAACCCGCCGTGCTCGGCCTCCGCGCGCCAGTCGGTGGCGAAGCGGATGGCGGTCCTCCCGGGCCCCGCGGCCTCTTCCTTCTTGGCCGGCGAACAGGCGCACAGCGCGGCGGCGAGGACGACGGCTAAGGTACGCAAGGCTTTCATGGGACCCCCGGGACGAAGCGGCGAGGGTAGGGCGCTCCGCGCGCTCATGGAAGTTGCAAGACGGGCCTGGCGGACCGCGCATAGCAAGAGGGCGGCGCTCCGGTTACCCGGGGCGTCGCCCTCTCATCCAGATCCGTTGGGGGATCTGTGCCATCCAGGTCGTTGCGCTTTCGGTTAGCGGGTCACCCCACTGGTTTTCCGTCGCTTCGTTGCCGCTTCAAAATCTGTCCCGGGTCGCCCCGGTCCGCGTCTTTAACGGCCTCCTGCTCGCCTTGGTTTCCGGGTCTGCCGTTGCCGGTTTTTCCGTCCGCCTGCGCCGCATTCCCTCTCGGCAAAATCAAGTTGCTCCCGAACCCGGGGAGCCGCAAGCGGGTCTTTCCAAGCGTGGGCGTGCGAGGGCTAAGAAGCCTGTGAATATGTGGTTAATGATTGGTGGATATGGCCGGGAACAGAAATGAAAACAGCTAGATACGATATCCACAGGAAACCTGCGGATTCACCTCATCGACCGATTTCCAGGGCCTCGCGGCGTTCCTCGAGCGCCAGCCACTCTTCCTCCGCCGACGTCAGGTCGGCGCGCATCGTATCGAGGTCGCGGCTGAGTTTCTGGAAGGCCGCCGGATCGCGGCCATAGAGGCCCGGATCGGCCAGCCTGGCCTCCAGCGCGGCAGCCCTTCCGGGCGCCTCGGCGATCAGGGTTTCGAGCTCAGCCAGCCGGCGCTGGTCCTTGTAGGTGAGCTTGCCCGCCTTGGCCGGTTCCGGCTTGGCCGGGATGGGTGGGGCGGTCTTGGCCGCCGCGAACGCCGCGATCGGCAGCCGGCTGAAGAAGCCCGGGTTCTGCGAGATGAAGTCGCGCCAGCCGCCCGGCGTCTCCACCGCATGGCCCTTGCCGTCCAGCCCGATGGTCGAGGTCGCCAGCCGGTCGATGAAGTCGCGGTCGTGGCTCACCAGGATCAGCGTGCCCTCGTAGTCGGCCAGCAGGTCCTCCAGCAGGTCCAGCGTGTCCATGTCGAGGTCGTTGGTGGGCTCGTCCAGCACCATGACGTTGGCCGGATTGGCCAGCGCGCGGGCCAGCAGCAGGCGGTTGCGCTCGCCGCCCGACAGGCTACGCACCGGCTGGCGTAGCTGCGCCTCGGTGAATAGGAAGTCCTTGGCGTAGGAGACCACGTGCCGCGGTTCGCCGCGCACCAGCACCTGGTCGCCGCCGAGCGGCAGCAGCACGTCGCGCAGGGTCATCTCCGGCTCCAGCGCGGCGCGCGCCTGGTCGATGTAGTTGATCTCCAGGTTGGTCCCGAGCTTCACCTCACCGGCGTCCGGCGCGATCTGGCCCAGCAGCAGCTTCACCAACGTCGTCTTGCCGGCCCCGTTCGGCCCGACCACCGCCACCCGGTCGCCGCGCAGGATGCGGGTCGAGAAGTTCTTCAGGAGCACCCGTTCGCCGAACGCCTTGGAGACGTGTTTGGCCTCCACCACCCGTTTGCCCGAGACCCCGGAACTGGCCAGCCCCATGTTCAGTTCCTTGCGGGTGTCTTTCAGCCGGTCGGCCTTCTCCTGGCGCAGCGAGTCCAGCCTTCGGCGGCGTCCCTCGTTCCTTGCGCGCCGCGCCGTCACGCCTCGGGCCATCCAGTGCTGCTCGCGCTGGATATAGCGGTCCAGCCGCCGAGCCTCCTCGGCCTCCGCCGCGGTGATCTTTTCCGCCCAGTCGTCGAAGGCCGCGAAGCCCTGGTCCAGCCGCTTCACCTGCCGGTACTCCAGCCAGAACGAGCGCTTGGTCACTCGCTCCAGGAAGGCGCGGTCGTGGCTGACGATCAGGGCCGCGGCCTTGGAGGCGGAAAGCTCCTCCTCCAGCGTCTCGATGGCCAGGATGTCCAGGTGGTTGGTCGGCTCGTCCAGCAGGATGACGTCAGCGTCCTCGGCGAAGGCGCGGGCCAGCGCCGCGCGCCGGATCTCGCCGCCCGAAAGCCCCTCGGCCTTCTTCTCCGGGTCGAGCCCGAAGTCGCTCAGCGTCGCCTGCGCCTGATAATCGTGCGCGCCGCCGGCCGTGGCGTAGTCCAGCAGCGTCGCGCCGGTGATCTCCGGCTCCTGTGGCACGAAGGCGATGCGGGTGCCGGTAGTGACGTTGCGTTCGCCGCCATCCGGCTCGATCTGCCCAGCCAGGATGCGAAGCAGCGTCGACTTGCCCGCCCCGTTGCGCCCGACCAGGCACGCGCGGACCCTCGCATCGAGGGCGAGATCGACGCCGTCGAACAGCATCAGCGGACCGTCCGCCAGGCGGACGTCCTTCAGGGCGAGGATGGGGGCTCTCATGTGGCGGCCTCAGATATAGGGCCGGGCGGGGAGTGCAAGGCGGCAGTGCGCCGCGACAGCGCCGGCCGAGACCCGCGAGCCCACAGCGGAAACCGGCTGCTCAGTGCGAATGGGGCCTGAGCGCGCCGGGGATTTGGTGCTGGGATAGGCCGCCTTGGGCGATCCAGGCTCGCGTCTCGCGCGTTGCGCGGGCCATGAGCATCTCGGTGCTGCTGAAATCGAACGGCGAGACCTCCAGCGGGCAGAGGTTGGCACGGTCACGACCTGGATGGCCCCGGACAGATGCGCCAGATCGCGCACCATCTGACGCCCAGCTTATTGGCCACACGAGGGGAAATGGATACAGGCTTGCCGGCTTCGCGCGTCGGGCTCGCGTGTCCGCGGGGGGTGTCCTCACGCCACCTGTGGCGGCCGCATGGCGATGACGCCTTCGGTGCGCGCCCGAACCTCCGGCGAAGCCAGGCAAGTGGCGACGGTTTCGTAGCCGGGGGCGCCGGGATAGGGGGCGACACGGGTCGGCGGGCGATGGTTGGCGGGGCAGTAGAGGATCGCCTCGTCCGGCCCCACGGCGGCCAGGTCCAGGATCGAGCAGGAGCGGGTCATCAGGAACAGCGGCCGCGCCGTTGGCCCGCGCCGCCGCAGCCAGGCGATCAGCGCCTCCTGTGTGGCCTCATCCAGCCCTTGTTCCACCATATCGACGACCAGCACCGCCGGGCCCTCGGCCTCCAGCGCGGCGAGCAGGGCGACCAGCGCGCCCGACGTCTGCGCACCGTCGTCGACCAGCCAGGCCGCCACCTGCTCCACTCGCGCCCTCAGTTTCGCGTCGGCGGCCAGCCGCGCTCGCGCCGCCGCGCCGTCGTCCGCCAACCGATCCAGCCCGACGAAGGCCGCGCTCGGGAGGGTCTCGGACAGCTTCAATGCGAGCCGCGTCTTGCCGCACCCCAGCGGGCCGATGATGTAGTTCAGCGCCCTGATCTCGCGCAGCTCGAACCGCTCACCGCCCCAAGGCCAGGGCAGGTCGAAGGCGACGCTCAGCTCGACGGCGGGCCCGACGAGCCTCGCCAGGTCCGCCGCAGCCGGCGCCTTCCCTTGGACCAGGTCGGCCCGGATGTCCCGCACCTTCTCGATCGCGCCGGCCAACTGGCGGATCTGGCTCTCGAGGCGCGCCTGGTGCGCCGCCAGCGCGGGCTCCAGCCCCCGGGCCTCGCCCGTCAGCACCCGCGCCACCTGCGCCAGACTGAGGCCCAAGGCCCGCAGAGCCGCGATCTCGCCGGCCCGCGCCATCTCGTCAGGCCCATAGGCCCGCCACCCGGCCGCGGTGCGCACCGGCGCGACCAACCCGCGCTGCTCGTAGAGCCGAAGCGCCTTGGCGGAAACGCCGAGCCGCCGGGCGGCCTCGGACGGGTTTAGATACTCGGCGGAAGAGCTCACGAATCACCTCGCTGCTGGCTGACCGCTCCCTCTATCGGGGCAGCCCCAGGGGCCGGGTCAACGGGGTATTCGCAGTGTTCGCCGGCCCAGGCCGACGGCGTCCGTCAGGCGTCGAACACCCAGCCCGCCGGCAGGCTCGACATCGTGACCCCGACCAGGATCATCTGGTGGCCGCCGCCCATGTCGAGGACCGTGTCTAGGCCCGCCTGCAGCAGGGCGTAGGTGGTGCCCGGATCGAGCATCACGCGATCGCCCTCGGCGAGGTTGAAGTCGATCACGCGGTCGATCCCGGCGTCCTGCGAGCCGTGGAAGAGGTCGGCGCCGGCCCCGCCCGCGACGGTGTCATTGCCGCGGTCGCCCGAGACGAAGTCGTTGCCGGCCCCGCCGGTGATGCTGTCGTCCCCCTGGCCGCCGCGCACCTGGTCGTTCCCGTCGCCGCCGTCCTGGGTGTCGTTGCCGAGATTGCCCCAGACCACGTCGCCGCCCGCGTCGCCGGCCAAGAGATCGTTGTCCTTGCCGCCCACCGCATAGTCGTCGCCCGCCCCGGTCGAGACCGTGTCGTTGCCCATGTTGCCGTTGGCGTCGTCGAAGCCGGTTCCGCCGGTGATCCGGTCGTCGCCCTCGTCGCCGCGCAGGTAGTTCGCGCCGCCGCCGGTGTCGGCGATGCTGTCGTCGCCCGCGCCGCCGCCGATGTCGTCCGCGCCTGAACCACCCGCGATCGTGTCCGCGCCGTCGTCGCCCCGCAAATAGTTCGGGCCTTCGAAATCGGCGATGACGTCGTCGCCCGCTCCGCCACTCAAGGTGTCGGCGCCCCGGCCTCCATCGAGGGAGTCAGCCCCCACGGCGCCGGAAAGGCTGTCGTTCCCCGTGCTGCCGCGGAGGATGTCGCCCAGCGTCCCGCCCAACAATTGGTCGTCGCCCGCCCCACCGTCCAAGCGACTGAAGCCGCCGCCGGCTGGAAGCACGTCATTGCCCGCGCCGCCAAGCAACCAGGGGTCAGGCAGGGCGCCTGTGAAGTTGGCCGACGTTAGCGAGAGCGCGCCTATCCCCGGCAACCGCAGCACGGTCTGCCAGACGTCCCGGTCGGCCAGGCCCGGGCCCTGGATCACCGCGTCCCCATCCAGCTGGCTGAGACGGAACCCCGGGATCTGCGCCGAGATGCGGTGCTCGGACAGGCTGAAGTCGAGCACGATACCCTGCGTGCCCCGTCCCGTTTCGCTGTCGAGAACGAAGGAGGTCGTGGTGGCGACGGTGTCGGCGCCTTGGCCAAGCGTTATGAGATAGCGCCCGCCGCCGGAGACCGTGACCACGTCGTTGCCCGGGCCGGCGTCGATGCTGACCTCGGTCGGCGACAGGAACTCGTACCCGCCAACTGAGAGCTGATCGTTCCCCGCCCCGCCGACGATGGTCGCAGCGCCGCGCCCGTAATAGGACGCCACGTCGTCACCTTCGCCCATGTCCAGCAATAGCGGCTGTCCCTGCGGACTATCCATGCGGGTCAGCGAGAAGGTGTCTCGCCCGGCCTCGCCATAGAAAGCGGCGCCGGATATGCCGTAGCCCTCCAGCCGGTCATCACCGGCCCCGCCGTGGAACGTGTCGACGCCCAGCGACATGGTCAGGGTGTCGTCGCCATCATCCCCATAGACTAGGTCGGACCCCCCCGCGCCGTTCAGCGCATCGGCGCCCGCACCGCCGGTGATCGTGTCGTCACCGGGCCCACCGAAGAGCGCATCGGCGCCCGCCGTGCCGGCGATGCTCAATCCGCTGGCGGAGCCGCCGTTGGGCGAAAAGCCCTCAAAGTTCGCCGCGCTGAGCTGGCTCGCCGTCACGCCTTGGAGGACGAACAGGTCGCGCCAGTCGCCGGCGACCTTGACCTGTACGATGGCGTCGCCGGCCTGCGTCACCCGCACCAGCCCGGCCTCGAACGGGTTGGTGTTCGTGTTCCAGGAGTACTGGCTCAGCCGGAACAGATAGCTCTGCAGTACGATCCGGTCGCCCTGGTCCCCCGGGGTGAAATCGGTGACGATTACCCGCGGCGGCAGGTAGGTGTCGGCTCCGACCAACAGCCGGTCACGCCCGGCGCCCAATGTCACGGTGGCCTGGACGGTGATCGTTTGCTGCGCGCTCTCGAAGCGGAACAGGTCGTCCCCCGCCTCGCCGTAGAGGATCAGCGGACCGTCGCCATTCACCAGGAAGGTGTCGGCCCCGTCGCCCCCGAACACCGTGACGGTGTCCCCCTGGTGGTTGATGAGTTGGAAGAAGTCGTCGGCCGAGGTGCCGTTGATCACGCTGTCAGGCATCGGCGGCGCCCCGGATGCTCGACATTACGCCCCCCGCGCCGACCGGACTAAAGCGTCGGCCGAGCCACGATGCGGCTCGGCTGTGAGCCGGTCAACCTCAGGCTGAAGGATACTCCCGCCTGAGTGGCGAGGCCCCGCGCCGACCCCTACCGGGTGAACTTCTGGAACTTCACGCGGTGGGGGATCAGGCTGTCGGAGCCCAGGCGGCGCTTTTTGTCCTCTTCGTAGGCCTCGAAGTTGCCTTCGAACCAGTCCACCTGGCTGTCGCCTTCGAAGGCCAGGATGTGGGTGGCCAGGCGGTCAAGGAAGAAGCGATCGTGGCTGATCACCACGGCGCAGCCGGCGAAGTCTTCCAGCGCCGATTCCAGGGCGCCGAGGGTTTCGACGTCGAGGTCGTTGGTCGGTTCGTCGAGCATCAGGACGTTGCCGCCGGACGCCAGGGTCTTGGCCAGGTGGACGCGGTTGCGTTCCCCGCCCGAAAGCAGGCCGACCTTCTTCTGCTGGTCGGCGCCCTTGAAATTGAACGTGCCGACATAGGCGCGGCTGGGGATTTCCTTGCCCCCGACCTTCATGATGTCGTTGCCGCCGGAAATCTCTTCCCAGACGTTTTTGTTGGGGTCGAGCGTGTCGCGGCTCTGGTCGACGTAGGCTAGCTTCACCGTCTCGCCCAGGCGCACGTCGCCGGCGTCCGGGGTCTCCTGACCGGTGATGATCTTGAACAGCGTCGACTTGCCCGCGCCGTTCGGCCCGATCACGCCCACGATGCCCCCCGGCGGCAGTTTGAAGCTGAGGTCCTTGAACAGCAGCTTGTCGCCGTATTCCTTCTCAAGCCCGTTCACCTCGATGACCATCTGGCCCAGGCGCGGGCCGGGCGGGATCTGGATCTGGGCGAAGGTCTGCTTGGCGTTGTCCGACGCGTTCTGCAGCTCTTCGAAGGCCGCCAGGCGCGCCTTGGACTTCGAGCGCCGCGCGCTGGGCGAGGAGCGGACCCAGGCGAGCTCGCGGTCGATCGCGCGCTTCTTGCCAGCTTCCTCGCGTTCTTCCTGCGCGATCCGTTTGGTCTTCTGCTCAAGCCAGGACGAGTAGTTGCCCTCGTGGGGCAGGCCCTTGCCGCGGTCGAGCTCGAGCGTCCACTTGGTCACCTGGTCCAGGAAGTAGCGGTCGTGGGTGACCAGGATGATGCAGCCCGTGAAGCTCTCCAGGTGGTGCTGCAGCCACGCGACGCTCTCGGCGTCCAGGTGGTTGGTGGGTTCGTCCAGCAGCATCATGTCGGGCTTGGAGAGCAGCAGGCGCGCCAGCGCCACGCGACGGCGTTCACCGCCCGAGAGTTTGTCCACCGGCCAGTCGTTCGGCGGGCAGCGCAGCGCGTCCATCGCCATCTCGATGCGGCTGTCGATGTCCCAGAGGTCGCCGGCGTCCAGCTTCTCCTGGAGCGCGGTCATCTCCTCCATCAGTTCGTCGGTGTAGTCCTCGCCCAGCTTGGCGGCGATGGCGTTGTATTCGTCGAAGAGCCGCTTCTCCTCGCACCAGGCGATGACGTTGCCCCAGACGTCGAGCTTGTCGTCGAGCTGCGGCTCCTGCTCCAGGTAGCCGCGCTTCACGCCCTCGGCCGCGAAGGCCTCGCCCTGGAACTCCTTGTCGATGCCGGCCATGATCTTCAGCAGCGTCGACTTGCCCGAGCCGTTGACGCCGACGACGCCGATCTTGGCGTCCGGATAGAACGACAGCCAGATGTCCGAGAAGGTCTTCTTCGGGGCGCCGGGGAAGGCCTTGGTCAGGCCCTGCATCTGATAAATGTACTGCTGCGCCATGGGGCGTCCGCACCGCTCGTTCTGGAAAAATGGGAATTCGAGCGTGCAGATAGCGGCCGCCCGCCGCTCGTGCAACGGCGGGCGGTCTTTGAGACTACTTCTGGGCAGTCTCGGAGGGGCCGCCCTTGGCCTGCGCGTTGGCGTTGCAGGCCGCGAGGGCGCCCTTGGAGAGCTCGCGTCCACGGCTGGTGTAGGCGGTGAGCGGACCCACGGCCTCGGCCACCTTGCGGCATTCCTTCACGGGGTTGTCGAGCGACGAGTAGCGCTCGGCCGAGCCGACGCACTTGTCGGCTTCGCAATGCCAGGCGACGCCCGAAACGGTGGCGTCAACCGGCGCGCTGGCGGCCTTCGCGAGGGTCGCCTGGCCGCTGAAAACTGACGGCGACGCAAAAGCCGCCCCTGAGACGAACACCGCTGCCGCAGCGATCGCCAACATCCTGAAATTTTGCATTATCGTGATCCTTGGACTAGAAAAGAGCACGACCGGTCGCTAAGACCAAAAAGAGCACGATCGGTCACTTATTGTCAAGCAGGGAGGCTTGGCGGCATGCGTAAGGGCGAGGCCACACGTCTGCGCGTTATCGACGAGGCCGCGCGCCAGGCGGCGCTCAAGGGCCTCACGGGCGTCAGTCTGGGCGACCTGGCCGAGGCCGTCGGGATCTCCAAGAGCGGCCTCTTCAAGCACTTCGAATCCAAGGACGCGATGCAGCGGGCCGTCGTCGAGCAGGTGATGGACCACTTCGCCACGTTCGTCTGGGGCCCGGCCGAGGAGCTCGAGCGCGGCCGTGCGCGGCTTGCGCTGATCTTCGACCGCTGGCTCGATTGGGCGGAGCACGAGTGGCCCAAGTGCGGCTGCCCGATCACCGCCTTCAGCGTCGAGCTCGACGATCAGCCGGGCGAGCTTCGCGATTTCTTCCAGACGCGCCTGCAAGGCTGGCGCAAGACCGTGGTCCGCGAGTTCCGCGCCTTGCGCGATCCGCCGCTCACCGAGAACGAGGCCCAGGCGGCCTATTTCCAGATGAAGAGCTTCATCCTGGGCCACTCCGACGCCCGCCGGATGATGGGCGACGCCGACGCGCGCCGCTCGGCCCACGCGGCCTTCGACGCCCTCCTGGAGCGCACCGCGCGCCTCGCGGCCTGAGCCGTCCGGAACCTCCGCCGTCCTTCCGCGTAGTCATGGCCAACGAGGCCAGGCTGGCCTGACACGCGTGAGGAGTTCAGCAATGCACAAGGACGAAGCCAAGGGCGCCGCCAAGGATATCGCGGGCTCGACCAAGGAAGCCGTCGGCAAGGCCACCGGCAACGATCGGCTCGCCGCCGAAGGCGCCGCCGAGCGGGTCGAGGGAAAGGTCCAGAAGGGCGTCGGCGCCCTGAAGGACGCCGCCCGGGATGCCCTCAGGAAATAGGGCTCCGAAGCCCGCCCACGCTCCCCGGGCGGCGGGGTTTCGGCGTCCCCAACGGATGCGATTTTCCCGCCGTTTTGCGAGGACGGCTTTCAGAGGCCAAGGGCCGCGCTGCGTAGCGCGGCCCTTGTCGTATGCGGGAAAGCTGGCGGCCGGCGCGCCCGA
>Ga0307513_10004579_pt1 | contig 18433 bp, 21 predicted proteins | sample 15_EM_MG_FD_202174 | JGI IMG/M metagenome (GOLD analysis project Ga0307513, IMG submission 202174) | Populus trichocarpa ectomycorrhiza microbial communities from riparian zone in the Pacific Northwest, United States - 15_EM | ecosystem: Host-associated > Plants > Roots > Unclassified | place...
TGGAGAGGATGCTGGAGCTGAAACGTGAAAGGATGGGCACTTTCATCGAAAACGCCCGAAATGAGATCATCAAACTCTGGGACGATCTCATGGTTGGGGAAGAGGAGCGAGAAGATTTTGCCCCGTTTGCTGACGGTTTGTGTTCTTTCAATATAAACGTTGACGTGAGGCGTGACGGGAGTTTTCCAGATGAACATACAGAAGAACTCCTCGCCTTGCACGAAGATGAGATCGTGCGGTTGAGGGAAGAACGAAAGCTGAAGGGGTCTCTCCTGCTCAGCATCAGAAAGTACTTCGACATTCTGGAAGACGAGAGGGAACTTGCCGCCGCCGCATCCGACCAATCCCGGCTGCTGGGTAGGGGTCCTCGTGACCCTGGTCGTCTTCTGCGAGAGGAGAAAATGAGGAAGCGTGTGACAAAGGAAAAACCACGAGTAGGCCCACGTTTGTGTTCCTCTCGGTTCATATCTGACCTTGGCATTAACAGTTGGAGCAAGAACTGATGGTTTCAATACCAAAATGGGAGGCTGAACACGACAGGGTGTTCCTTGTGCATGGGGAGAGTATTCTCCAAACACTGAGGGACATCCTTCCCGAAACGGTGGACAAGGAGAACCAAGGTAGCAAGAAAGGCCGCGCGGGATCAGCTCAGCCCAAGCAACGGGCAACCACCCCCTTCTCCGAAAACCCTAATCACCACAACTACGTCCCCACCTCATCCATCAATTGTAAGGGGGTCGTTACACCTGCTATACGACCTGCTCCATCCTCAATAACCCATTCAGCACCGAACAAACGACAACGTCTTGGAGATTCGGTTGCGGCTCCTCCAATGACTGCAACACGCTCGACAAGCAAAGGGCCGCCTCCCTCCAATCCTCGAATGGCAACCCGAAGCAAGACCCCAGTATCGTCACTACCACGCCCGGTCCCCGCTCCCAAACCCGGAACCCAACACCACGCGCTTGGTCACGGACGTGTCCCTTCGACACAACGCCAGGCACCACCATCTAGACTCGGTTCGTCAACACGGTCCACCAGTTCTTCGCTACATTCTTCGAGGAATGGTGGTAGGGTAAGACGGGAGAGTTTCAAGCCAAGACCTAGTACAGACGGGGATTGGGCTGGTGCTGCCGGGCGGTGGAGAACGAATACAGTTGTGCGGGAGGAGGAAGAGGTATACTGAGTTTTTATTGAATTATACGAGGACCCTTCGTTAGCTTTCTTTATGCTTTAGTCTGTTTTCCCTATGCAGTCCTCTTCAGTGTAATACCTGTATACTATCGATAAGACTTTGGATGACCCTATGCATGCGCTGTGCATCGAGTACCCTCCCGTATCCTCGTGATCGGAGCATTGCTGTCTTCTCCCCCGCTTCTCTTACACGTCGCGTCGAGCTCTCGGCTGGCACCCGCTACTATCCCTTCGTTGTCATCGCCCGCGTTTGCACAACGACCTAAAATATGCCATTGCCGCACGACCTCTGCTCGCTCGTCCAGAACGCCTTCCGAGCGCGTCACAAACACATCGGCGTACCCCACACCATCCAAAACCTCGGCATCCTCTCCATCCTCCTTCGAACCGGTTTCGTAAGCTCCCTCACACGAGGAACAATCGACGGTCCTTCCCCAGACGCGTTCCATACGGCAGGAGAGGCGGAGAAACGGATATGGGCCGAGTTGAAATACCGTGAGGACCGACCGGTCCTCAATTCCATGTCCCTCATTTCGAAACCGAGTCGGAGGGTGTTCATGGACACCTCTGAAATCAGGCGGATTTGCTCGGGGCGGCGAGCGCAAACAATCAAACCTCTGGGACTGGGAGAGATTGCTGTGGTGAAGACGAAGAATAAGGAGCACGAGTGGTTGGAGGCGAGAGAGGCATTGCAGATGAGGTTGGATGGAGAGGTGGTGTGCAGAGCTCAGTAGGCCAAGTGAAGTTTTGTTCACCTGTAAGCACCCGTTCCGTTGCTCTCCTCTTGGAACACCGGCCCTGAATATTCGCTACAAGACTAGCCAGGAGATACAACTACAGCATCCTCTACACTAATTCTGACACGGAAGAGATTGATCAAGTTCATTCTTGTTCTTCCTGTCCAAAGTACAGCATTTAATGAAGACATAATTCAAAAGCATAAAGTGGGAGACGAGAGATGAAGAGGCTACTGGATGGCCATCAAGCTGCCGACGAAAGTCATAATCTGTGCGCCTTGTTAGCGAGGTTATCCACTCCGGTGGCGTGGAGAATGCTCACCAAACGAGGACGGATGTCAACAATGTCCTCTGGGACAAGGAAAATGACGGCGTTAAGCTTCCTGGAGATGGAAATGGCTAGCTTGGCTGAAAGGGAATAATGAGACCCCAGAAAGAGTTGTTGTGGGCTGAAGAACGTACCATTCTGTCGCCGCGACTCGTAATCTCCTGTGTCGCTGACGTTGATTATCAAAGAAGGGTCAACAATACCCGGTCGCAGCGCCTCCAGCAGGTCGAGGAAGAAAATAGCCGTTGTGAGTGACGAGTCTTTGAAAGACCGGATAGTTCTCGCCGTGGGCTTGGCCTTCTGGACAGTGGTGTTCGCCCACCTCAAAATCTCTTGGTCGCTAATGGGTCGGCCTTGACCACCCTTGACCAGGGACTGAAGGGTCTTGGTGATGCTCATCCTCATCAGCTGCCATACGAGACCGAGAACCAATGTCTTGCTACCGTCCACAATGTCAGCACCTTGAATGCCAACCAAATGCATGCCGGTTTGTCTGCCGAGCTCGACGGAGTAGTTGCAGTTCTCGACGCGTTTGAACCTGGAGAGCGTGGACTGGTTGGGAGTGACTCCGATGTCCTCATCTCCCTCCTCTCCCTCAACCGGTTCGACATAAGGCTTGACTCCACCTTCCTTGGGCTTAGCAACTCTCCTCCACACCACGGATCCCGGGGCAATCTTATCGAATGCCTGGAGAATGATCAGACCATCCCTCAAGTCGTTGAACAAATTGAAGACCGCGGGCTCGACGCCAAGGGAGTTGAGCCAGAGAGTGAACACGCGAGCCTCACGTTCACCTTCAGCGTCGAAGTCCTCGACGGCACCGTAGTCCTTGGCTTCTTGCTCGTCCAAAGGCTCGAGTCCTGGGTGGGTGTTGAATAGATTGGCGACAAAGGCGAGGTTGAGGCGCGGGTTCCCGGCGAGCAATGAGGCTGGTGTAAGGTATTTCCGGCAGCCAATGTTCCCGGCATTGGTAAGGACCTGTTCAGCGCGCGTGCGGAGATCCGTAGTCTTGAGTGGGACGAGGGAACATTGATCGGGTTTGAGTTGATTGAGAAGAACGGTGTAGTTCTCCCCGTCCTTGACATCCTTGCTGAAGTTGTTAACCCTAGATGGTGTGTAATTCAGTAAAATCCAAAACCTCTCGTTGCAGGCTTAAGTACCTTCGTTTCCACCCTGCAGCCTTCAGATGGTAGTTGAACCAGCGTAGAAGGATCTGATCCGGGGTGAGCCGCAACAAATCCTCAATTGTCTCTCCTTCTTCACAGAGGCGGTACAGTTCGGGGTGAAGTTTGATGTCGACCTGGCTGAGCAATCCACGTCGGATAATCTGCCAGATAAGTCCGAGGATGAGATGTTCTCGGCCATCCTGAAGATCTTGGGAGCCGATGTTGACGACGGAGCATCCAATGGCCTTTGCAGAAGAGATAACAATATTGTTATTCTCGGTCATCTGGAAGGAATTGATTTGTTTGCGGGGTCCAGGCTTGTTCAAAACACGCATATCAATCGTATCCGGGACTGAGTCGTTGATGAGTTTACAAAGGATCAGCCCGTCGCGGCATTCGTCGAAGAGTTGCATGGTGTTTGTCGGGATCGGAAGTCTGTGGCCGATGTCCGTATCGCCTTCGAGCACAGAGTTTATGTGGTTCGTGAACTCGGATCGTTCGTCCTCGTTAATCGTATGGCTGACGTTGGCGTTTGAACCCTGAACAGTGACCTTGCCTGCCTTGGTCGCCAGGCCACTGGCAGAGGTTTTCATTTTGGCATGGAGCTACGAATCACTCGTGAGAACCGGTCAGATACCCCACGGCGGTGGACACTACCTCAACCCAATCCTCGAGTTCGACTTTTCCACTCGCATCAACGCTGACGTGTTTTAGGGTCTCCCGGGCGAGATCATAGTTTGCGCCGCGGGATTGGATAGATTGGAGAACCTTGGCCTTATCGATGCGGCCAGGGTCGTTTGTATCTATCGCGCTGCAGAAAGAATGTCAGTCGAGACTTGATATAGGAGATCTAGTTCCCCGACCCACTTGAAGCGATTAATGAGATCAAACATCTCATCTTGCGAAATTTCAGGGTATTTTTTCTGTAAACGGATCGCTTGCATTTGGGTGAAATGAGTGCGGGCGGGGAGGAAGGCGGGTGATTCGGAAACGTTGGCGTCAGCGCTGGCCGGTTTGCCGCTTACTTATATCTCCACGATCCCGAAGCGCAGCCTACTGCGTCGATCACAGTCGTCATGATGATGCCGAGCCACTGCACCAACCGACTGCGCCCTCAGTCGTTTCCTCTCTGCGGACGATGGATAAGTAACCTCTACGAGGGTCTTCGCGGAATGCGCCATCTGAGATCCGGGATCGCGGCGTCCTCTTCGACTCGGCACGCCGTTCGGGATGCGGAGTCACGTCATAGAAGACCCGCTTGTGATTACTACTGCTCTCATCCTGTTCGTCTCCCGCGGCCATCAGTGTGTCCGATTGACACGGGGTGCTTCCGCACTTGCGCCTCGGAGGGATTGCCGTGTAAAAATACTGTCTCGCCTGGGTCTTGCCTCTAGCGAAGTGGAAACAGCCAAACCAATACTTCATGCACCACCGGGATCTTGGGAGCGGAACTTTCTTTCATGAGTCTCCTGTGGGTTCCGTGATGAAACACCACCCTCGACATGTTGTTGAATCCCTTTGGCGGGAATTCTACCACGGGCGCCGCGGAGCCACCGCCCAAGGCGGGGTCCCGCCAGGAAGGAGGTGACAACGAAACGTGGTGATGACTTTTGAGACAGACATAAAAGCTGGCTCACACGACCTGCTCCGACACCAGCTTCCTTCTTTTACATCGCTACGACCCAGCACCTACAGTTACCCAGCGCGAGCATCATGGTGGCTGAAAATCCCCTCTTCCAGGGCTCTCTCTCGTGGAAGAAACTCCAAGCCACTGTACTCAATGACATCTGGCCGGAGGTCCTCTTCTTCAGCCTCATTGCGACAAGTAAGAATGCTCGCCCCCTCTCGAGTTCCGCTAACATGGTCCCGTAGTGGTTTCCGCTGTCGGTAAATTGACCCCGGCTGATTTGAGCATCTCAAACCAGCTGTTGACGGTGTTGGGTACGGTGTTGGGTTTGGTTATCTCGTTCCGAACTTCGTCCGCCTATGAGAGGTAGCTTTCCCTTCTCCGATGCCATAATCACACTCTGAAGATTAGTCCAGGTTCTCCGAGGGCCGCCGATTCTGGGCCAGTATTATGGTGCTGTGTCGCAACGCTGCCCAAACAGTACGTTGGGTGTTCATTGGTGGAACTCGTTCAACTTCTTACCTCCTTCAGATCTGGCTTCACGTTCCTAACGATCGCCCGCACAAAACTGACCCTGCGCTCTCCAAGCCTGCCCTGTATGGCATAATTGAGAAGAAGTCGATGATTAACCTCGTAAGCCGTATAGTCCGTTCGGCAGTGGCAGGTGAACTGACCCCGATCTAGCTCCAAGGTATTGCTGTTGCGTTGAAGGTTTGACTTTTATCTCTCACCATAGTCTCCTACTCATTTTCTTAACAGCACATGCTTCGTGCTGAACCTGGTGTCTACTACGAGGATCTGTACCCACTCGTCTGCGTCCTTCCTCGATACGCATATCTCACCGATGGATCGAAGCCCCACGACCTTCTTCCCATGTGGCAAGCATCGCTAACCGGTAGGCGTCCGGATTGGAAGCGTCCCGCTCTCAAAAAGTCGGCGACCACCCTCTCCGTTAGCGTTAGCCTGGATGAGGTTGAGAAACAGGGCTGGCACAGCACCTCCAGGCTCAAGGCTGGGTTCGATCCGGAGAAGGTTCTACCTACGGTACTCAGTGACGTTCCCCTGCGACCTTCCCGCAACCCACCATCCGACGGTTTCTTCACTTACTTCCCTATCTTCCGCCCGTTCAAGCGTCTTGGAAAAGTGTTCTCAAACGACCGCGGGATCCACGACGACGATGGTGATTATGAACTCGACACTGCTGAGAGGAAGAGGAGGAATAGAGAGCCAACCGACTCCAACGTCCCTCTCGAAATCGTCATGTATCTCAACGGTTACAACGCTTTCTTGTTGAAGAACGGCTTCCTCCTCCCCGCTGCTGCGACTTCTTTCACAAACACGCTCTCTGCTCTCCATGACGCGATCTCTGGCCTCGATCGTATTCGTACCACTCCACTTCCGTTCGCCTATCAGGCTCACTTGAGGATGTCCTTATGGTAAGGTGATCGAGAATCGTTTGCTTCAGCGCAATAGTAACCTATTATCCAGGTTATACTTGCTTTTCTTGCCCTTCCAAATTTACAAGGCGATGGAGTGGCTAACCATACCGTAAGTCCTCTTGATTTCAGTTGGGGTGAAATGAACCCCAAAAATCATTTGCAGAGCCACAGCCTTCGCTTCGTTCCTGTTGCTCGGGTTCTTGGAGATCGGACAGGAGATGTATGTGTTCATGTTTACTTTACAATCCTCCCCGATGTTGACAGAAGTCCCAGTGAGAATCCGTTCAACTATGACCTCAACGATTTGGACCTTGATGGGTTCTGCCACATGCTTCAACGTGATCTGCACGAGATCACCGCGGTAAGTCTTCAGGCTAGCCGTAAAAGCATTTTCCTTACTTAACCTCTCCCCCCAGCATCCCGGCCCACTTGTTCCTGACGATTATGTCTTCACCACCTGGAATCAACCGTTTGCTCCTGCTGATAGGAGATCCGCGGAAGAGATCATGAACGATACACGACACGCTTATCACGGCGACTCTGGGAAGGAGAGCATCAGGCAGACACTGTTACAGAACTGGAAGATGGTTGACACTGAAACAAGAAAGCGTTGATTTGCTACAATATCGCGCCAAAACTTTTTCTCGGATACCGCCATGTCTAATGCATTAAATTCCTATTGATAATCACAATCTCTGTTAACTTATCGGAAATCGCGCTGCGTGTCCCGCTCGTCATCGAAGCCCAAGCGCGGTGCCCGGGGGGTTGCAGGTGAGGCAGCTACCGACCTGTCGGCAGCACCCCGCTCATTGCCATTCCTAACTGCCAAGCCGAGCTTGCGAAAAAAAAAACCAGCGCTGCCTGGCAATTCCGGGTGTGGTTTTTGGCTTCCCCGATCGGCCCCGCACACCGGCGCTAAATCCCAAACCCATCCCGCCGCGCGTCAGACCTTCAGATGCTTCAGGATTCGCGTTGCCTAACTCAGTCCAGCAAGATGCGCGCAACGGTCTACTGGACTTGTTCATCAGTCCAGATCGATGGGATGCCACATGCCATTCGCGTGCGAACGGGGTTTCCTCGCTAATTCGGAGGGTCAATTCACGCGGCTAGAAGCTGGATTATTGCATGATCCTCAGAGTTCGGGCCATACAGCATCCTCGACTTCCATGATCTCGATAATTCAGCAGACCGCTGGTGGCGGGAATGTGATTGAATGGCCAATATTCAAAAGAACGGAACGACCACCGCTCTGGCCTACCCTTAGGCTCTCTCGTTTGCGGCGCCGCTAGTTTACGATGACAAAAGTCACTATATTCTCTGGAGGGTGCTCAAGAAGGAAGCTCAAGGTGACTGTCATTAGCTATGTGTGGCCCGCGTTACCCTTCTTCACTTTGGTCGCAATCGGTGAGTGAGTTTTTGGGTCGTCCACGGCCCCACGGAGTTCTGAGTTGAGTGACCTTGTGACCCTAGTGGCTGTACTCGTGGACAGGTTTATGCATGTGAAGCTTGGGTTCAATAACCAGCTTATGACCGTACACGGCGTTGTTCTAGGCTTGGTCATAACTTCCAAGACATCTTCTGCATATGAGCGGTGAGTAGATTTTAGAGTATCGTGTGCTCCTGCCCACAGTTAATGTTAGTATTTGACCCCAAGTGGAGCTTAGTTTGTTCTCTGTCAGAACATTGTACAGATAGTACGTATCTGGACCATTGAATCTCTTGAGCGGCATTGATTCACTCCGCAAATTTGGTCCCATGTTTCCGCTGAGCGGCCTAACGTCAATAAACCCGAGCTCGCAGTCTCGGTGCTAAACGGGACTATTGAGAATAAATCAATGATCAACTTGGTACGTCCACGGGTTATTTGAATCTCACGCAGCAGAAGTCCTGACCCCCCCCCCCCCCAGCTCCAAGCCGTGGCCGCGGCAGTCAAGGTAAGGGCTCGTATCGTCCATATGCAATATCCCCCAAGACTAACGGTCCACAAAGCACATGCTGCGTTCCGAGGCTGGAATTTACTACAAAGATCTCTGCCCCCTCGTCTCCTTCCTTCCTCGTTATGTGTATCTCTCCGATGGGACCGATCCTAATGATCTTTTGCCCTTGTGGCAGGCATCCCACGATAAAACGTGGCACCATTGTACCGGGTAGGAACCCGTACCGCATCGCGCGCGATCACGCTGAACGATGTAAACCAGAGGACATGGTCCTCGTCGTACCGACCCCGAGGGTACCGCGAATTTGATCCCGAAAAGGTGCTTCCTATCATGTACGCTGACCACCCTTTTCATCCATCTCGGGTACCACCAGAAAAGGGGTTCCCCGATTGTTTTCTCATCCTGCGACAGATAAAATGGATCCCGAAATGTTCAAACCGAAAAAGGGGAAGGATTTGATGGACTCGAATGTACCATTGCAGATCATGTTGCAGATCCATGCTGTAGTGCTTTCTTGCTGAAGAGTGGCCTCCTCACACCATCAGCGGGCACCGTGTTGACGAACTTTATCGGTTCCACCCAGGACGCCATTACGAGCCTCGACCAAATCAAGCGTACGCCTCTGCTGTTTGCCTACCAGGCGCATTTACGGATGACCCTGTGGTACGAATACTCGTCTCTTGTTCCGACGTTGGGAGTGCACCAAGGTGAGACCTCTGCCGTAGGCTATATCTCTTCTTCCTTCCTGCATGTTTTCCTATCGTGAAGCGGTGATTCCAGCTGCCTCCAGTTTACAAGTGCTCTAGTTACAAATCTTAACTATCATAGGCTTTGGGACCATCCCGTGAGTTGGATTCTGCGGTGTTGGTGCCAGGATTTTGATCCAAGTCGAACAGAGCGACAGCGTTTACGTCGTTCCCCTTACTTGGTTTCCTTGAAATTGGACAGGAAATGTAAGGTCACTCTGAGCATGACAAATCCAGAACAGACGGAGTTGACGAATTCGTAGCGAGAATCCTATGATCTAAACGATTTGGGTACGTAAAACCTATCGGTCGTCTGACTCTATTAACCTCGGTGTCTGCAGATCTCGACGAATTCTGCCACACCCTCCAACGTGAATTACACGAGATCACAGCTGCGCGTAGTACGCGTGTCGTCAAGGTTTGCGGCTAACTTCCTCCCGCAGCACCCCAATTTTCCGCCGTCCGAGTTCTGTTACAGCAGCTAGAATCAGCCGTTTGCCCCCAGTGATCGGAGAACGGCAGAGGACATGATTTTTGATGAGAAGACGGAATATCACGACAAAGAGACAGAGCTGGACAAGATCAGAAAGACACTACTACACGGCTGACGCCAGGTTGACCAGGAGACCAGAGCGTGAAGCTTTGAAGGCCTGATCAACTAAAGAGGACCATAATCGGTGCACGTGCTGTGACCCTTATCTGTGAACGATGCTCGCCGCAAAAAAAACATACGCGCCCTGGCGGACGAAAGGATCAGGATTTTCCATGTAATATTAGTTTTTAGCACACGAATAAACTGGGGCCGAGACATGGGCCTGGCCAGATCCATTGTTCTGCCACGAACTTGCCTGTTGCAGCCGATTTAGCAGACACGCGTGTTAGACCATGAGGCCGGTTTCGCATCCGTATCCCCAGCATTCGTCACTCCGTCTGTTTTCTTCCAAGAGCCCTGCCAACAAGCTAGGGCTTCTGCATGCCTTGTTCCCGGTCCCCTTTACCCCTCGCTTCTCTCTCTCTCTCTCCTCTCTGTTAGTGGTTCGGGGCCGTCTCGCGCTATTAGTTCCGTTATCTGCTGGGTTTATGACCTGACCATCTTCCCGCATCGCGTATGGCAACTCTCACCGACACAATCGATATCCAACCCACTACTCCTCATCCCGACTTTGAACCCGAAGAAGAATGGAAGACTGGCCTCAGACAGCACATCGAGGACACTCTCAAGCCTGCAGTGGAGAAGCTCAAGCGGGAGCTGAACGAGAAACTCAAAGGGCTTTCTCCGCCTGATGACACCAAAGCTCATATAGACTACGATAGCGCTATGGCCGGGCTGCGCCGCGCCGCAAATGAACAGTATCGTCAGCTGCTGGAACGCGAACGTCAAGAGCGACGGTGGGCTGCTGGGGAGCCTGTCGATGAGAAGTGGTCTGAGATTTTGATGAAGGAGCAGCAGGCGCTTTTGGATATGTACAAGAAGGGTGCTACACCGAAGACCAACCAACCTGAGGGTACTCGAGACGAGGAGCGTAGTCAGCCCCCACCGTGCCAGCCCCTACCGTCAGCCAAGGTGCCTGATCGGGCATCCCTCCCCTCGGAGTCCATCGCCAGAGACCGTACGTAACTTTATCCGAGGCTTCTCCTGCTCCATCTCATCCTGCAACCATCTCAGGGATGCGGAGGCCATCGAACGTTATTGCAGAACCCATACCTGAACATTCCCCACCGCCGCGAACATCCATCGAGGACCGAGAACCGCGACCGTATTCCAGTGGCGGGAGTTGGTCACGACGAAGCAATGGCCGCGACCGATCAGCCAGTATTGGATCCCCTCCCCGTCCCACCCCAGAGATATGGAAACCGTCTTCGAATGAGAGCGCTTCTTCTCGGCCTCTCGTTCATGCGACTGTAGGAACGACGAAAACCCGACGGGATAGCAGTGCTAGCATCGGCACCACTTCATCGTTTCCTGCAACCATTCCCGAAGACGCTTCTCTAGGCACCGACAAGGATCAGGACAGCGAGAAACTCTGGAGTGGTATATTCCGATCTCGACAGAAGGCTCGCAAAGGCTCTGCCGCTAGCATGGATGACCGTGTTACAGTTTCCCAACTCTTCCCTGACTTCAAGCGCGACGACTCTGCCATCACTACCTCCCCTCTGACTCCTGATTCCCCGTACGGTATCGCTCGTCACCCCTCGCATACGGTATCTTCTGGTCGTCAGACCGTGAACACTAGACGCTCATTCACAGACGAATCACGTCAGCCTTCTCGATGGTTTCCTCCACCTCAGACCTCCGACCCCCGACCCATCAAGTCCAAACCACCATTCCAGACCGATGATGATGGAGGCTTCCCATTCCAAGCCTCGAGCCCTAGTTCTGGCCCCTGGAATACCAGGTCTTCTCTCGAGGAAGCTGCTCCCATATATCCCGCCCCCTCCCCTCAGGACGAGTTCCGCCCTTGGAAGGTACCCCCTTCCAAACCGGGTTCCATCCGCTCACGTTCGTCGATCAACTCTCTCAGATATCGTCCTCCCATAACCCACCCACCCCCGAAACACTATCCCGATGGCGAAGAGTCTATTTCCGATACCGAGGACGATTCCGAAGAAGATTGGAAGCAGAAGCTTGAAGCAGAATTCTCAAGACGGGAGAGTAATGCGAAGCAGATGGAGGAAGAAGTCATGAAGCGGAGAGAGGAAGCCCGCAAGAAGGAAGCAGAGCTAATAGCCAAGGAGATGGATACCAAGCGGAGAGAAGAGGAACTGAACCGCAAGGAAGAGGAGGTGAGGGAAGAGGCTCGGCGGAAGGACGAAGAACTACGACTGAAGGAGGAGGAGCTGCTTCGCAAGGAAGAGGAAGCTCAACGGAAGGAGGATGAGGTCTTGGCGAAGGAAGAGGAAGTTAGGCTGAAGGAGGAAGAAGCAAAGCGGTTGGCTGAAGACGCCGAGAAACGAGAGGAGGAGGCGAGGCTGATGGAGGAAGAGGCACGCCGGAAGGAGGAGGACGCCAGGCAGAGGGAAAGAGAAGCCAAGAAACGTGCGGAGGACGCTAAGAAGAAGGAGGAGGAAGCTCGACGAAAGGAGGAAGCGGCTCGGATTCGCGAGGAAGACGCGAGGAGGAAGGTGGATGAAGCCCGCAAGAGGGAGGCAGAGCTCAGGAAGAAGGAGAGAGAGGCTAAACGACTGGAGGAGGACGCCAAGCAGAAGGAGGAGGAAGCGAGGCAAATAGAAGAAGAGGCTCGAAAGAAGGAGGAGGAGCTCGAGAGGAAGGAAGATGAGATGAGACAGCTGTCCGAGCTCGTCGAGCAGAAGGAGGAAGACGCCAGGCGGAAGGAAGAGGAAGCCAGGAGAAAGGAGGAGGAAGCCCGACGTAAGGAAGAGGACATTCGCAAACGGGAACGCGACATCCGCCGGAAGGAGGACACCCTGAAACGCCGCGAGAAGGAGCTCCAAGATCGCGAGGCTGCTCTCCATACCCGTGAGCAACAGGAAGAAGAGGACCGTCGTGTTAAGCAAGAGGCTGTCGACTCCGAGGCTATTCTCCAGGCCACCATGAAGGAAGAAGAAATCAAACAGAAGGAGGAGGAGCTCGAGAAGCGTGAAGCTGAGTTGGAGAGGCGAGAGGCCGAGATGAGGGCAAATGAGGAGGAGCGCCTTCGACAAGAAGCGACCGACCGTCTAGCCCGTGAGGATGAGGAGAGGCTGGCGAAGGGGAAGCGGGAGGATGAAGAGCGTGCTCGGGAGGAAGCTGAAAGGTTTGCAAAGGAGGAGGGGGAGCGCCTCGCTCAAGAAGAAACCGACCGTTTGGCCAAGGTTGAGGAAGAACGACTAGCGAAGGAGGAGGCTGACCGCCTCGCCAAGGAGGATGCCGAACGCCAGAAGAGGGAGCAACGACGGATGGAGAGGGACGCGGCCGACAGGAGGAGAGAAGAGAACGTCAGGCTGGAACAGGAGCGGGAGGAAGCTAAGAGGAAGGAACGCGAAGAGAAGCGGAGGGAACCCGAGCGGAAGCAGAGAGACGGGGGGCCACGGCAGCGGGGGGAGAGTGACCGTAGGAAGCGAGATGACGATGCCGAACTGAAGAGGAGGGAGGAGGAGAGGGCTGAACAGCTCGAGGCGGATCGCCGAGAGGCCCTCAGGTTGGAGGAGGAATGGCGGCAGGAAGATATCCGTGCCAGACGCGAAGAGGCTCGTCGGACTCAAGATGACATCCGCAACGCTGAGGCCAAGCTCAAGGAGGTCCAGCGCAAAGATGAGGCGAGGCGCAACGAGTCTGGGGTATCCGAAGCCCGTTTTATGGAGGAACAGCGCAAGCTCGAGGCTCACCGACAACGGTGGAAGGCATCTGACGATCCCCGTCGCCGCACGGAATCCTCTGCATCTTACATGTCTACTTCTTCCACGATACCTTCTCTGTCCGAATCGCCTACGAAATCTAGCGCGGCGTGGACTTCTGCCTCGAGCCAATGGACGTCCCCCAACCCATCTATTCGTCCTACTTCCACGAGTAGTTCCCAGGGACCTATCCCCGTTCGCACTCCGACGATGTCCACCTCTGCTGGGCGCTCATCCAGTGGTAGTTGGTCTGTCAATGGCGCTCCGGCCTCTGGCACCTCTCCCTACCAAACTACGTCGATCTCTCCCGAGGAGTGGGAGAAACGTCAACAAGAGCACGCCAGGAAGCAGCAGGAACAGTTCCGTCGCGAACAGGAACGCAAGGAACGGGAGCGTCAGGCCAGGACCTCGAAGACGTTGAGCGAGAAGGAGATCGTCGCGCTGTTTGCCGAGCACGATCGACAATGGACAAGGCTCAAGACACTCGACGACCTCGGCTGGGACAGCTTTCCCTGGCCAATGTTCAAGAAGCCGACCGAGCCGGAGGAGCTGACGAGTGTCGCTATCGGCGCCTACGTCCTTTCGCCCCACCACCCGACGGACAAGTCGAAAGCGGCAAGGGACCGGGTAAAGGACCACATAAAGAAGTGGCACCCTGACCGGTTCGAGACGAAGCTGCTGCGCAAAGTCCGAGAGGAGGAGCGAGAGAAAGTCCGGGAGGGGGCAGGGTTGGTCGCTCGGAACCTGAACGAGATGCTGACACGGTCAAACATCTTGGACGTATTCTCCTGATTGCGGTATGTGTTAGTTGTCGGAGCATTGCTTTTTGGTTTCAGGACTGACGCTCGTTCCAGGGCTCGGGGTTGGGAGGATTGTGTATTCTGTATGATACTTAAGCACCTCGGCACGGGCACTCGCACATGCACGCATGCATCAACCATCTTGTAGGACCATCTTTCGCATTTAACGCATAGTCTTAGCGCATCTATATATCATATGTCGGGGAATCGAGTAGGTAGTATGACGAAATGTGTATTGTATATCATCTCGGATATGGGAACCCGACGGCTCGGTTCTGTTGGCGGAGTTGAACTTTTGACGGGATCAAACACGCGTTCTCCTCGTGCACGCGTCGTCATAGGCTGCTCTGCAAATGAGGGGGCGAGGATCTGCTGGAGAGGCGACCGAAAGCGTCAAAGTTGGTCCGGTGCCCTTGCGCCTGGTCTCGCTTAGCCCTGGGCGACAACCCTCGACAGCTCCGTGTATTGGTCCCTCCCAACGGCTGAAACCCGGCGGCGTGCCCGCGACAGACGGCAGTTGGGCGGACAAAGGCCGAAAGGGAACTCCGGGCGTGGTCAGTTTTTTCCGGCCTGGGCTGCTTCCATCCCCACGAGGCCGGACTCGTATTTGGGTTCATCTCGGAATCGTCATCTCCCTCTTGATCTCTGCCCTCTATATCCTCTCTCGTCACTCCCCCGCCAAATACCCCTCCCCCCCTCCCCCCGGCTCTGACGATGGTCGATACCCAACGATTCGCTATCTGGCATCCCCCGGGCATGCCCACCGAGGTCAAAAAACAGGCCCCCGTGCCAATTATTCCGGACCAGCCACAGGCTCTCAACAAGAACATTGAAAACTTGGTCAAGGACTTCAAGTGGAACGACGGCTTCAACGCAACCAAATCCAGTCCCGTTCCCACCTCGAGACCACGTATCCAGTCCGTCTCCTCGTACGCTCGTCCAACCGTGGCGCCCCAGCCAATTCACCTCACACCACACCTGGGCAAAGCGGACGAAGATGACAGCGAGTCCACTTCCTCGGACGAAGAGGTCGTCAAGATTCCCCCGGTCATGATGCGCAAATTCTCCAGCTCAAGCCCCCCCAAACCAATCCTCGGTTCCACCCCCGTGAACAGCAACCTCTCCAACACCCGTCCCAAACCATCGGAAAAGGTTGCATTTAGTTTTCCCAAGGTGGGTTGATCCGCATTCCAAGCCCCCAGGTTGTTCTCAACGACCGTATCCAGGATACGCCAAAGGAAAACGAGAACAATTTGTCTCAACCACGTAAGGCAACCGAAAAACAGGCGGGTCAGGGTCCGAAGGTGGTTCCGCAATTCCGTGCAGTCATGAGACCAACGACTGATATCGGTTTAGGCGATCCCGAAGCAGTCCAGCCCCGCAGGTGTCCAGTTTCCGGAGCAGCCTAAGCAGGCTCCCGGCCTCAAGAAACCCGCGGGTCCAACCGAGGCCAAAAAGGACCCTGCACCCGAGCCGGTATGTCCATTCCTGCCCCGGAGGCAAATTTCCTTTCACTGAGTCACTCGAATTAGAAGCAGCCGATGAAGAGTCCACCCCCGATCGAATCGAGGAGGATCACTCCGCCTGAAACCGTGAGCCCAGATCTTAATTTTTCCGGTCAAAGTATGAGCCTCAACCTTTTTGCAGAAGAATGTGGCCCACCGGAAGCAAGAAACCCCGAAACCAATCCCTGCTCCTCCCCCAATGCTATCTTCTTCGCAAATTGGTCGTCAACCACTTGCACCTGTCACTGATCAGGGATTCGTCACTCACAATGGCTTTATATCTCTCGATGCCTTCCTCACCCACCTCCAGGACGAGGCTTTTGACAGCATGAAGTTGTCCATGATGGAAGCCTCCATTCGTCAGTTCCATTTGATTGCTGCAGACGCCGACGTCCAGCTCACTCGGAAACTCTGCTCTATCAAAACGCCCAACCTCGCGGAGAAGAGGCATGCTTTGATCGAGGAGCACAAGCAGTTCATGGAAGCTCAGGCCAGCTCGCTATTAGCGGATATGAGTGCGCTTCACGGTCAACTGAAGGAGCAACAGACCATGTCTGCTCGGGGTTTGTTCGACATCCCCACCAATGAAGGTGGCTGGGAACGCCCACTTCCTCCTTCGACCGGCCCACGGAAGGCTGCCCCCCCTCCGAGTCAGCCCAAGCCCTCCGACTTATGGAAGCCCACGTCTTCGCCCCCGAAGAACGTTGAAGTACCAAAACCCCAGGTAGCTCCTTCGAAGCCCGAATCGGAACATGAATTGGCCATGCCATCGTTCTGGAAGCCTTCCTGGGATGGCGAATTCACTGAGCCCCCAACTCCTCAGGTTCCGCCAATTTCCAGACTCGCCACAGTACAAGATGTTCCCGATGAGGATGGTGCTTCTGAACCTGCCGCTCCTGCCCCGACCCCGAAAAATGCGAAACAAACCCCCGTCCCTGCCCATCAGCCCACCTCCGCGAAATCTCAGGTCCCGACTGTTGCTGAGGAACCCACTCCAGTCTGGGGTCAGCCATGGAGGAAAGGTCAGTCCTGCTTTTTGCCTGCTGATGATTCTTCACTCACGGCGTGGCAACAGGGAAATCACCCGTTTCTAACACATCGTCAAACCAAGCCACGAAGCCTGCTCAGTCCCCTTCCTCGTTACCCCCCGTTGTCGAAAAACCCCCTACTCCACCACCGGTCACTTCTCCCGTTCCTGAACCTGTCCCTGCACCTACTCCAACTCTCTCATCAACGCAGACCAAACCCAAGACAGCCAAACAGCTTAGAGCGGAGAAGAACCGCAAAGGGAAAAACAAGGCAACAGCGACAGTGACCAAGGATGACGTGGAGGAACAGGAAGAAATTTTGATACCCCCACCCCAGCAACCCCAACCCCCGGCTCCTCGGAAAGCCGGACTTGATGCAGCTATCGACAACATGGTGAACACTGGTAACATCCACTCGGCTCTCGAGCAAATCGGTTGGTGGAAGTGAAGTGGCACATTTCGCCCAGTGAAGGCCTGATCCCCCCGGATCTTCACCTTCACCATTGCCTTTTACCCTTGGCGCCCTTCGAGCATAGACGAAGGCGTGTGAGGGAAGCGGAGCAGAGAGCGGCAGCAGGTCCGTCTTTGCGTACGTGATTTTTCGTGACTTATTCTTTTTCCCTTTCTTTTCCCTCCTTTTCTTTCGTCTTGGGTTTTGTGTTCGTGCGGTATGGTGAGCGTGTGGAGGACGTAATGTGCTGAGGATGAAGGATGCATGCCCACAATTCCATATCATCAACTGTACAATATCCATATTCTTGTCATTATTCTTTCGCCGTGTTGTCGACGCTCTTGGTTCTTGTTTTCCCCCTCCTTCATGCTTGCCATTTGCTTTCTTTTGTCCCTACTACCTTACGATCCTTCTATCTCTCGATCCGGTTTTAGAGTTGGGCCGTCGATTGCGGTGTCGAGAACAAACGGCCCAGGTTTTGCGAGTTTCTTCCTTCTATTTCCCCCCGTACTTGCTTCGTACCTTACTTGTATGACTTGATTCTTTATTCTATGCTATACACTCTCTTTCGTTGTGTTTTGTTCGAGTTCGGTCCCGTCCTTGTAGTATGATATCCTATCCTCCTACTTGAACCGATTTCTGCTCTCGTCCACTCTTGGCTCTTACGTTCTCCAGGTTGCAACTGTCATATCGTTTGGCACTGTGCGGTGAAACACCAACACCCGCCACCCATCACCCTCTTGTCCATCAGATTGCCTACGTTCTGTGCCTGCGTTTCTTGGTTTTCGTCTCGTGAGCGCGCGCCCGAGCATATCTGTCTTCATCGGTATGAAACCGCAATACACCGAGGCTCAGAGTATCAGGGACCCAGGCTGTTGGGTTGTTTTTAGATCATATACGTTTGAGGGTCGAGGTTTCTGAGACTGCGGACACCGAGACCCCTTCACATAAGTAACATTAATCTCCCGTACCCGCTAGCCCATCTAGGTCAAGTCAGACCCGACAGCCTTACGCCGCTCCCTAAAAAATCAAAATGCCTCCGCGTACAGCTCCCGGGGTTGACATCATACGGACGGCGGTTGCGACATATGATTGAATGTTGCGATGCTACAGCAGTAAGGTGATGGACCGATACTGCTA
>Ga0307513_10004580_pt1 | contig 18433 bp, 15 predicted proteins | sample 15_EM_MG_FD_202174 | JGI IMG/M metagenome (GOLD analysis project Ga0307513, IMG submission 202174) | Populus trichocarpa ectomycorrhiza microbial communities from riparian zone in the Pacific Northwest, United States - 15_EM | ecosystem: Host-associated > Plants > Roots > Unclassified | place...
CTGGCATGGTGGCACACCAGTACCTGACGCAGGTGATTTTTCACCCAGTGAGGCACTGGGTGAATACCGAGTGCCTGCACTGCACCGGTGCAGGGTACCGGTATCGCTTTCCACAGAGGTTTATGACTCTCGAACGTTCTGGCTTTCGTTTATGTGCATATAAGCTCCTATTGCTGTCTATCGAAAAGAGTCGGGGGTGGGGGTTCCTTCAACCTCAGGCTCATATTCCGTCACCTCTCAAAAGTCAAATGAAAATAGACGGCCTAAATGCAAAGCAAATGTAGTATTACATTGAAACAGCATAGGGTGCTCCTGGCCTACTTTGTACAGGACCATTCACATGTATGCTTTGACGATGAGATCCCTGTCATCCCTGGTGACTGCGAAATTTTTCCACCATTTCTCATACTGCTGCTGGTTTCTAACCATCAGCCCGGATTCATGTCCATCAGCTATTGAAGGGTCACGGGGCTTGCCCCATACTTCTACACTCCTGATATCTTGCCATAATCCCTGCCCCTGCTCCCGTGCGTCACAAAAGACAAACTGAAACAAGGAATCTAGCCCCATAGACCAAGAAATCTTAATGATAAGGTTTTGCAAATGGGAACGATTGCATAAAAAATCATGTAGTCGCTTGAGACATGCCTCATCAAAGGCGGGCGACCCAAGTTCCTGCCATTCAATGGATAGTACATTTGGACAGAAGAGGAGGCGGAAATGGTGCGTGGAAAACCTCCTCAGCTGCAATTTGGTGCAGGCAGGCAGGTCCACCTGCGGCCCCTCACGCCGGCCCGCGGACATATGAAGACGGAATTTACTCAGGGCTTTGAAGGTCCTCCCAAGTATCCAGGAAAATGGTGAATGGTCAAGAAAAGCCACTCGAGAGTATGAATCAATGGCAAGTCAATGCTCAAGGCATATGCAGGAACAATTGCATATCGCATTTCCAGCCTCTTGATTTGTTCTAGGTATGGCAAAATAGGGAATTCATATTCATGATCAAGTTTGACGTTAAGCACCTGGAGCTGCCTAAAGAGGACAGTGGAACTGAGTTGGAACAATGGAATGGAAGCACTGTCGTAAATGCCCAGGGATTGCGTGATCATTCCTCTGACAATCATTGGTTCATATTTCTGGTGTGATTTTTTGAGATGTATATCCAGAGACCTGGCAGAAGTGTAATCCACTACAGTGTCATCTGTGGTCCCTCTCCCCTCCCGTACTATCAGATGCTTCAAACAAGGAGTCAACCATGACCTGGTCCATCCAACAAGTCTAAGCAGCATGCAATTGTCGAGACTCTCAGACTGAGAAAAGCCTTTGGGACACTGTATGTCTAGGTATTTCAGGTGCGGGAGGACACTGGCATGCCAGGTTCGAGAGGAGCACCATTTCTCCCATTTTGAAAGATCATTATACCATCTATCCCATTCCGTCCAGTCATTTGAAGATGGTTTGGCAACCAATGACTCAAGGAAGCTTTGCCAGGCAGATGAGGGGTAGGCAGTAGATAAAACTAACTCCTGTAGAACTCCCAAATACCCCAGCACCTTTACAAAGATCCGTTCACTGCATTGGAGTGTGAGATGTAGTGTGGTAAGTTTGGAAATCCTTCCGTCCATTGTACATAGATGGCGTAGCTGCTGATTGACCCTCCGTCCCTTGCAGTCATGAGATCTGAGGTCCATTGCTCTCATTAGAGGAACATGAAAATATTGAACTGTGGTCATTGGGTAACCATGATAAGTAAATTTCCTACAGGATGGCAATTGCACTTCGTGTTGCTGAACTGCCTGCCAACGGTGAGGAAGGAGGATTGCACACTCCTCAAGACATGGGAATAGTCTCCCAGCCATCCATTGGACTGAAGAGGCTCTGATCTGCAGCTTCTGGAGAGTACAGAGAAGTGGAAGACTGGTATGGAGCTCATAAGATGGGAGAGGGAGACGATCAGCTTCAAATATCTGAAGCTTGGTAAAATCAGGAAGCAATTCAAATGGCTGATGAACATCTCTGCCATTGACAATAAACACTGTAAGACTCTGCAAAACAGGGAACCAACGGGGTTGGAGAAAGTGGGTACTTGAAAACACGGGATGGAGTCTTAGCTCAGAGATCGGAGCTTCAGTTGGAACAAGGTTGAGCAAATGAGCAAATGAGGGAGAGTGCACACATCCGGCTGCCACACGTAGCACTTTCAACACTTTCATTGGGTTTGCAACCTGAAAATTAGGCTGACTAGTCGAGGACCCAGCGGGGAATGAGGAAATGGTAAGCTCGTGCCACTTCCCAGTGCTCGTAAGAGCATCCTGGAGTGCATCAAAGGGTGTAGCTTCTGGTTGGCTCTGACCACCTATCTCGGTGTCAATGACAACCTTCTTTGGGTATGCCCTGTGCAACCAAGTCGCAACCTGTTCCGTCTCAGTCCAGGTTCCAACCCTCAAGGTGGACCATAGATGAGACATTGCGGTGATCACGGACCTCCAGTAGCGACAAACAGAAGCCAAGCGACCAGATTTGATTTGATTTGATTCAATGCTATAAAGGAAAATCTCTCTCAAGAGTTCCGAGGGAAAGTAGGTGTTAATAGTTTTCCCATCAGATGGAATTAGAGTCTGAGGGTGTTTCTGCCGTTTCTGCCGGTTCAACCACAGCTCTTGTAGTGGAGCTGAAAATATTTTAAGCAGAATAGCCCTTCCAATGTCACATAGTAGGCACTTACCTAAATCGAAATCCTCAGCAGAATCCTCGGCTGAGTTACTGGCAGGCATCGCTCGGGCCTAAAAGACTAGTTGTCTGGTGTGAAGCACAATCGACTGTGGTGTGGAGAGCGATCAGCTATTGGAGACTTGTACTTCAAGTGTAAAACTCGATGGGTGCTCAAGGCTAAAGGGCTCGCGGGACCGACAAGTGTGATGGAGAGAGAGCAGCGCGGACGTGGTTGATGGGTAATGGGAATTTCACACGCCCCCCTTCTTCCACGCGGTTGCCTGGCGCTATAGACGCCGAAAGTCTTCTACAGACAGGCCTGAAGTCTGGCTTGCTGGTTGCTCCAAGGAATCTAGAACCAACGCGGACGCAGAGCGCGTAGATCAGGTGTACGACTTCAGCCTGATCGAGGTCTCGCCTGACAGTTCAGGTCACGCTGAGCGCCTAAGGTGCGTATTAATGTATGGCTCGCGACCTGGCCCATTCTTTCAACCAGCCTCCAGCCTCATCCATGTTTCTCCTCGACACACCCACCTTTGATCATCAGCATCAGTCACATTGTCGACTGCCACATCATGCAGCATCAACTCGTTGCAAGCGAGTCAGCTAGACCATCTGCCCGGGACCTACTCAACACTTCAACAGAGGGTCCCCTCCAGCCTAATGGAAATTAAATTACACGGTAATAGCCCTAATTCGCTACTATTTCTCTTACTCACGGTGATCAAGTCGGATATCTCCCTTCTGGAACCTCGTACCCTTCCTCTGCGTCTCACCCTCGTTTTCTCGCCCTACTCTTCGAACGATACCAAGGCGTCCAGCGAGCAGTTGCAGTTGGATAGCCACCCACACAAGCATCATCAACAGAAGCCAAGAATTCTATAGCGAGACTGAATTTGCACCGACATGTATGTATCGCCTTCTTTCGTTTCCTACTGGCCGTGCGTCGATATCCAGCCGTCATCGGCGTCTGTATGTCAACCATTGTTCCCCAGACCCATCAAATCACCAAGCACGTCAAGCACGCGCACAACACCAGCAACTCACAGCGCAACTGCAGTCCCAACCCCAGCCACACTCACCAGCATACTGCGAACGCTGCTGCGACTACGACCCATTCAGGAGCCGCTCGACGCCTATCAGTGCCTTGTTTGCGTTCGTCGTCGTGCAGCCACGAAGGCTCGACACTCACCACGAATAGACACCGTGCTCGCTGTATTTCGGTTGATGGAAGTATGGGGATGGAGTGAAGGCCGACGCTACGAATCCAACCAACTACCGACGCGATTCACGCCCTCCTGCCAACATTCCCTTTTCCCCCAGCCTCAATACTCTTTCTGCGACATCCCGCGTCGACATACTCATCTCTCGTCCTCCCGCCCTCGTCATAACACCGTCGACCATAGCATCAACCCGTTGCAAACGCGCCAGCCAGGCTAGTATAATACACCCGCGACGCACTCAACGGCACGGCCATTCACTCAGTCACAAGCCTACAGGAAAGTACTCGATAATGACTCCACTTTTTCTCTCACCCACAATGCCCAAGTCGAACCTCTCCCCGTCGACGCCGTTCCCCACGACCCTCTGAAACATGGTACCCTTCCTCTGCGTCCGCGGTTTCGCCTTCACCTCTATCACTCTCCTCGTCCTCCACGTGGAAGATGATTTCGGACGACAGCAAGATCTCAGCGAGCAACAGTTGCAGTTGCAGCCGGCCAGCTACCGACGGTGGGCCATTGGCCTGGAGAAGGAAGGCGAGTGGTCCACGCGTTCGCACTCGAGTTACTATGGTTGTTCTACCGTCCAGATGAACGTCACCGCTTTCCCCAGCTATGTCCACGTTATTGTGAAAATGACCCACCACCAGTTTCCACAGAGGGAGGGTATTTGGTGCGTATTTTATCGCACTTGGTCCCATTCCCTCATATCACCTACGTCCTTCTCAACCGTCCATCGCTCACTCGTCCCTCTGTCCGGTTATCTCTCGCCAATACTTGATCTTAGCCCCCTACCATCCTCGCCCAAGAGTCCAGTACCTACATATACAGCATTAGTATCACTCACAATGTCCATCGCAAAGCTGATCATGCACTGAAATGTTGCCGCACCTTGTTGAATCCGTCCCAGCCATTTCCAACATTAGCTGACGGGCTATTCTGGCTATTTATTCTCTCATTGATTCGATCACTGTTCGATATTTCGATGGCGGCTTGAATTTTCCATTGCATTCCCTCGGAGGCACCCTTCCGTCGTTGTCCTGAACTTGTCAACCTCTCGTACTTGCCGGTCACTTCTCCTCTCCAAAATTCACCCGCTGTCTACATTATTGTCCACGATGGGTCACAAGATCGAGCAAGTCGCAGAGCACGTCAAGCATGAGCACAATCCCAGCAACTAGCGGCGCAACAATCCTTGCAGTCCTAGCTAGATGCACAGCAATGGGGCCACCGCTACGACTATGGCCCTATCTGTAGTTGCTCTCCCGCCGCCGCCGCCTTGTTCGCTTTCGTACCGGACGTCGGGTGACAAAATATGGGGACCTGCTCGATCCGTCGTTTGCCCTGCATCCGTGACTGGCCAAGGTGAGGGCAAGGTGATCCATTTAAGCAACTCAGGGAAGAGGGCGTATTCGTTCCTCGATGCTCCTCGATACTCCATTGCACCTGTCGTCGTAGTCCATAGAAGGCGCCCAGCAGGCCATTCAGTGTACTTATCGGGGAGATCGGAGTCAAGGCTTAGGACTACTTCGCATTCGGTTGGCATTGCTACGTGCTTGAAGGCATATCGTACACTATTCGAAATATAAACGAATGTCGCGAATGAATCATTTTCGGTCATATTTGCCCATGATATATTCAGGTACACCATTGGGTATCCCCAACGAGGGCAGGAGGAAGGGGTGGCCAAGATGAGGTGGGATCGACTTTCGTTTCTGAACGCTCGAGTGCGTATTGCAACGCGACGATTACGGTGGGGACGTACAGAATCTAATGACCTACGAGAGTTTACAGGCTTTCTCGCCCTGAGCACCCTTCAAACCAATAAGCAGTCCTTGCCTGCGATGGCGCCTTCATCACCTACTACAACTACGTGAATCAGTCTGTTGCTGGGCGATGCGGTGACGACCGGTGCTGTAATAGCCCGAGAGGCGTTGCTGTTTCTTGGTCGATGGAAGGGGTGAGATGAAGTGATCGCCGATGTTACACCGCGCGGCGTAACCCGGGGATGTTTATACCACCCACAGTGAACCCACTACCGACCCAATTCACGACCTTCTGCCGACAGTCCCTCGACCCTGCTTTGCGCTATCCGTCCCAAGCACCATAAATACCTCCGCCCGGTACGTTGTGACACCCTCCGACACAACGACGAATATGGTGGGGCGGATCTACAAACTCCATCGTGAGCCCGTGAGCTGTATCTCCGATACGTCCAACCCACCAGTGTCGATCATGTCCTTGTGCGTCGACGCGGGTTTGGCTTGAGCGCGACGCAGAAGCCAACACCCAGGAACCGTACGTAGAACGTAAGACCAGCTGTCTAGCTCGTGGAGGTGTTGCGAGGAGCGTGCGTGTCAACGCTCACATCTGATGTTAGGCTTTGTTCCATCTAGTCGGCGGCGAGCATACTCAGTCCCACCAGTAGTACCCCCATTCGTGGTGAGTCGGGTACAGGCAGAGAGAAAAGTTCGGCCGACGCTGGGGAGACGGAGTGTACTGCTTTTCTTTTCTTTCTCCTTTTCTTCTCCGCTTGCGAACAGGTGATAGAGCCGAAAGCAAGAGGAAGTTCGTAACAGGGACGTTGGTGGAGCCTAATGAGCCCTCGACAAGGAGGGACGCTTAGAGGCTGGATAGGGAATTATTTGGCGGGAGGGGAACGGGCACCGTGCCACCGTAGTAGGCGTCACACAAGCCCCCACCGCTGTCAACATGTCCAATCAAAGAACCCTCAGCTACGACAGCTGTCACAGAGTTCGGGTGTCAATCACTCCAAGTGGCATACAACAGTTGGTCTTCGTCGCCTCGATGCTAAAAACGCTTTGTCTGTTTTGGACATCAATGACCAGTATTGTGAAGATCATCATTGATCAAACATGCACGGCGGTAAATTTGCTGGTCAAGATTGGTGCGGCGGGGATGGCAGGCCAAAGAAAGGTGCCTGCAGCTGCAGTGCAATCAAGTGGACCAAGTACGTACCGGCTGTCAACATGACCAATATAAGAACGCTCAGCAGCTGAACTGCAAACTGCGCCGTCACAAGGTTCTTCCATGTTATGTTCGCTGTTGTTCCATCCAGAACTGTGCCAGGGTTTCCCCCAGAACCTTATTATCTAGTTGGCCTCGATACCTGGGCCGGGAGCCCCACCCAAAGCCCCATTCCATCTCCCAGCGCGTCGACTACGGATTTCTTCTGGCAACCAGCCCCTCCCCTCCCAGCAGGGTTAGCCTGTACTCGGGAGCCTTTCATTCCACATCTCGTCTCCACCTGGATTGTGTTCTCCCTCCTCTCCCTCATTCCATGTACCCGTGTCTCGCCTGTAATTTTCCCGCACTGCCTTAACATTCTCGCTGCCCTCATATTTGCGTATCACGAGCATTTCACCACGCTGACCCAACCAAACTCCTTCCTCGCCGTCGCTGTAGCTTCCTTCGTCCTCGCGATAAAGGTTTACCAACAATTATGCTCCATCCAACCTAGGGTCAAAGGAGTCTGTCCAACTCTCCCTCGAAGGTCCTCGCGTCCGAGTGACTGTTCCAGTGCTCCCAGGACAGCTCCTGGTCGTTGGTTTTCTATGGCATTCATTCCAATATACCATGCTCTCCTCATTATCTATACCTTCCTCCTTCTGGTGCTACTATTTTGTGCCTACTCAGTTGTGCATTCCATCCACTCATGGAGTACCATTGATGATCAGCCCACAGAAGGAGCACCGGATGCTAGTGTTGATGAGTGGTCTTTCCACCCACTGATCCCAGGTGCTTTTCCACACTCCTCGTGTCCTTCGCGTACGTCCTCCACCCTCTCCACCCTCTCCACCCTATCTTCCGTGTCTAGAAACGCGAGTCGATCCTTGATGTCGGGGTCAAATTCTGTCGACCAAACCAGAACGCTAGCAGCCACCGAGTCTGGTGCTGTCACCCTAACTTCAGCTGATATGCCGGTTGGAAAGTCGATTCAGGGTAGACGGAACAGGTGTTCGCATCATGCACCTGGTGGACCGTACCCAGCAAGGCGCTTGCTCACTTCCCCTGCTGCTCAAAATCCAACCGTACCAAAGCCCAACAGGGCTTCCTTCCTCCTTTTGAGAGCTGCACAGCGTCCCGCATCTCGAACTTTCCCTGGGAAGACACAGCAGCGGGCTGCTGTGTCCCCCCATATGGAAAAGAAACCATTGGGTTCGCCTTGCTCATTTGTCCTGGTACAATTCGTTGACTCCGCATACAGGACCTCTCAAAGCTCACTCGAACGTCCGAGCACCTGCAAGCGGCAGGGACAAGGCGCAAACTGTCGGCGTGAGCAACGAAGCCCTCATCGGTACTCCTGATTCACCCCTCGGCGCCCTTCCTCAATCACCTTTGGCGAACTCTCTTGAACCTGCCAGGATTAGTAGTCTCGTTGGCCCCCGGTCTACGCTATGCGCATCAGCGGCGGCCTCCACGCACGCGGATGTCCCGGGTTTGGAACATCGTACATCAAAACCCACTGCGACGTACCTTGATGTTCGTTCACCTCAGCCTCGTCTCGTCACTGCCTCCACCTCGACGTCTACTCCTGCACCTGGATTTGCTCCTATACTGGAATTCGATAGTAAGAAGTGGATGACATGGCCATTCACCCCAAGGCGACTCATTCACCAGATCGGAGGATTCACGCTTTCCAATGGGCCTCCCGAAACCAACGTAGAGGCTGCATCCGGGACACGTTCTAGCATCGAGGCAACCCCACACACTACGGTCCTCACCGACCTCGCCACCACCAGCTTCGATGACGATGACCTCGAGCACATGGAGCTCGATGAGCATGAGCCTAATATCCCCGAAGCTCATACAGTCGCCACCACCAGCCTCGATGACCTCGAGCACATGGAGCTCGATGAACATGAGCGTAATATCCCCGAAGCTCATATGGTCGCCACCACCAGCCCCGATGACGATGACCTCGAGTACGCGGAGCTCGATGAGCATGATCGTGTTATCAGCGAAAATGATCTCAAATTGATAAAGTTACTTGGTGAGCGCCTTTGTTTACCCTGGCGACTTGGGCCACACATGTCAACGACGCCTACCACAACTCGGACAAATAAAGTTAATGGCGCCAATGCAGGTTATCTCCCTTAAGCGCGCCGCCTCGCACGCCGATTTGGCAGAGCCTGAAGAACGTGGGTGCTTCCCAGAAGGTATGCAGAACCACTACAACCTACCAAAGATGTGTTTGCAAGTCTCAAGACTGCCCAGATCGTATTTCACCTAGCCAGGATTCAAAGTCTATCCAGCGGAAAGTGGGGCCATAATATTTACTGAAATCGTGAGGGAACTTCAATGTGACTCACTCGACCCATGCAATCAAATCTCATGATTCAATCCACAGTCCGGCGTATAGAGACACCAGCTGACTCTGCAAATTACTGCGGCGGTAGCGAGAATCCCTGCCGAGGGTTTTGTAAAGTTGTCTGCGGGGTTGAGATCAACAGGAACGTACGAAATGGCGATTCGTTATTAGATCCTGCTCGCGTATCCAATGGTATGCCCTGTGTACATGCTTTATGGTAGTTTGATGGTCGTGATGCTTAAGCACATGTAAAGCGGACTTGTTGTCGAGAATTAGCAGGGAAGGACGTGACAACATCACCGCCTAGTTCCTCGAAAAGGTGGCGCATTCACACTACCTCGCACCCAACCTTGGAGGTGCGTCTCAGAGCTGTGATTGGCGAAGACAAACTTCCGGCCGCATCTTGACGTCTCGTTAGCGGTGCCCACCCCATTCTCAATGTCCCAATATGTGCACTGGCGTATGTATCGCCCTTTAAATCACCATATACAACTCTCAGTGACAACAACAATCTCAAAGCGTTCCGTTGTCTGTTTGTATGCACCCTCGGCGCACCAGCGAGGGGTTGAATCAGGTGGTTCATGTGTTTTGTGACCAATCCACCAGGAAGAGTGCCGTTGTGTTCGTCCAACGCAAGTGACTACCTATGATGATCGTAGCCTATGCTGTATTTCGTCTATTTATTTCGGTTTTCGGTCCCTCGCCGTCTTTGCACACCCTTGCTGCTTACCAACCGAAGTAACCTTGGGCTGAGGTTGGTTAATGCGACATTGGTTGTGAGTATTACTCGGTTACAATCTTTACCGGCCAACGTCCAGAGTAATCATCTAGAGTAATCATTTCAATTGATCACATCACAGCGCTGGTCATCCCCGCTGACTTTCACCAGCGTGCAGATTCGCCGACGCGGTCGCGGTGGATGTAACAAACAGGTTCCAACGATTGAAACGAATTGACTAGTACCAAAGAAAACCTGCAGAGACTACAAATGCCGTCGTGTGCGTACCAACTCGAGTCCACTCATGTGGTGCGTCGAGACTTTCAGCCCTCGTCATCAGTCACATCGTCGACCGCAGCATCAACCCCATTGCAAGCGTGTCAGCTAGACAATGTGCTCACGATGCACTCAACGACAAGGTCGTTCTCCCCGCCACAAGCATTAATATGGCCCGCTTGGTCACTCTTTCTCTCACCCACGATGATCAAGTCGAATCTCTCCCTTCTGGAACCTCGTTCCCTTCCCTTCCGTCGGCGGTTTCGTTTCGAATGACAGGAGGTAGTTGTCGGGCAGCTGTCGCGGGCGGGCAGCTAGCTAGCAAAAGCGGTTCAGCGGCCAAATTGAGAAGGGGCGCGAATGGTCTACGCCTTCGAACTCGAACCACTATGGCTATAGGAAAGTCACGGGTTCACCTGTTTCGGCCACTGTTACTGCGCAGACGAGCGACCCCCGCGCCCGGAGTTTCCAGAGAGGGTACTTGGCGCGTGTTCTATCGCGCCTCGTCCCTCTTCCTCATGTTAGACATTTGACCCTCAACCGTCCATCACTCATTCGTCTTCCCGTCCCCCTAGCCCTTACCCACCTCGCCTACGAGTCCACCGCCCACACAGGCACCATTGGCAGCACCTGTGCTATATATGGCGAGGCTGGTCATTGTCAACTTGGCTGACATAGTATCGCACTTCTTTCGACGTGTTCCAATGGCGCTTTACATCCACGTTGCATCATCATCTCCGCTACGAACTCGTGCCGACGTGCATCCGTCGCCGGTGTAGATAGGTCAACGATTGTTCCCCTCTCTCTCCACTGTCTGCTTTGTTATTTGTCCACGGTGGGCACAGGACCAAGATCGCCGGGCACCCCAAGCCCGCGCACAATGCCAGCATCTCGCAGCGCAACAGCAATCGTAAACACCAGCTGTGAGCAGATCGGTTATCTAGAAATCAAGGCGTCAGGTGCGTTTGATTCCTTCCGTCTTCCATTGCATGACTAAAATTATTTTGCAATCCGCCCCTCGTGACAGTCTGACGAGACAAGAAGATAGATTCTTCTCTTTGCATGTCATCTCCCAACCCCATGCGCAGGCTGGATTGGTGTATCACTGTGATCTTCTCAAGTTTCCTCGCTTGTGATGAACGGAATTGGATACGACCAGTTGGGCCATACGTTACTAGGGTCATCTTGGACAGCGTCGCAACAATCGCTCCAATAGATTGAAGGGACCATATGAATTAAAATTACAGTATCAAGAATACAAGGTAGGTCGATCAGGATCATTCCATACGTTTGCGGTGGGGAAACTGGAAGGGTGGTCAGTTATGGAATGGTAGTGCAATCATATACGGACCTAGGGTCAGGCGGGAACTCTTCCTCAGGTCCGATAAGCTCCATCACTTCGTCGTCGCCATCATCCCCGCATGCTATGGCGTTCGACAACGCATGGCCCGCCTCTGCTCGGGAGGCCACCATTTTCACCATCGCTTCGTTCAAATCCACATGACTCTTGCGACCAATCATCCGCCATGTCTGTACCTTTAGTACGCGCAGCTTTGTGCATAGAGCAGGCTTAGCGTTTCTTCCCGTCTTCACCAATAGCCCCTCCCAAAATTTCTTGCCGAGAACAGCCTTCGTGCCGACACGGAACTCCTCTAGCCGGGTAAGATGTCGGAGCGCAGCGAGTATACCTTGATCCGACGCGAGGGGGTCGTACAGAGTGAAGGAAGTGGGGTGAAGCATGTCTGGACTGCCGTCGAACCACTGGATGAGTTGTTTATTCCCGATTGGCGGGCCCTGGAGCTTTAAGTGTTGGAGCTTGGGTGCTGTGAGGCAGACGACGTGCTTATCTTCTGAAGGTGGTGCTATTTCGAGATGCAGAAGTTCTGGAAAAACGATGCTGTGTGGTGCTGGTGGTCGGGAGGTGTGATCTATGCTACTAGTCTGACGGACTACAAGAGATTGTAACCTTGGCGCGTCGAGATAAGCAAGCTTCGCCAATTTTGTATCGCTCAGGCGGAGCGAGCGAAGGTTAGGACACGAGAATTTATTGCTGGGGGTGACTGCGACATCCTCTATAGCAAGATGTTGAAGCACCGTACCCCATTCGTGTATATGCTGGAAACTTGGCTGCCCACTTAAGCCGATAAATGAGCGCAGGTGACTCCAGAATGATGAGTCCGGAGCAACGAGGGAGGCAACGGTTTCGTCTACAGGAGGATCATGTTGCCAATTGAAGTCCGAGATCCCCCTCATGTCGATAGAACGCAAATGCGGAGTCGGATTAATTCGAATAGCATCGAATAAAGGGAGGAAAAACGAGTACTCAGACACCTTGAGCGGTTTTATGAGCAATTGCTGTAATTGAATAGGCCCAACATATTCAAGAGCCAGAGGTGGTACATCCCTATTTCCCAGGTTGAACGAGCCGAGTATGAGAGAACGCCATCGGCACCATAGTCCGTCCTCAACGAGAACTTGCAGTGTTCGGGAAAAGCGGGTCATATCCGGCTTATGCACGTGAATCCAGACGTTCAATGGGCGACCTTTGGACCGCCCGAGAAAGCAGCGAGCCACTGTCGGTGTGAGGCAATGGATATAGTTGGATGGGATGGCAGAGTTGTAGGCATTATGGTCACCCGCGTATATGGAAAGCCTTGACCAGAGGTCCGGGCACGCGAGTGAAATCTCCCTCCACAAATGGCAGACTCGGCTAAGGTTGAGGGGAGAATGTCCTAGCTCGATGTGGCTGAGAAAGATCTCGCGAAGAAGCTCCGCAGGAAGACGCTTGATGGGGGCAACGGAGCTACGTAGTCTCTCTTTCTCCGTCAACAGCTTGACCACTTCAGATTCCATCGACGCTATTTTCTCCATATACTCCTTCCCAATAGAGTCCGCCTTGGACCATACGCTCTCTTCTAGGTCCCATATCGCCTGCTTAGAGTCCTCCATTTCCTTCCGGAGTTTCGCATGTTTTTCGCGTGCCACCTTTAATTCGCCCTCGAACGATTGCTCGACTTCACAAATAGCAGCGCGCTTCGATATATTAACAGCTGTGATTTGCCCTCGAATGGCTGAGCTCCGCTGTTCTAGCGCGTCGATGAGGTCGTTGGTGTGTGCCAGCTGGGCGTACGTTGCGGCGTCGTAGAGATCCGTCATTGGTAATACCGATTGCTATAGACCCTCGGTAATATACAAGTAAGGCGAAGCGTTTGGTATAGTGGATCGTTTCTAAGGGAGCACGATGAGGCGGTCGAACCTGGAAACAAGCGGGCACTCGGAAACGTACAATGTATTCTCTCAAACGGTGATTTCCATAAATTATCCTCTTCAGGTCGGTCAGGTGCCGTCACGTCTGAGTGCCCAAAGTCGGCTGAGGTCGTGCTGTTCAACCGCTGGACAAAGGCTTCTCCTACCTCGCCTCCGACCACCCGTTGTCGTAAACCACTTCAAAGGAAAAACGATGCGATTTAGAAACGACGCATATACTCGTTGATCAACGCTACTGGCCGCTTAGATCCACCTTCAACGCCGAGCAATGTATTGTGACCAGCCCAATGCCTCCCTCAGCCTGCTCGCGTCTTCCGAGAGAGACGTGGGAATCAATACTGGACGAATTAATCTACGTCCCTTCCTTCTTCGACAATGCCTGTCCCGCACGCCACAGCGTCCTCAAACGGCGCGATGAACTCCCGGTCTACCAAAGTTCGAGAGCCAACGTCGTATCTTTCGATTTGTATGCACCTCGTGCAAACAGTGGGCCTGTTCTATGTCAGAAGGATGGTTGCCTATGGTCTTAGCGTTCCACCAACCTTCACGTACAAGGGGTTTTGTGCCACCAGAAGCGCCTCACTCCTCGACGCCTACGCAGTGGGAGCACCTCCCTCTCGGTGTCTCTTCTCAAAGAAACGGCTTCCGCTGCTTAGGCGGCTTACTTCAATGATAACCTGACAAATTAGCACTCTAAATTGCCTTATGAATGCTCGACCACAACAACACCGGCCCTCGAGCAACTCTGCATAACCTAGTGTTACCCCTTTCGACCTTCGACGCGCCTTCGCCCAAATTGCCATCGAGAGGTGGTACGCGTCTACAAACGAGCTTCTACAGCGGCATATCTGACTGCGCTCGTTGCATTTGCGAATTTCCAATTCGGGGTATGTGTTCCCGCAGTGGACTTACGTGCGCACAATTGAGGAATTGAGCGAAAGCGAGGTCACGAGGGGTTGGAGTACCCTGATTTGAGTTGCTGTGGGGCTAACTCCGATCACTGCCGAGCGGATCGCGAAGAACGTGCGAACGAATATATGATGTGAGCTAACAAGGGCAGAATCGCCCAGAATCTAATGTGAATAGATGTGAATTAACCTCGGGAAGATCGTCAAAGTTCCACGTGAACCGCGTTTGGCAGACAGGAGGCCACAAGTATCTCGCGAACGGCCTATGCGGCCGTGAAACAAGTAAGGAAACGAAAAAGTAAAATATGGGGGAAAGTCGAGATGTCCATTCTGTTACAGGAGGCGATTTCCCAGAAAGACAAAAAGGAAAAATGATAATAGTCCGTCCACAATGCAAAAATATTGTTCCTAACGTAAGCACAGTGGACTGTCTAGTTGTACTTAGTGGGCGCTGGATTCTCGCGCGTGGCGAGCGTTTAGAGTAAGGGGTACACGATTAATGCGGTTAACAAGGGAGGAGGAACCTTTGTGCAAGTATTGGAAGAATTTATTCAAAGATATGGAATTGCAACGATTTTCAAGCTGTGGAAGTAACATGTTTCGGCGAATATAGTGTATTGCAATATAGAAAATGAACTCCAGAGCTCTTGAAAGCGCCCGCCCGCACTGTGAGCAAGGACTTAGGTGTAATGAGCACGGGGATAGCGGTGGAAACGATCGGGCCCGGGTATCGCACGAGCGGTTGGATTTTGTGGTTGAAATATTTGCCGTGAGGGTGAATTCTCTGTTACACCGGTCGACTCGGGTGAGGAAACCCCTCAAGGTATCACCCATGTCACATACTCGTGCCGAAGCGCGCGCGATGCAGTCAATGAAAGTCTCTCAAGCGATTCGATATGAAATTCCGAACTGCAATTTGCAGAGCCCACGGCTGAATTCTTTAATGACGGAATTGCGATAGCTGGGTTGCGTATAGCAAGAAATGTGGTGTGTGTCATCGTAGGTACGGGAGACGGAAGATCCGGCAAACTGGTTCCCGCGGAAAGGGGCTTTGTTTTTTTTTGGTAAATTCAGGTTTATCGTACTAAGACATGCGTCTGCTACACTTCATACAACGTGTGATGTTAACAATGAGTAATAATCTCCCTCTGTGTCCATGCCAGCGTGTGCACCCATAGGTAATGTCCTCCCAATTCCACCACTACATGTCGTCGGATGGCGGTGAGCCAGTTTGTCGTTTGGTGGGGACATTCTCCTTTAATGTGTTTACGTCGAGTGTGTTATCAACGCGAGATGAGGAAGCCACAGGGTGTACGATGTGCAGGAGGATACGCCGCCCCACCGCCGTGAAGCTTGGTTGCCTCAATTTTCAATGCGTAAGAAGTCTGATGGTGGGTGTTTGTGTCTCTACCACTGGGTTGACGATTCCTGTAGTAAGATGTCCGCGGTATCCCAAAGCCACTCCCCAACGCAATGACAAGCTCTCACCTCGTTTCTTCGTCGTCAACTCGTCGTGCAGAGGACTATTATCCTCACTGACATTTATTCTTCCCTCCTCCATCATCTTGGTGTAATCCCCAAACAACGCGGGGCCGTGTTATTTATCAGCACACCTTGACCTCCCAAAGCTTCCCGATAAGGAGGTTAAAAATGATGTGTAGAGGATTTAGAGTGTCACTTATCACCAAGGCGTTTCGCTTACCACACTGCCTACGCTGCCTCTTACATTCCTAAATACTAAGCTAGATGGACATTGGTTATCATATTCAGTTGGCTTTCGCGTCCTTGATCTATTCTGGCGCACGTTTGCATTGGTGATGGAGTAGGGAGTTCAGAATCCGGCGCGAATTGGCTCACTGACTTACTGGCAACGCTGAGGACTGTCCCCTTGTCGCGTTCGTTCCTGGCCCCTTGTCACTCGGACTGATTCGCGCGTCTGGGAGAATGAGTTTCTGCATGCCGACGCGTATACCTACGGCACCGATGCCGAAAGAACTGGAGGGTCCAAGGTTGCGTTCATGGATGGAGGGTGAGCGCGTTCGCGAGCATACTCGAAGGTTCACTGAGTCAGCTCCGATCGGATCGGACGTCCGGTGTGTGTATCACAAATAAAGGAAGTGTGAACCTAAAAGGTGGGAAGTAGCGTCACATAGTCGGCATGTTGGGGCGGTTGGAACTGAAGAAAGTGGAGGTGACGTGGATACGTCGACAACACACGCGCTCGCTAGTGAAGGGCGTTTCTCGAGCAGTGAGTCGTACCTTGCTGTCCACGCAATGTGTTGCCACTCCTTCGTTGTTGGCCGCCCATTGTTCACCCGCCCCAAGCCTGGCCACGCCCTTCGTGTGTTAGGGTGGGCCTCGCACTGGGACAGTGGAATATGCACAATTAAGCTCGGCTAAATGAGTAATCTGGTGTAGAATCCCGGTGTTTGGCGCGTGATATGCCTCGAGGAAGTGAGAGGATCTGTATATCTCCCACTCGTTTCTCTACACATCAAATAGCTCATGGTCTGGAGCATCGAACTTGTCCCACGGAAAGGTCACTTGCCCATGGAAAGGTGAAAGGAAGGGTAGCCTCGCGTCATAGGGACGCGTCGGCTAGATCTCTATGTTACCTTCAGGCTGTCAACTCATGTGTGTGCAAGTCCAATGGTCATTCAAGCCGTCCACGGCCTGTTGGCAGAGGATCCACGGAGGCCCACTTCTAATTTTGAATCGCCCGAAGCGCTAGCTAGCCGTTCATGGACTCTGCTGCCATTACAAATTATGTCGTGCACGATAACACAGCGCCAATGGTCCCTTCGGCGCTTCCGTGGACGTCAACTTTGAAGTGGGAGTGGGTCCCAAGAGATGCTGCTCCCGTGTATAATCACATGCAGCAGAATGGACACAAATAAGAACCCGCCATCAGCCCCGGACAAGGTCCATCAAGCGCTAGGGGTTTTAAACAATTTTGCGAAGGATGAATTTGGTTAGCGCTCACCAGCTGCATTTGCACCACTTTAGTGGGACCATCTGGTACATACTATACTTGGTGTACAAACAATTGAATGCCTACTGACAGCGCGAATGGAGCTACCCGGTTTAGAATTGATTCAGAGAAGCGGTGGGTGTGACGTTTGGATGTACAACACGTGGCAGAGGTGTCCAGATGCACGGTGCCAATGTGTCCCTGAGTATTTAAGCACGTGAAGCTGGCCAAGCCATGGAACACAGCCAGTACGTGGAAAATTTTGATTTGTGTAAGACTTTGGAGGCATTATCCATGGCACATAGAGAGCTGGGGTCCCAACGAGGAGCAGGTTAAGCGACCAGCATGCTGGTTGACTGCAGCCAAGTGCTCCATGGACCTTTGCAGAGAATACGCACATCTCAAATGCAGCTGCACCGTACGTCCTTCCACGAACTTGGATGTTCCGCTGGTCGGCCCACTCTTCCTTTGAACCGCGCGCCGCTGGCTGCCATGGACTGCCATGAGCCGACTGTCAGATGGCCATGGACCGTGTCCAGAGAACTAGATAAGCACGACGGTCGGTGCTGCCCGGCGAAGATCGGGTTGATGTCCCGAGAATCGCCGGCCCTGCAGCCATGAACTATCTCGCCATCATGTTTCGGGTGGCAGCGGTGACTGTGTTGGGCGCCATTAAGGGCCGCCTGCCGCCACATTGGCCTCACTCTTCGAGTTGTTCCCTCCAGTCCCTGACCATTAGCTATCGGACGCAAATATTTTGAACAATCACTCCGGCGCGGGTTCTGGTTCTAACCTGTATAGTCAGGAACAGTAAACAAATTGGTGCCACACTTGCGATAGTCCCAGCCTCAATGGCCAGATCCAGGCCCAGGCGCAGTAAACAAAACCATAGTCATTGAGTGTGATGAATCAACCGGAAAGGAAGCGAGTCCCGTATTCTTGTGTTCTCGATTTGTTACATGGAATTCGAGGAATCTCAAATCATCTCAGTCTCCCATTCATTTTTTTTTTTTTTTTTTTTTTTTTTTT
>Ga0307513_10004581_pt1 | contig 18428 bp, 8 predicted proteins | sample 15_EM_MG_FD_202174 | JGI IMG/M metagenome (GOLD analysis project Ga0307513, IMG submission 202174) | Populus trichocarpa ectomycorrhiza microbial communities from riparian zone in the Pacific Northwest, United States - 15_EM | ecosystem: Host-associated > Plants > Roots > Unclassified | place...
AACGCGGTGCAAACCGTGTTTCAAAAAATTTTGAATTTTGTTTTGTTTAAAATAAAATTTATTTTTTATATTTTCAGATCATTTTGATGTGCTGATATGTTAAAAATAATTTTTAAAAAATAAAATAATTTTATTTTGATGTATTTCTAAGTAAAAAATATTTTAAACCGCCACCACAATCACAATTTCAAACAATCATTAAATATTCTATAATATTGATAAAAAATTTTCTAAGCTCTTAATATATTTTTTACATTTAAAAAAATTTAGTTTTACTTACGGCGGAACATAGTTCAATATACTAGTATATAAACAAAACATGAAGCAAAATTTTCTCACTAAAAAGATTTGAAACTGACAAATAAGGCTGATATTAAAAGGTAAATAAGCAATAGAACCGAAGTGGAATTAATGGACAACTATAGCGACTAATATGCACTTTCGTTGATAATAAATATCTGTACCAGCCGTGGTCATACCAGACCCTTCCACCTCTTCCTTTTCTCATTTCCAGAGTCGGTGTCCGTTAGCATTTATACCCCTACAGCACAAACCAAAAAAAATTCACGAAATCCCTTACATCTCTCAAGTCTCATCTTGGCTGTTAGGGTTTGATTCGACTGCCTCTTGGAATTTCTCAAAATCGCCATTATTTCCCTCTTTGAAGGTACTCTTTCTGTCTCCCCCTTCTCTGGTATCTAGGGTTTTGTATTTTGATCAGTGTCTTGTTAATTTCTGCGAGTACCAATTCTGTGTTTTTTCTCTATAGAATTTAGTTCTAATTACGGTAGTTACAAACGGGGCGAAATAAATTATGATCGTTGTCTACTTTGATCATCCAAAATTCCGATTTTTTTTAATTATAAAGTGAATGGTGTTTTCCTGTTTTTCAGGTTTTGTGGTTGTTTGAAAATGCAAGGAGGCAGGGGTAACAGAGATCCTTTCTTTGATAATGGTGACCCTTTTGGTGGCTTTGGGGGGCAGAGAAGTTTGCTGTCTGATATTTTTGGGGGAAGGGATCCGTTCGATGATCCGTTTTTCACACGCCCATTTGGAGGCATGCTCGAGTCGAATTTCTTTGGTTCTGGTGGAAATCCTTTTGTTAATATGCATCCAGCTCCTTTTCCCAATATGCTTCCATCTCCTTTCCCCAATATGCATCCATCTCCTTTCCCCAATATGCTTCCATCTCCTTTCCCCAATATGCATCCATCTCCTTTTCCCAATCTGCATCCATCTGGATTTGCTGATCACCAAGCTCCAGAGCTGAAAAAATCAAGGGGGCCGATTATTGAAGAGCTAGATTCTGATAATGAGAAAGGTGAAGGAGATAGAGAGAAGAAAGAGAATCCTAGGAAACATGGTAGGTCGAGCAAGGAGCCATACGTTGAGGACCCAGATGATGAAGCTGAAGGTGAGACGTCTTCTTGTATTCTGTTTTCTGGTACATGGTATCTTATCTATTTTGCTGTTGATAATTGTTAGACCGCGTAAACAAGTATGTCGTTTTTCCTTGTTACAGCGAGAAAGAGCAAGCACTTGCAGTATAGCAATGATTATAGTAGCTTCAATGGTATGGAGTCACAACCCCAAGGACGCAGCTTCACTTTTCAGAGCTCGACTGTCACACATGGTGGTGCAAATGGAGCGTACTATACTTCTTCCAAGACGAGGAGGGCAGGGAGTGATGGAGTGAGTTATTTTTCTCTTGAGAGATGTTTGCAGATGGTTCCTTAGTTCTGTTATTTATGTGACCTTGTGAAACAGTTGACTTTCGAAGAAAGCAAAGCAGCTGATAGTGCTACTGGCCAAGCAACTCACAAGGTGTCTAGAGGACTTCACAACAAGGTATTTGTTTAGTGTTTTACGTAATGTCATTTTGCTATTCTTGCCTTTGCTTTCGCATTTTAGGTTTCCTTTTTTGATGTATAGAATGTGATGTAATGCTTTGGGTTAATTTTACAGGGCCATAGCCTTACAAGGAAGCTTAATTCAGATGGTAGGGTGAATACAATGCAGATGTTGCACAATCTCAATGAAGGTACAGTCATATTTTCTATCATGTCCCGATTCATATTTACATGCCCAAAAGGATTAAGTTGAAGATTGGGATCTGTGTGTTACTAGATGAGCTTACTGGTTTTGAAGAAGCTTGGAAGGGAAATGCTGGAAAGCATTTGCCTGGCTGGACTGGAAGTTTCACTGGGATTGATAACATTGGTAAGCTTGCTTTGGCTGCTTTGAAGTGCTCTCTTCTCTTATTGTTGCAGTGATGCTTGTACTTCAAAAATTGCTGTTTTCTTGCTGGATAGGATGTTTGTTGTGTTAAGGTGTCTTTCTCTTTTTTTATTTTTTTATTTTAGCAAGATGCTTATTTGCTATAATAATGTTGAGTTGCTGATAGACCTGTGAAGATTTTTTTGCTGTACTGTCTCTTGTGATTCATGTGACTGGTTGCTGTATAGAAGCAGTTGTATAAAAATTGAGGGGCAACTGTGCATGTTATAGCACAGAGACTAAGAACACTGCCCTGGAAAACATGGGGGTTGTTTCATTTTAGTTTAATTTTAAGAATCAATTAGTGCATATGATATGCAAATTACACGTGAATAAGGGTGAGGGAGGGATGGTTACAGTTCTTTACCTTGCAGTGTAAATGGTTATGTAAGATATTTGTCAAATTTCAGCAAGTTCATAATTTCCTACCCGATAAATTACCCAAATCCATGCACTTAGGATTATGTGTTAGGTAGTTGATGTGGCTTAAGCTGTTGGGAATAGCTTTGTATATTTTGGTGCACATCTGTACTTTGCTATTTATCTTTGTTGACTGTTTGCCCCTCCCCAATTAAATGGATATGCATGTATTGGATGAATGTGTAAAAACTGATTCTCAATTTTGACCCAATTATGTAAGATATCTGTTTTTGTTGGGGTTACTGATTCCTATTTTGCTTTATAATTTTGAGGTACAGGGGCTAGCAGAAGTGGACAGAATACACAGGCAAGCAGAGGAGGTTGGGCTCTTCCTTCTGCAGAACAATCACAGCACTCTGGGAGAATGGTACCAGACACCACAGTTGGGGCAGGATCTTCAGGCAAACAGCAGTCTGGAAGGAGGAAAGGTTCATCAGATGTCAAAGACATGATCGGTTATCCTAAGAAGCAGTGAGGAGACGCATCAAATAGGCAAATGGATTAAGAAGCAATCCAACATGCTTCCTTCCCAGTGCTGTACCCACTCTTCCCTACTCCCTTGTAGTATTTGAATGGAGATAGGAAATAGTTGTAGCTGTTTAGCAATCAGTTCCACAATGTATGCGTCAGCTGCAGCCAGATAAGATGGTCAGTAAAGTTCATCTTGGATGATTGCTGCCAGTGATTCTTCTTTCCGTACTACCACGCTTATTGTATTGAGATCTTCATTTTTCACTGGATGCTACAACCTATGGTATTGGACCTTAGTTTCGGGTGTATAATAATGCCTACTGATATATGAAACCCTTTAGAGTTCAACTTGGAATCCTCAGGGTTTCGTTCCTACTGTCTGCATTTTGTAACAAAAATATATACGAAATTATCATTTTATCTTTTAGTGGAAAAATGGAAGCCTTTGTGCTAGGGGTAATTTGGTCTTGTCTGTTGGAGGATTTATGTTTTTTTTTTTTTTTTCTAAATTTTTTAAACACTACAATAACTTATTTATCTCTAAAATAAAATAAAATAAAATGGTTGATCTAAGTTTTTTTCTTTGTTTTGTCTTTTGGTATATTATAATGCAGTAATACATTTTTTTTGTGGTCGATGATTTATATGATAAAATAAAATACAAAAAAATTTATTTTAATTTTACTTTTAATATATATTATTGTTACCTTATATATTTTTTAAAATAATAAGATATTTATGATTATTTTTTAAATTTTAAATTATATTTAGTGTTAAAATTAATAATAGTATAGTAACTCTAGTTATAAAATCTGATTTAACTTATTGAGTAACCTAGGATCTTGTTAATCTTTAAAACTTGGACTCGTCCGAGTTTTAAAAAAAAATATAAGAAAGATTGAATTCTTGATATTTTTTTTTGGATCAAAACATTTTATTTTGATAAATTTTTTTTAAAATTAGGATTAATCCTACATAATCATTTCTAATAATAATATGATGTTTTAGTTGCAATTGGATAATTTTAAAATTAAGAATTTTTTATATGAATATTTTAAATATAAAAAAATAATAAATATTATTTTAAAAAAACATATTTCTTATACCTTTGTTTTTTAAAATATAAAAAAATTATTCTAAAAATATATTTATTGCTATATTTTTAATCAAATACTTCTCTATCTCATTTCTCAAAATGTTTTAATTTTTTTTTTTTGGAGAGAGGCCTTTTGCCAATCTGGGCGGCAGCATTGATTCATTGGCATTGGTTAAAAAACCATGAACCACTGGGCGGAAAACAGAGCAACAAATCTCACTTGTAACTTAACTTAGGTTTCACTCTGCTTAAAATAAAATAAAATAAAATAAAAGCAGAGGTAAACAAGCCACAAAAATGGCGGTTATCAGAACCACAACCAACATGATTCTCAAGCAAGTCTTCCTCAATCATCGACTAATACCACCATTGTCTGTGACTAGAACATTAAGTAATTTACACTGGGCGAGCCTTGAAGTACCAAATCGCCAAATCAGCTTCTGCCGGATTAAATGTGCGGCTTCCGATGATAAGAAGGTATCCGCTCGGTTGTCTCAGGTTCATCAGTTACTGCAAGAAGCGGAGGAGCGAGCCAGCGCCGTTGGAAACGAGCCGACTCCAAAAATCACACGCGGTATTTAAAAATACTTGGCTTTATTTCTTGCCCATTAGAAGGAAATGTGGAGAAGGAATTGAATCCCGATATTTGCAGTCTGGTTTTTGACTGCAATGAAAAAAATGAAGAAAAGAAAAGAAAATATATGATATCTAGCTCAATTAATCTAAATATCAAGTTGATTTTTTTTTCCTAACCAAGTAGAACTTAAGATGACCTTAATCCAGCAATCTAAATCTTAATTATTGTTGAAAATAACTGGATGAAATTTATCAGCTACAGTGGCTAGAAATTGTTATAAAAGTTATTATGGGATTTTTTTTCCCTTTCTTTTTGCTGTTTTTGACTTTACGGGCTCTATAAATCCTTGTGTTACCCGGTGCTTTAGATGCAGCAATGTGAGAACTGGTTATTGTGGCATGCTAATAATCGATCCTGCTTTTGGCTTTGTCGAAGATTAAGCCATGCAAAATTGTCATGAGAGGTCGTTGCAGCAGAATTTCATTGCCTGACTAAAGATTTAGTTTGAAAAGTGTCTCTGGAACTTATAAAGAGCATACGTACGGTTTGGTTGATTAGCATGCATACATAGTATTTGCTTACTGGACAACCTGTATCTAAGTGCTTACCAGCCAGACTATTGATCATCCATTAATCTTGGATGAGAGTCTGGCATTCTTGGATCCCACATTGGCTTGATGCTGATTCTGTCGCTTTTCATAGGCCTGCTTTGTGTTAGAGCAGGTTCTGTTTTCTTCTCACAACTGAAAAATGGAAACATAGAGTAAGAGGGTCAACTACTTTCCCCTTCTTGGGTTGTTAAATATTCTTGTTGGCTTATTTTGTTTATGGTTGTCAGCTGTTTTTTGGGAATTTATTTTGAAAATTACACATGCCCGGTATAACCTGTTCTATGATTAAGAAACTGCTTACCCATTCTTTATTATAAATTCTTGTTCTTTGTGCTACAAGTAATTTTTGGTTCAATCTATGTCTTTGCAGGGCATGTTACTGTGAGTTTTGCAAGAAGCGGTGGGCCTGGTGGTCAGAATGTAAACAAAGGTCTATTCTCTTCCTTCTGATGTCCTATGATCCCTAATCCTGGGTGTCTTATGATCCCTAATTCTATGGTTTCGTAACTGTATTTACAGTTAACACCAAGGTGGACATGCGCTTCAATGTCAAAAAAGCATATTGGCTAAGTGACAGGATCAGAGAGAGGATCATGCAAATGGTATGTCATCAACCCAACAAAGTCTAGTTCCACTTTTGTGGTCAGACAGTAGCAAGATAGTGTTCTTGATCTGAGGATCGGTAGTGGTACATAAGACCACATTAATACACCCCCCCTCTCATGGCAGATGTGGGAGGAATTAAAATTAGATATATCCTTTCTTTTGGAAACTGAACTGTGTCTTCTATTATATCAACAAGAGAAGGGATTAAATCATCAATGCCTGTCCTTGTTGTTTTGGTCCGTTGGTTTTCCTAGATTGAAATAACTGAAAAATAGAGAAAGAAAGAAGAAGAAAGGATGGACAGAAGAAGAAATGAAATAAGAGGAAAAAGATATGAAAGGGAGAGAAGTGCTGTCTAACACTGCTAGACCCACACCATACACACACATATAGAGTATGTAAGCAATTACAAAAACACCCTATCAATATTCCCGCTCAAGATAGTGCATAAATGTTTGTGATGCTTATGTTGCAGGAAATTGAGTGAAATACCCTACTACTAAGATCTTTAGTAAAAATATCAGCTCATTGATTTTCAGAATTTACAAAAGATATACAAAATATCCCATCATTTATTTTCTTCTTGATAAAGTGTATCAATTTCAATATGTTTTGTTCTATCATGTTGAACTGTAGAACTGGATTATATGCAATATTAATGACAACGTGATAATTACAAAACAAAAGAACATGATTATCACTTGTTATCCCCCCCCCCCCCCCCAAACAAACAAAAAAGTTCACAAACTTCATGTGTCATAGCCTGATATTCAGCTTTTGTATTAGACCTTAGACCTTACCACCACTATTTGTTTCTTGCTTCTCCATGAAACTAGATTACCACTAATAAAAGTGTAATATCTAGATGTAGATCTTCTATCATCTAGAGATCCAACCTAGTCAGCATTTGAAGACTTTCAGTTTCTTTTTGGGAGCTGACTTCAAATATCTAAGAATGCGATAAATAACATTTAGATGAAATAACGATGATCATGCATAAATTGACTAACCACATTGACTGAATAGGCCGTGTTTGGACCAATATAAGAGAGATGGATCCTCCTAACTAATCTTTAATATCTCCCTTTGTCCACTAACTCACCTACACAACCTTTGTGGAGATGGTTGGTTTTCATAGGAGAATCAATAAGTCTGCATCCCAACATTTTGGTCTCTGCAAGTAAATCAAGGATGTATTTTCTTTGAGAAATGAAGATGCTTTTATTTGATCGAGCAACCTCAATACCTAATAAGCATTGTAATTTGCCCAAATCCTTGATCTCAAACCTCTAGGCAAGATAATTCTTTAATAAGGTGGTTTCTTTATAATCATTTCCTATCACTACAATATCTTCGATATTACTTTGTTTGTACCTAAAATTGACAACAACTTTGCTAAATTTATTAAACCATGTTCGTGAATGTTGTTTCAGCTCATACTAGGCTTTCTTCAATTTTCAAACTTTTCCCTATCCTTTTGCAAGTGAAACCAAGTGTATCTCTATGCAAACTTCTTCTTCCAAATCTCCATGTAAAAATGCATTTTTTATGTCTAATTGTTGTAAATCCCATCCCAAATTTACAACACAAGATAAAAGAACCTATATAAAGTTCATTTTTGCTATCAGAGCAAATGTTTCTTGATAATCAATGTCAAAGGTTTGAGTGAAGCATTTTACCACTAGTCTTGCTTTAAACCTCTTAATAGCTCCATCAGGTTTTTGTTTAACAACAAAGACCCACTTTCATCCCATTATTTTCTTCCCAGCACGAAGAGTGGTAAGCTTCCATGTGTCATTCTTTGCTAACACATTTATTTCCTCCATCATAGCAAATTTCCAATTTGGATCATTTAAAGCTTCTTTCCAATCACGTGGAACTAATATAGAAGATACAAAGGCTCTATACAAAAGAGATAAAGAGTCATAAGAAATAAAATTAAATATAGGTTACGTTGTACAATTTCAAACTCCTTTCCTAAGAGCTATAGGAAGATCATTAGCATCTAAACTAGGAACATGGGACTCAAAAATAGGGATAAAAGACATACCAGAACAAGAAGATTATGACATTGAATCAAAGGTTGGCTCTTGGCTTGTAGAGTACACAAAATAGCTTTATCTATTGGCTTCGTCCGAGAGTAAGTCAAGATCTTCTTCTCCCCATCTTTTGATCTATTATATATATTTTTTCTCTTTCCTTACTAGTAGTCCCCACCTTTCTCCTCATCCATAGAGCTATCGTATTCTTTCTCCCACCACTTTCATCTTCTGAATCAAGTTTAGAAGTCCATAAAAGAGATAAGGACAAAGTCAGATCTTCCTTCATACCACTTATATTACTCCCCCCTTTAACAGATGACTTAGTGAAATAGGTCTCACTTTCATTTAAATATCACATTCATACTAACAAATGTTTTTCTACTAGGAGGATGATAACATTTGTAACTTTTTTGAGTGGTGGAGTACCTAATAAATACACATTTTAGACTCCAGGATCAAATTTTTCAATTGTTTGTCAATGATCTTGAATAAAACATACACAACCAAACACTTTAGGAGGAACTATAAAGGAGCAAACTCCTTGTAGAAGTTCTACCGGTGATTTAAAATCCAGAACTCTCAAGGGTATTCAGTTGATAAGGCATGCTACTGTAAGGACTAAATCATCCCAATAGGATTTTGGAACATTCATCGTGAATATAAGAGATCTTGCAACTTCTAGAAGATGTCAATTCTTCCGTTTTGCTACACCATTCTAATTTGGTGTATTTACACAACTTGTTTGGTGAACAATACCATGATCATCAAAATAACTTTGAAAGGTTTTATCTATATATTTTGTACCATTATCACTTCTTAAAACTTGTACTTTAGTATTGAATTGTGTGCACACTATCTTATAATTTTTTTGGAAACATGAGTACTCTTCACTTTTTTTATTATTATGGATCAAGTAAACCCAAGTGGTGAGACGGTAACAATCAATGAAGTTGACAAACCATGGAAAACCAAACGAGAAAACAATTTAACTAGGACCCCAAACATTAGAATGAATAGTTACAAAAGATGCAATGCTTCTCTTATTAATAAGTGAATAAGTAGCACGTGTGTGCTTTGCAAATTCACATGCATCACATAATTAGTTTTTCACATTACACTGTTTGGACAGAGTTGAAAAAAATACTATTTAAGGCTTCAAAAGAAGGATGCCCTAAATGATTATGCCACTAGTATAGAGAAAGAAGAAGCAGAAATGATGAATAGAAGAAAAGAGACAAGAAAAGAAGAGAAGTGTTGTGTGTTTAACACTGCTAGACCCACACCGCACGCAAACATATATATAGAGCATGTAAGCAATTATAAAAATACCCTAACAATAGTCATGCAGTCTTTTCTCAATCTGCTTTTCTCCGTGTGAACAGGAAAAGAATCGCATTAACAAGGATGGTGAGATTGTGATATCTTCAACAAAGACTAGAACACAGACGTTAGTTTCTGCTCCTTTTTTTCTATTCTGCTACCCCTTTTGCCTATTTGCTGCTGAACAATTGCTTTGATTCTTTCCTCAGGGGTAACATTGACGATGCTTTAGAAAAACTACAGGTACCAAAGATTATGTGATAGTTCATTGCTTTCTATTATACACACAATTCTTGAGATAGTAGACCAAACGGTGTCTGGCACATAAATGAAATGAGCTTGCCTTTTGTTTCTTCAATTCTGAACTCATTTGCAGATGATCTATGCTATATAACTATGTCACATGCTGTTAAAATTTCCTTGCTTAAGGGTTCATTACATTGTCTACTATATTTCTTAGTTGTTTCTGTTTTGCTGAGCTAACAGGCAGTCATTGATGCGGCTTCTTATGTTCCACCACCTCCTTCGGAAGAGCAAAAGAAGAAGATTGCCAAGCTGTAAGTGTTACTGACCATCTGTATTTTCCATTTGCATCTCCTTTTGCGCTGTGCCTACTTCCTTTGTTTATTTTAGAACCCCTGTAGTTTCCAAGAAATATCTGGATTTCCCTATGCTTCTCTCGTTATCTAATCCGAGTCAGCATGATTAGATTGTGAAGGTTTCAGGATTGACTCTTGCTAAAATTTCCATGTTTAACAGGGCTTCTATCGGGGAGCAGAAGCGACTGAGAAGTAAGAAAGTCCTTTCAGACAAGAAGGCTTTTAGAAGAAGTCGGGACAGTTGGGACTAGATTGTTTATTAGTAAACCTATCAATCTTGGAGCAATTTGTGAATTGAAGTCCCGCCAGAGTTTAGTATTATCAATTTTTTGGGTGGTTACATGAATTGTTTTTTCTCCTTGTAAACATGTTCCATTTAGGAATATATGTAAAGCATCGACTGTTCAGTTTCATGATGAAAATCCAGTTGACAAGTAAAGATGGATCAAATTACACCCCAGAAGTCCTCCAGAAATAGAGGCTGCCGGAAAGTATTTGATGCTGCGTATGACCAGTCATTGAAGGCTATTGATTGAATAGATAGTGAACTTTTTACAGCTTAAGATCTAACTTTTGTCGAAGTTGCACCACCATAAGTGTGGATCAACTTGTCCATATCGCTTCTAGATATTTCACAACGTGCAATTAAGTTCTCATAGCACGGTTACTGCCTGGGAAGAAAAAAAGCTAAGCAAATTTATTTCCCCGCTCTTTATACTACGTTCTTTCAGAAAGCCGGTGCGCATGTGCCTGCCTGTTTGGCCTCAAAATTCTTGCGATTCAAAACGACAGTTGATTTGGCTATCTGGTAATAGGCTGGATATAAAGGAAGAGGGTGAAAAGAAACAACAAAACAATATTAAAAAAATAATACGCCAACTAAATTCTCGTTCCCTCTCTCTCTCTCTCTTTTAAAGTTTTATCTGTACAAGTCATTGTCTGCTAAAGAAGAGGAAAGAGGCGAGAAAAGGCGAAATTTCTATTCATAAAACTGAAGAACATCAAAGTCATGTCCATGGGAGATCACTTTCGGATGACATACTCCTCCCCTGATTGTCTATCGACATGCTTGATCCATCGGCTTTCACCCTTGCCTGAATTACTAGAACTTCCCCCACTGGTGGCTACGTGTGCAATATCCAGACCCTTCCCTACAGGAAGAAATACAGAACGCACAAGTCGTCGCGATCCATCATCAACAACACTTCTCCATCTAAAACTTGACTCGTTCCTTGAAGTAGCATTCTTGCACACCAAAACTGCACCCCGGCTGCTCAGCTTTGCCACCCTCAATACTCCAGCAAAATCCCTTTGCCGTGAATCCACCACCATAAAATCTATGCCTACCAGCCCCTCCATAACCTCTTCTGCCTCCCCAATAATAATTTCTGGGGATATCCCAGCCTCTCCCACGGCTTCCTCATATTGCGATCTTGATAGTTCATCAGGCACAATACAAACGTGTCTTCCATCCGTGTGGCGGCTAGCTATGGCTAGACCAATACTCGTGGCAAGAATTCCACCTTGTGACCATGTTTCTAGTATAAGTTTGGCGTTCCATCCTGCAGCCATGGCTGAAATAAGCTCAGCGACACTGGATTCTTGATGAACCTCACACTGCAAACAAATTAATTAAAACTCACGAATATTTTAATCAAATCATGAACAAGCAGAATATATATATGGATAGCAATAAACTGTGTAAAATAATAAAGAAAAGTTTGTTTTCATACAGATTTGACAGTATCGATGTAGGCCTTGGAGGCTGTTTCAGGTGACCAGACTAGCTTCATTTCGTATTCTTTGTTCAAGTTGTGTTTTGCTTTGTAGTTAACAATACAAGAAGTTGATGTCTAGGGTTGGCTTTTTATTTGAGACAGGAAGGGTTCTACGAAGTAAGTTTTTTATTTGACCGTTGACAACTTGACATTAAGATGATGTTTTGCGATGAGGCTCAATTGTATTTTAGATAATTTTTTTAAAAACTTATTCTGATATATTTTTAATATTTTTTTTTAAAAAGCTCTTTTTATAATAATAATAAATACACACTAAACCATGCAAATCTAACCTATGATGGATTGGGATTGGAATTGGAACCCGTTGTAGGGTAAATAATTTTTTTGATAATAAATAAATAAATATACAAGTTTTTTAAATGTTTTTTTTTGAATTCTTATTATAAATAAAAAAGCATACATATGCATTTAATTAAATATATTGAGAAACATATGTGTCAATAAATACAAAAAACAAAGTGTTAATGTGTGTATTCAACTTGTCTCGCTGTAGGTCGAGTAACTTTTTTTCTAACGCAAAAGAATTAATGTGTAGGTGTTATTAACGCGTTTTTAATCTGACATCGAGTGAAAAATATAAACATGAATCAAAAAGTTAATGCCTACATATAATAAAAATCATATACGTTAATAAAAATATATAAGATCTCAAGCTATTTTTTAACGTAGTAAAAAAATAAAATAATGTTATAATTGCTATAATAAAACAACATTTCCTTAGTTGTTGTATAACAATTTTTCAGAAAAAAAGTGTAAAGAAAAAAAAAATTAAAAAATTAAAAAATTTACAAAAGAATAAAGATAAGAACAAAAAGAAAAAGTATAAATAGACCAAGTGTAGAGTGATAAATATTCAAAGTGTAAAAAATAAAAAAAAATATTTTTTTCAAAAAAAATCATAAAACTAAAAAATATTTCGAAATGTACATTATACCCCACCTTTTTTACTCAGAAGTAACACGGTTAGTATATTTTAGTTGGCTATCAATATCATCAAGAAATGCTATTTATTATCTTCTCCCTTTTCCTCGAGAATACAAGTACTTGTGTTTGGTGATATTGTTAGATAAATATCATCTCGTCTCGTGTGTATCTACAACGTTACGCGCAAAAGACATTAATTCAACAGCTGGTAGCCATTGGATTATCTAGGTTACATTTTCTTAATTTTAGCACCTGAATTCATATCATTGGATACTTAATTTGAGTTTATTTCTCCACCTCCATATCAATAAGATTTCTTTTTCAGCCATGGGATTTCGTTGTCGCCATTCTTGCTGTGTGATCCTAGTTTTCTGCTTGAGAATGAAATTAATCAAGCAAGAATGGGTTTTTTATTTGACCGTGCAACCTCGCCGTGATTCCGAACTTTACCATCATAATTCATATGGTCATGCTATCCTGCCCACAGAAACTGAATTTACATGCATCAGATGACTCTTCCAAGTCTCAAACAATGAAGTGATCTACTGTCCGATGATGCAATGATCTAGAACTCTAGTGCGTCTGCAAATTGATGTTGTATGCTATTACCAGACGAAATATTGGTCAACTGTGTACATTACTTGGCTGATGCGGAGCATCAATGTGGATATTGACTTACAACAGGAGATCAGCTGTTATTGTTATATTTTCTTTTCGCACGAGGTCAATTCCAGACCCATGAAAGCTCAACTATAACTCATGGTCAATGGATCGATAAATCAAGCTTGGACGAATGACACGAATTCGGAAACGTTTCTTTTGACCTGAAAAGGAGATATACGTACGGCTACCGGAGATGGTACTTACTTGTTCTCTGTCAGTTTTAAAAATAAGGTGAAAATGAGAGGAAACGAGACTGGTTTCTGGCGGGGGAGGAGAGGAGAGGGGGTTATCATTTATTGAGGACAAGAGAGAAGAAGTGAGGCCGAAGACGGCTGGAAGTCGAAAAGGAGGTGTGTTCTTGGGTCACCGTGCCCGTGTAAACTGTAAACTAATCCCAAAGACTACGATTTCTAAAAGTCAAAACAGATTTCTTTTACGAGTATTAGCCGCCAACGATGCTGACCTCGACATTTCTTGAATCCTAACGCTGGTTGGTCGGTTAGGTTGCCACGTCATATATGACCCGTTTTCGTTGAACTGATTTGGTCCTTTGGACACTGATAACTCGTACATAATTTCTTCTTAGCCGCTCTTTGTTTTGCTAGAAAAGTGTGCCTCAACAATGATATTAATAATGTACATGACTCGTTAGATGTATAATAAGTCATGATTCTAAACTAATAATATTAAAAAAAAAAAAAATTTATATTTAAAAATTAGATACATCAGCACATCATAACCCTTTAAATATTTAAAAAATTATAAGTAGTTTCATTTAATCTTTTAGTAAGTAGTTTTGCGAAGTAATTATTATCTAGTGATCATGAATGTTTTGATTTATATATTATAGTTTGAAGTGTGTTTACTCTGTCAAATCATGTTTATTCTTAACATCTAAATGATTGATTTCTTAAATAAAATTTAAAACCTTTTTTAAATCACATTTTACCTTACACAAGAACCTCAAAATCAATATTATTTGAGAACTGGTGAAACACTTTTATAATTCATCTAGAGTGATGAATCATCTCTTAATCACTCAAATATTTTCATATAACTCGTGTTATAACCAATGTTTGCTCGTTCATTACCCTTATTAAGACAATGCGCAGTCAAGATAAAAACATGATATTTGATGATTTTAAGTTTAAGAATTACTTACATAACTATCACGCGTGCCTTTTCATAGATACAAGTGATTTGTCCATATAAATTTTTCATGTGGGTCAATTCAATGTACATGTCAACTGATAAGTACAGACCTATTAGTTTCAAGTATTTTTCATTCCTTGATTTATAAGAAAAATTGTTTTTTTTATATAAAAAAATATATATATCAGTCTCAAATCAGTCTCAAAAATTCAAATTAACACCCATCTTAATAGAGTATTAAGAAATCTGTGTGCGTGCAGCTCCTGGAACTAAATAAAAATAAAAATGCATAGAGATATGCCTGAGACAATAATGGACAAACTTAGATGAGTTGAGATTGGGTAAGGGAGAGAGGCCATTCGGTACTAGTCAAACGGCTAGAATTTTCTTTTAAAAAAATATTGGTTTTTATGCATCATCAGTCTTGAATTTACTTGTATATATCTAATTATATATAATATGTTTCTAAAAATAACAATGATTTCTAATTAATACGAGTTTCTTTTAGATTTTTCCATTTAAACTAACTAATTTTGACATATGAATTGCACATGTAAAACATTTTAATCAAACTATTCACAAGAAAATTATGTTACAATAGATCATTTTTAACGTTTTGGCAAATCTCTTGGTATTTTTTTCTTTACGAAGGAAATATTGAATTAGTTAACCTTTTCAGTCAGTTTCATTTATTAAACGGTTGTATTTTTTTTGTCTTTATCAAGTAAATAATTAATTTCTTGACCTTTTGGAGGTAAATGGGTTTTATTTGTTAAGATTTTAAAAATATTTTCAATAAATAATTATTTCTTACTCGATAAATATCTTAAAAAATGTGCTATATATGTGAATGTGTATATCCTCAAAGGGTAATTTTTCCAAAAGAAAAGAAAAAAAGCCTAAGTGAAAATTCATTAGTTTAATTTGATGGAATTTTAGTAGAATATCTATTGAAAAGTATGCTTATATTTAAAGAGCATTGGATGTAATTAAACATGTAAGAATATTATATAACCTTAAAATATAAGAATATAGTTAACTCTCCTAATTTATCAGTATATATATATATATATATATATATATTCAATTCATAATTAAACTCTAGTCTTCGATCGATGTAATAATTGTTAAATTAATTGAGATCAAATAGAGAAAAGGAGGCTAGAATTCTGAATAATCTGTATATTATGAATGCATAGTCTTAACCTAAATACAAATAAAGTATATATAGGTCAAACTGAAAGTACTATTCTACCCTTAATAAATAAGACTACATAAATATTATTTAACAATAATTAATCTTGAAATATACTTTTCAAATAAATGGAATATACTCTCCTAAATATGTATATGTAAAGGTTCTAAATTCAACTCGTATCAAGAGTTGAGAGATTGAGGGATTCTTTGTTTTATTAATTTTTAGGTCGAAGCCCAAGAACAGACAACCTTTACTTTCCCTGCTTCTGGGCACAGTCTCCTCTGATTCTTGTCCCTATCAACCCTTATCATCTTTGGTTTTTCTCCTTCTATCAGAGAGAATTGTTGTTTTAGAAAAAGATCCTACCGAGCAAGGCAAAACAAATACCAAGGCATGCCTAATGTAGCATCAACTGCTTGATTAGTAGAACCATATTATCTATAATGTACAGTACGGATGATAAATATGGAATAATGAAAGTCGAAAATGATTTTGTAATTAAAAAAAAATGAAAGTCGGTCGCTCGTTACAGTTCAATCAGTTAAAGCACAATGAAAACAATGCATATCCCTAATCCCTGTAGTTTTCCACCTCTCCTAGAAGGATGATAAATGCAAGTCATCTGTTGTCAAAATCTGAAAGCAACTCCCTCTAACAACGTTTTGAGATATGAGATATGGGAATCTCATATCTCATCAAAATCAAAAGGACATTAATTTCCAGCTCTGACTTTCTCCAAGTAAAACAGCTGTTTATTAAGCACGAACAAAATGGAAGAAATATTGCTGATGTAGTCGTATGATCAGACTCTCCTCACTTTCATGACTTTTGCTACATCAAGTTGCATGCAAGATACTTTCACTCTTCCTTCTCAGATTTCACGGGCATGAAGTTGACGTCCAACTATAACTTGGTTAAATTAGGTTAACCCACTTCTATATATAATCTTTTCTCTCTTTCTTATAGAGTAGTGAAAACTTAAACTAGCTTGATATTGGATATAATTCATGGAAGAGATTACTCGTGTTTTGACGATGGCAATCCAATCTTCTATATATGTATCCCTTCTTGCGGCTTTCTTGTGAGGGAATCAAAGAAGAAACAATTACTAATCCTGAGGGGTGTAATTTAACCGGTCAAATCTTGAGTTTGCTCTCTAAAGGTTACTAATTTGAGTCCCACAAATCTCGGAGCTACTGAAGACTTACATGATCGTTAACTTCAGGACATCGAGGGATTAGTCGAGGTGTATGTAAACTGGTCTGGATACTCACGGTTAAAAAAAAAAGAAAAAAAAAACAATTACTCAGCTCAAGTCCATTGAAAAGTAATGGAGGAGCTTAATATTAGAAGCCAAAACCACCATGGGGTTTTTATGCGTTGGTGGATATGCGGATATTAATCAGTGAAATAGGTGACTAGCCTGTAGCCAATATATATATTAAAGACAAGATAAAAAAAAACACGTGTTCACAACAAAATATATATATATTTTTATTATTAATGTAGGTGTCCGGATCAGCTTGAGCGTATCTCGGCTAATCCTACAGGTTTTGAAGTTAACGACCATGTAAACCTCAAGTAATCATCATATTAGTAATCATATGGCTCAAACCTGGAACCACATGAAAAATAATTTTTTTAATTTTAAACTCATACTATTAGATCACTTACTAGATGGTTTATCATGCCGATATTATAAGTTATGTACGGTGATGATGTTACTCCAAATAATAAAATATTGGTTTGTTATGGATTGTTTACCAAGGAAATAAGAGAAATTAATGATGTCAAGGATGGCTGTGCCCGCTTCCTACCTTCCATGGGTTGGACCCAGTTTGTTTAAACACCAATACTTGACGCAATTGATTAGCCAACCAAGGGTGAAGAGAAATAAATCGCTCGAGAAGAAATGCCAAGTTACCACCTCAATTAATTAATTATTTGGGTTTTCCTCCTATTATAATAAAGATAATAATGATGATGGTAATAATAACAACAACATAGATCAATAATATTAATATATTAAAAAGATTTTAAAATATAAAAAAATTAATTTTTTTATTATATTTTTAAATAAAAAACACTTTAAAAACTAATTACTACATCATTCTAATAGTCTAATAAATAATTAAAAGCTGGAATTAAACTACAGTTTAACAAAGATGTTAACTAGTATTGGGTTGGGTCCGTTATGATATCTGGCCTCATTACAAGATCTGTTTGCAGACTAGTCCAAGACTTTCACCAGTGTTTGCCAGTCAATTGAGCTCAGCCTAATTTGCATTTGTTTGGTTTTGAGTTTTCAATCTATTTTTTATTAAAATTAATTTTTTAAATATTATTGTATTTTTTATGAATTAATATTAAAAATAAATTTTAAAAAAATAAAAAATTATTATTTTAATATATTTTCAAATAAAAAATAATTTTTTATCATATTCTTAAATATCTTAAAATACCTGTAAATTTTTGGGTTACCTCAGGCCCCAGCCACTGTGCATCATCCATTACAGACTTTTTGGCCTCCAAACCTTGACGACCACTTTTTTTTCTTAGCCGATTTCATTACATTAGCAATTCTTAAGCCATAGAAAATGAAGAAATTATTCTTAAAAATGAAACTTGTTCTTCAGAATTTTTTAGGCCAAGAAATCACCATTGATAGTTTTC
>Ga0307513_10004583_pt1 | contig 18423 bp, 24 predicted proteins | sample 15_EM_MG_FD_202174 | JGI IMG/M metagenome (GOLD analysis project Ga0307513, IMG submission 202174) | Populus trichocarpa ectomycorrhiza microbial communities from riparian zone in the Pacific Northwest, United States - 15_EM | ecosystem: Host-associated > Plants > Roots > Unclassified | place...
ATATTGGGGTATAATCACATAGATGATCACGAACGGGTGACGAAGCGTGCTTCGTTACCAACTGTCCTCATGATTTTGAATCATCATGGCATCGCGATCACACGTCATTAGCCAACACGACCAGAGAAACAACCACTTCAGAAGGTGACAATAAAAGAGTTGGACATTGTTAGAATTGGGTTTTCAATCATGTCGCGGAGAACATGGGGTGGGACCGATATTAAATGGTGCGGCGAACTGCTCGTTATAAGTCGAGATCATAAAAGTAGCGGATAACGTACCCCTGAACAGTGGGAGTACGATGACAGTGATGAAGCCCTTCGAAAATGTTGAAGGGTGTTGTTTGGCTGTGTCAAAGATGGGACTTGGACTGCAGTTTGAACTTGCCCGCTATTTATATCCTGCATGACATGAGCGATGTGGATTTTATCCGGCGCATGAGTCATATTCTATGCAGACCTTCCATCGGAGCCAATGCTATGGGCGACGGGAGACCGACTATGATAAAGAATAATGTATCCCGAACCACTGATAGATCTAGAAGCCGCCATAAGCCAACTTCGGAGAAGAGTTGGCTCAACGCACTCGTGGGTAATAAAACCACAGATTTTTCTTTGTTACAGTTGCCAGCCCGCAAACTGAACTCTGCGTTGTTGGGGTGCCAAGGAAAATACAAGGAATGTACAGTGGCCAGACATCACGTCAGATTGCGTCCGTCGGAGTGTATTGGCTTGGCTGACGTGAGTACGGTGGCATAAAACCCCCGCTCCCCGTCAAGTGTTTGACGTCCAACAGAAGCCGTTCGCCTTTCTGAGGCACCAGGGAGTGTTGTGGCGTGTAGACAAAGTACACTCCCAACAACGCAACACTCCCAAAAAGCATCACGTTTCGTTGGACGGTTGTGCAATCTTCCGAACGCACTCACAGAAGTCATCCGCGAGTGAACTCAAACCAACATCATACGATGGGAAGGATTGATAGAGAACGAATATCAAAAAATATGCCTCAGGGGGAAAGCCCCTACGATTCAATATCCAGTAGTAAGCATGTTGGAAAAGGAGAAATTCGCGATCCGCGAGGTCGTTGGTTCGATACGCCAGTAGTGGGTACCAAACGAAAGCAAGGGTAAGATATGTATCCTCAATCCCCGGTCGATCCTGTTCCAACGTCCGAAAGTGCGAAAGCAACCATGAGATGCATTGACTTTGATCTCGAAAGGGCGAGTTTAAAACGATGGCGCCCCACGTCGCATTATTACGCAGGAAAGAATTCAGCCTGGCCGCCCCGGCATCATACTATGCAGTGGCGCACAGAAAGAGTGAAGTGAAACTCCTAGATCCATGAAGGATGGTGAACTCGGGACTTGGCCAGCGACATGAAACGTCATCCCATCAACACCCCGAAAAGCACAAAACTGAAGCTCGGAAGGCGCAATCAATGACAGATCCTTTCGACTGTGATATAGACAAAGGGTGGAATGCTCGCCAATCTCGAAACCTTGCAAAGAAGGTGCAAGACTGGATGAAACAGTAGGCGAAAGAAGTACGCACCTCACTGAGGGCGCTGGAAAATTTATGTAGGAATGATGATCATCAGTCCAATGATTACGGGTTTATCAAAGGCCTAGAAACAAAAAAAGGATATTTCTGAGTCAATGTCGTGTAAGAAAAGGGAAAGAACTGCGAGTATACCATGGTATCCAACTATCCAGACCCAGAACGATCCGTCTACCCGTCCACAGCAACATCCACCCGCTTGTGCTCAAACACAACTCGAAAGGAATGGCCAAGGGCGCCTATCATAATCCCAATCCCAGCTACAGACAAGCCAGGTCGGGAAGCCATCGTTTGCAATACAGTTAGCTGAGGAGCATTGGTTCCCCATACAAGGGCAGCGACACGGATCGATCAACAAACGAAAATTGGACTGATGCCGTCAGCAATGTGTTCCAAGAGTCCGGGTCGCCGCTCACCATCATCACTTCAAATACCCTTTTGATTTTGGTTTCTCTATCCCCATAGGTATCAGGCTAAAATTTCCCCCCCAACACACCAGGAGGTCTGAAACCGTGGTTGGGGTTCGTTTTTGTTTATTTAACGACCGACCCCCCATTAGAAACAATTTACGTCACCCTAAAGCCATTCTTTCGGTGGGGACACCCACGCGAATCGGCACGTATGACCTGGGTGGTTCGACTCGCCTCACACGTCTATATTTTCATTGATCAAACTCGTCGACTGGTCAAAAGGATGTGTCGCTGTCCGCTATATTACTCCAAGGCCCAATACCCACCATGATGCTAGCTCATTGCAAAGCTACTTATTGTTATTTCGACCATCAGGTGGCACGCCCCTGCTACGTGTCCCACACATTATCAGCAGTTACATTTATTTCATTTTTCCCTTCCATTTTTCTTCCCCCCCGTGTCCTGTTTGATCGCGACATCACCCGCACATCCTGAATCCACGTTTCCTTCACTGCGTTCGGTCATGACTCAGATCCCTGACGCGTCGCTTTGTGAAGGTAATGAAGATTGCAGTTCTGATCGACGTGGTCATTGTCCATCTCTATTACCGCACATTGGCATTTCAAGACCTCTCAACCCCGGTCTTTCGTTCACCTCCACCCTAGCTTCACTCATACGTATTGCATTTCGCTACTCACTACGCGAGCGTCTATCAACATCTCATACGACTACCCAATCCATCGGGAAACGATCACTGTAAGCAGACAAATTCCATTAGTGGCAAGGTGTTTGAGTACTCCGAGTGTCGTGATCTGGGATGTGCTCGCATCACCGCCCAAGCCCACCCTCAATTCGGCGGGAATCTTTAAATTCGAAGGGCGCTTTCTTTCTTTCTTCTTTCCTTGCCTCCACTGGATTCGAAAGTTGACGGAAAGCGTAAAGAGCATCCGTAAAGAGTATGCGCATGGAACTGTGCGATGTACATATAAGGGTACAAGGGATGCGAATAAGGCGAAATCCAAGAGCAATGATGTGAGCAACAATGACAACGGTAAAGAACGGAGTTCCCTGACGTCATGAACAACATCCTGGCTGTGCTTGCGCTGCAGATCGGTTGAGGTTGACAGAACCGGTTGCGGATCCTCCAGTCGCTGCATTAGTTGCCCGAGAGTCAAACAAGCGTGTCTTGGTATCCCTGAGTCATGGTATATGCCAGGCTCTCGACTGCGGGGTGAGGAAAGGGATGGACGAACCTTGCCAATGTGAAAAATGCCTCCTCGACACCCTCGTTCACCTTTGCCGAAGTCTCCATGAACAAGTTGATGCCCAGCTCATTGGCGAGCTCGCGCGCCTGCTCCTCTGTAACCTCCCTCTCGTCCGTCAAATCCGACTTGGTGCCGATGAGGATCTTGTTGACATCTTTCGAGACATATTGGTCGACATCCGAGTGCCATGTGCGGATATCTGCGTGTGGCTGTTAGGTCCAGAATGTGGCTTAGTAGCTAGAACTGCTCTGACTGTTGAAGGAAAGTTCGTCCGTGATATCGTACACCAACATGATGCCCATAGCTCCACGCCAACCCAGTTTGTTGACGGCCCTAAACTGCTCCTGTCCTGATGAGTCCCACTAGGAAAGAAACTCGCTTATAAGCGGGGTTTTAGCCAAGGGACACTGACACGTACTATGTGCAGCCTGATTTGCTTGCCGTCGACCTCAATTGTGTGGGTGTTGAAACCGATGCCAATCGTGCTAGTAAGGGCCTGAGGTGGGTTCCGGCCGTCGTCACAGAAACGCTGCAAGAGACACGACTTTCCAACGTCTGCAGCACAGATTGCGTCAGCGTTGTCTCTGGGTATTCAGCTCCTTGGTTCATGCACCAGCGTCTCCAACGAGCAAAAGCTGGGGTGCAGGAGAAGTACCCATCCCGTCAGCGGTCAAGCCTTTGGTAATGTGAGATTGGACATGCATTGATCAGAAAGTCAAGGGCCCGAGGTGGCATGTCGGGTTCGGGTGGATATACGCAGATTGGGCACAGTCAAGAAACAGGAACACTTTCGCCGTTCGGTTGACTTGCGGCTCGATTATGCTGTACAAACAAATAAGTGAGACACGTGATCTCTCGCTTGCAGAAAAGGAATCAAGATCGAATATTGAATATTGAATCAAGATGCGTGTTGTCCAGGCATGAGCGAGATTTTTCTCATCATATGTACTAGTAATACAGTTCCGTGAAATAATTTTGTAAGCGGCTAAGCGGTCGTGAATCTCCTCTCATTTTCGCTTTTCTTCTTTTTGCTTTGGTGGATACCCAGTTTGGGGGTGCTTACACTCGTCGATGATCGGAGAAAAACAAAAACAATAGTCATTCATATCAAATTGTACACAGCTAGTAGGGTTAGCGAACCAGTAACGGATTTATGTGGGCGGTTGGAAGTTGGCAGAATATCTGGACTTCGTCAATTCGAGTTTAGACCATACATCAGCTCTGAGATAGTAAAGCTTTAAGCTTACTGGCTCTCAGCCTAATCTTCATTCCAATTAAGGCTGATGTTGATCGTCTTCACTGGCTCGGAGCTCCCCTTCATGCTTTGGCTTGCAGGTCCCGGCCCTCTGTAAAGTCATTACAAGTAAGTGTAGAGCGAGCGAGAAGTAAAGATCTACTCACAACGTTGGGCCCCCAGAAGCAAAAACAGGCGGGACCACAGTCATCCTCGAGGTAACAAAACTCTTGAGCGCAAGGCCCAGTCTCAGAACAGCCGACTGGTAATGCGGAGGCCGTGAAGGCCAGTACTAGAATGAGGAAGAGGGTGGCTCGTAGGAAGTGCAAGATCAATCGAAGAGCAGGATTACAGTGGAAGAGTTGTTTTCCGTGCTGAAGAGTTCTGTTTCATAGTACGTCTCTTTTACTTACCAAGGATTTCACTCCCAAAGAGTACTAGTGCTAAGCCTGCCGGCTCGACGGCCAACTCTGACATCAAGAATAGTGCAGCATCAAGAATAAGTGCTTCTATTCTTCTTAGATTTCCGCGTACTTACCAGGAGCCCTCACAGGGAACGTCAGCTGACTGAGAGCTAAAGATAGAACGCTAGGCCATAGGAAGGAATTTCCGTCAAGTGGCGCATATTGGGCGCATATTCGGTCCAAACGACCATTCAATTTTGTGAAGGGTGGTGGCATGAGACTGCAACTTTATGCCACCAGGCTGCTTTACCAAGATCTAACGGTTGTTTCTTCGCAATGTATCAAGTTAGTCGCCTATAACTTCTGCAAACAGATTGTGGTAATGTGAAGAATGAAAATGAAAGGCGGGATTTACCGACGTAGGGGACCCGCGCTCCTTACACAACTCCATCGACTTTTTGTTTGCCTGTATCGCAGCAACTAGTGGACACAGACTTCGAGTTTGATCAATGCAATCATACCATACTCACTCGCTCATAATACAATATTGTTTTTCCGCCCAAAAAATTTACAGAGGCACTGACCGACCGTACTAATCCATACATATGTGTTCAACTGCATCACTAAACGAAAGCCCACGTTTGGGGTTGGGCACCAGTCTGAATACTCAGATTGACTGCACCCGGAGCAGCCCCGGGTTCTGCATTGGCGAGATTGACCGTCAATGCACGAGCATTGTAGTTAGCAGCAACCTGAGGCTCATAGAAAATCCTAGCATCATACGAATTAGCACTGGATACTATCACGCAGATTGTCAAGGAAACTTCGCACCTGTAGTGTTGGGTTCCAGGGACCTTTCGGACAGTGAAATGCGCAGCTTCGGCCATGAATCGGCCATGAAGGGGTGCGGCCTGCGTTAGATTAGCACCGGGCATGTGGGCGAGGAAGCGATCATTAACGCGGGAGTTCCTGAACGTGTAGTAATCACTGTTCTGATCCTTCGTGATACTCCACTGCGCGTGCATCAGCGCGATGTACCTGTGGACTAACACCTATGTCTTACCTTCTGGTTGGCTTGGCTTGACACCACGCCGTTAACTAATTATAAACGGAAAAGAACTCAGCGGTTGTGAGTGAGAGAACGATATTTAATGTGCACATACCCTCGTTATTGACCGTTAAGTCAAGGACAAGTCCTGTCTGGACATTGACGATCTGATAGGTGCCATCTTTTATAGGCAACTGAGCAACCGGAAGGAAAGACCAAAGTTGTGCACGATACTTCTGCTGATTGGCATCTGCCGTATCCTGGATAGCAATAGCTGGGCCGTCGGCATAAAGGTCGAGTACTTGACGAGGTCCTGGCACCTCGTGTACCCCTTCCCCTGGTCCACCGGTTATGAGAGTCGCTGGGCGACCATCCCTATCCAAAATTCTACAACCATACTCATCAGCATTTGATTGCAGACAATCAGCTGAGAGTGCGCACCTGTATCTTTCAGAGGGCGCCGCGATCCCCTGGATGATGAAAGTCGCATCGGCGGCAGCGCCATTGGCGAGCGCTCCAACAAGGCGACGATTGCGAAAATCGGCCCAAAGAGATAGGAAGCGACTCGGATTCACTCCCTGGTTCTGGAACTTCCATGTGTTCAAGTTGGGAGCGCCAACTTGGATGAGTTTCCACTGTGTAGATGGGGAATACATTAATGTGTTCCAGTAGAAAAAGCCTCATCTCCTACTTGCTGGTTATTTCTGCCGTGCCATCCCCAGCCCCTGGCTAACGATGGCTCGGGTTAGTATAATGCTACAAGCCAGTGGAGATAACTTAGACGTACCTACTACTTCTGGGTCATCAGTGGGGTTCGGAAGGTCAATGACAGTGTGGGTCAGGTCGTTGCGGATCGTATAGACAGTGTTATGTACCAAAGGCATGTTGTGAAATGCAGAAACCCGATTTCGAGAATGGGGGGCCAGAAGGAAATCGGAAGGTTTGTATGCCTTGAAAAACCGGGAGCATCCGATTCGAATGGCTACCAGGCAGGAAAGTAGATCATGAGGCTTGCAAGATGTGATGATGGTGTCCGATACTATATCACTTGAGATTTAGGGTCGTGTCACTTTTGGTTCGTTGATAGTGCCCAACTAGTGCATCTGTGCCAATCGATCAAAATACAATAAACGAAAACAGAATAGGCCCTCCCGGATGGGGCTGGAATTTCGTACCGACGTAGATGCGGGATTGGTGTGGCTGCGATACCGATTCTAAAAAGTGGGGCCATTTCTTGGGACATAGGAATAGTTTCTAATCGGCAGCTGCGAGAGAGTTCCAGCACCTCATGTCCAACTCGTGCCCGTTATTTGGTCTGGGAGCGTGCAAAGAAGTAACTTGAATCCTGGACCCAATGACTCTGATACCGGTGATCAAGCCCCTGAAGTACATCCTTGGATGATCTACCTGATTTGGCTTCGATATATTTATACACTTAAACAAAGGACATACTAGCTAGGTTCGGAGTAGGCTACTACCTTTTGAGCTCCGCTGAGCACCTCCTTTTTTGCCACATGTTTGTCACGACAACATAAACATTCAGATCACCACTGAGGTTCGGAGAAAACCTTGGTTGTTTGGAATCAGACACCGTTATTTCATTTTACAGGCCTCATGTCTGGTGACCATCCTAAAGGGTGTACTAGTGCGGATGTTCCTCATTAACGGCGAAGGATACAATTTATCAAACCTTCCGATTTCTTTCTGATCCCACATTCTCGAAATCAAGTCTCTGAATTTCACAATATGCCTTTGGTACATGACACTGTCTATGCGATTCGCAACGACCTGACCCATACTGTGATTGACTTCACGGGCGACCCAAACCGGAGCTTTGCATTTGGTACGCTTACATTATCTCCAATGGGTTGCACCACTATGCTGACCCGAGCATCGCTAGTTACGGGCTGGGGATGGCATGGAGGTAGTAACCAGAAGGTAAGAGATAAGATTTTGTCTGTTGCGCACATGCTGATGCGCTCTGTCTACACAGTGGAAACTCATCCAAGTTGGGAACAAATGGAAGCTCCAGAATCAGCGAGGAAACTCGGATCACTTCCTTTGTCCTCAGCTGGAAGATGGACAGACCAATGGGAGTTATCGCCTTGCCGGAGGCATAGTCGAATGCGAGTTTGACATCCAGCGTGTTGGAGTAACTGATGGATACAGGTGCGGTGTCTCTTCAGTGTGCGTGATGTCAAATACTTACCCGTATGATTCTAGAATTTTGTTGAACAACAACTTGGCAGTCACTCTCGTAAGCGGTCATACCAGAGTGCACAACATCAAAGACTGCGATCGAGTAGTTGATATCCATGCCGACGGTTCACCTATTGCTCTTCAGCCTGTAGTAGGCACGAATCGTGCTCAGATTTGGTCCTTCCTTGTTGACTTAGCTGTGACTCCGGCTCTGCAAAATGACAGGGCATATAAAGTTGTCAACTCCCACACAGGAACCGTCCTCGACGTCGCAGATACTATCGGTAAGCCAGGTATGCACACATTTAATATTGTCTTTATTCACCTGCAACCACTGACTTCTTGCCGTGTTTATCGTTAGTTCTTGGCCTGGTATCAGAGGGCGGAGACAACCACAAGGTAGGACATGAGTCTTACTCCGCAGGCACACCGCGCTCATGCAGTCGCAGTGGACCATCAGGAAGTGGACCCATTATTCAGACCAATACACGTTCAAGAGCTCCACCATTGCTGATCACTTCCTGGTCCCTGACGTTGCTCAGGGTGAACGGCCCGAAAATGGAACAGCCCTTATCGGCGGACCTGGAGCGCAACCCGTACCTTTCACTGTCCGGAATGTTCCTGGCACCAGACTTTACAAGTGCGAAGTCTTAACACAATTGTGTGATATCAGATGCTGATTCCTACGATGCTAGGATTTTCTTCGATCCTCAGGCCAATGTTCGGGGCTTGGCGGTCAATCTCCCCGTTGTCAATGAAGCACACGACTCTCTTGACCGTGCACTAGTTAGTCTTCAGGCTGCTGAGGCACAAAAGTGGTATTTCATCGAGTAATTCCATAACACGCGCATGTACCAGTACAGACAAATTTCTCGGTGCCTCTTACATGCTCTCTTACGAACGAGCCAGAATCTCGGAGCAGGATTTCTTGAATTGTACTCACAATTTACCAGCCACCGCAATACTCATGTTGGTCGCGTTCAATCTTTATCTTATTTCCTTTCGTGAAATCCTAGACAAGACACAATCAGATTGTTGCCGGATTTCACGCACGATCTTCAGCTAACAACCCGAAGAGGAAAGATCAGAGAACTGTGTGTTGAGTATAGTCGATGTTAGGGAAAGATCAATCACTTGGTGAGAGAGAAAGAAGCAGAGTGGTTCTAGAAGTTGGAACCTTCCGCCTACTTTATCTTATCCCTAGATCATCTTATCAAATGGATGCGAAGTTAACAGCCCGGCATACTCCGGCGTCACTATCTGTCTCCATCTCCGACCGTGCTGTTTTTTTCCAGAAAGCTTTCAAGGACGCCACGCCTTATTGATGCCCGATTTTTCAAATAAATTGCTACCAGTTCAATGATCGCCGCCACAAGAACTTGAAGAAGCCGTCTATTATTCCAAAACATTTGGGGCACTTCACGGGAGTCCATCTTTGGCTTCAAGTGACATCTCTGGGTAACCACTCCGTTGGGAGTCCGTCAAATGATATACGTTGATCCGTATGTCGTTGAAAAAAAACCCATGATAGGCCGATGGTCCTTCTGAATGCAGGTAAACAAAATTGCAGCGTCCTAACTCTATCTTAGCTTATAAAAGGAGCCGGGGCAACGTCCTATCTCTCTCAGACGAAAGTCTTCCGATCTTCAATATGACAACCAACGTCAATTCTAAAGTCCTCGGCGTCCTTGATCCACATCAAGTGTCTTCAGTGATGACGGGCTCACACACCTTCACTGGCGGATATCCAGTTCCCGGACCGCAGTCGCTCACTGTCACATCCGCCATGAACAGGGACTGCTTCGTTGATGATAATACTTGGAGGCTTATCGCTGGCAAGATTCAGCCACTTACCATGAAATACAAAAGGCTCACCCTCATTACCCTCAGAAAACGGAGAGTTTGACGACATTGTCGTTGGAAGTGGTTTTTGCGCTTTGGGATATATCGACGAGGCCCTCAGGCTGAACCCATTCAGGAAGATCCTCCTTCTTGAACGAGGCGGTAAGTATCTATAAATCCTCAAACGGTCAAGCAACTTTATATTAATCCATCGGTGACCTAGGATTTTGGCTTCCAGATCACTTTCAAGTTAGCTTCTCTTTTAATTTTCACGCGAGGGCCATCTTAATTTCGTTCTAGAATCTCCCTCTTCCCTTCCAATTCGTTTCACAAGGCGTTTCCGAAACTTTCCCCTGGGAGCTGTCGTCTGAAACGGCCAAACAAAAGATAGTAAGGCTCTCTTTATCGCTCACCGATGGGACACTTATGCGGTATCACAGTACATGAGTGGGTCCAGTCCGTTCTTCGGTGGCCGCAGCTCCTTTTGGTCTATTTGGTCTCCACACGCTATTCACGGACCCCCGGGGGACGAAGACGGGTGGGACCTTATGGATGGCTTCCCTGAATTCATGAAGACGATTGCCAGGAAGCCAGACTTCTACGAGGGTGCTGATAGACTACTCAACGTCCAAGTCGCCGACGAGATCGAGGACCCTGTCTTCGACTCGGTCTTGCAAGAGCGGTTTGACGATTATCTCGCACAAGATATTGACGACGACCACACTATCACAGGAGCTGAGTCTGCGGAACCAGCGAGATTGGCCACCGGAGTGCCTGTTGGTCGACCTACGACAGGATTCAGGCAGTTCTCAGCTGTCGGCTCGCTACTTTCAATCAATGAACGGCAAAACAAACTAGCGAGGAGGAACCCACCAGCTGGTAAACCGATCATGATTGCCACGGACGTTGTCGTCGAACGCTTCGAACTCGAGCCGGCAAACAACCCTACACACGCGCGCGTCCTGCATACCTCACGCGGCCCACTCACCTTGCGGGGCGGCAAGACGAACGTCATCCTTGCGACGGGCGCCTTCCCTGCTACTACCATCCTCCTGAACTCCATCGAGAAGATCAGGTCCCGTGCGGGCCACCGCGTCACTTCCCATTTCCGTTCCCAAATCAAGGCCCGCTTCAAACCCGACCATACTTGGGCCCAGATTCCCAACCACAATGATGATCCAATTGGAACGACAGTCCCAGTTATATCGTCCTGCCATGTGCGCGGACGCGACCAGGAAACCGGCGATCTCCAATGGCATATCCAGGTGAACGGGGCTTATGAACCGGTAGGGTATCAAGGGGAGGGACTAACCGTCGAGGAAAGGGCCGTGCGTTCTTCAAGGCTGTTCACGGGATTAGCTCCAGACAATGGGGATACGCTTACTCCTGAACAGTTGGAGACCAGCGAGGGCTATGTTATCGTCGGTACGCTGCATTTTATCCATTCCGACTCTTCAGCGTAACAATTTGATCAAACGCAATCAAACAGGCTGCTCTATCCTCGGCGAGCAACCCAAGGACACAAAATCTAAGGTGGAGCTGAACCAGAGCGATCCCGACGTCACGACAAACATCCGACTCCACCTGGATTTACCAGAACACTCGGCTATGAAACTTTGGAAGAATATGGAAGAATTAGGGTATGATCGCCTTTTACCCCCCTGCAAAATAATACACATTTCTGATCGTACGAACAGATTCAAGGCGATCGAAGTTATTGCCGCTGGCAAAGCGGGTGAGCTTGAGTACTGGAACAAGGAAGATGGGAAGTGGGAATCTAAACATCACGTAAACCGCGTCAAAGGCTTATTCCACGAGGCATCGACTACATTCATGACCGAGGATTTTGACGTGCCGCAGCCTGGCGAAGATGCTGCCATAGGACTCCCATCGGTGGACAAGAACTATCGTCCCTACGGTTTAGAAAAAGGGAATGTCTATGTGACCGGTGCGGGGCTGTTCCCAACTGCCGGATCTTGGAATCGTATGCTTCATTTATCAATCACGATCCCAACTCCAATACTGAGTCGGATCACATTAGCTACACCTACAATCGTCGGATTTGCTCAGCACTTGGCCAAGACTTTAGTGATTCCCCCGAAGCGCGTAGGGGTATTCACCCCCGACCAACTTGGTAAGCCTCAGATGATATATGTGGCGATCTATTCACTCATCGTTCAATATGGTAGTCCCCATCACCAAAACTTTAGGTCGCCCCTACATCATCGGTTTCAAGTCTGATGGGAGTGTCTCTTTCTGGAGCTTCAGCAGCGAGGTATTCGCTTCCCCTGCAGGCCTCATTAGCGATTCCGGCTACACGAACGACAGACATATCCGCCTCCTTGCAGATACCACTGGCGACGGTTTCTATGATCTCGTCGCGTTTACCGACACAAATGTCCGCGTCGCTACTAGGAGGAGCAACGAGAACGCATTCAATGATTTCGAGGCGAAGCTTGAGGATTTCACGTACAACACAGGTTGGCGCATCAATAAACACGTCCGTTACATGGTTGATATTAGGAAGACTGGTCGCGCTGATATCATTGGATTTGGTGACACTGGCGTCTTCTTGTCCAAGAACGAGAGCAGCGGATTCACTCAGCCCTCCATTGTTATCCGTGACCTCTGTTATGATAAGGGCTGGCGGGTCGACAAGCATCCCCGCTTCTTGGGCGATTTCTACGGAGAAGGTTTCCCCGACATCATTGGATTTGGAGAGACCAGCGTCGTCGTTGCGAAAAACAATGGCGATGGAACATTCGAAGATCCCCACATTATTCAAGGCCTCGACCAGTTCACCTTCGCGAGCGGTTGGCGCGTCAACAAGCATGTTTGGACCCTCGCCAACGTGACGAGCAAAGCGCGTGTTGATATTGTCGGCTTCGGTGACGACGGCGTCTATGTTGCGGTCAACAAGGGTAAGGGCATCGTAGAACCAGCGAAACTGGTGCTCGACGATTTTGGATCCAAGAAGTGGCACGTCAAGAAGCATCGCCGTATTGTTGTAGACCTCAATGGTGATGGACTCGGGGACATCGCGGGATTCGGTGAAGACGGTGTCTACGTATCGAAAAACAGAGGAAATGGAACCTTTGGACCAGCGAAGCTTGTCTCCCGCGATTTTGGATACGAACAAGGCTGGAGGATTGACGTACATCCGCGGTATATGACTGACGTCACAGGCGATGGATGTGCGGACATCGTTGGGTTTAAAGATAATGGGGCGTATATTGCCTTCAATGATGGTGAAGGAAACTTTGGGCATGCGCAGTTCCTCACCAAAGCGTTCAGTGGAGAAGGCTGGGATGTATCTACGAGCATTCGATATGTCAGACGTTTGTCCTAATAGTTGTGAATTACCTGAATGTCACGACCAAATTGTAGTATTACCTGCAGGGCAGCAATTTCGTATTCTTGAAATGAAGTGTCGCCGGAGATATTGATTTCAATCGGAAATGGGAAACAGAGAAGCGTCATGTTCGTATCCGATAGGATCTGCAAAGAAGGCTAGCGACAGGAATTCAAGTATAATATCTCTCAGCAGCAAATGAAAGAAGGAAGGAAAAGCGTGCAACGGACCTCTACCCCACGAACGGATCAAACCAACGCCCTAATCCCATAATTGCCTATACTCCCTGATGCAAACGCTCGCGCCCGTCACCAAGACAAAATACAGTAATCATCGCCGCCGCATCACCACCTTCCCCCCCGGATTGAGTTCCAAAAATGGCGCAGCCAAGCCTGAGTAGAGATATCCAAGAAGGAACTGGATGATTTCCAGATACATTCGCACACGAAGAAGATGCACAAGTGATAAATCGATAATGGCTGACTTCATCTCCTTACAGTGGAGGCACCGATGCAGTCCAACGACGGCAGAGATATGATGGAACGGCGAAGCAACCATTTTGGAGGAAGGGAGATACGAGAACGGAACTCAGAGCGGGTCGATTCCTGAGGAAAAGTCATCAGTATCGAGCTGGGATGCTTTACGTTGCGCGGACCAGAAAGCATTGGACCAGCCTGGTGCATCTGTTTATTATAAAACACCAATTAAACAATCGCCCACTTACGAATATTACCCAGTGGACAAACAGCCAGCGTCATGTAAATGGCGAGGAAAGTGAGTGAGAAGTAGTGGCCTCGGGATCTGTTCTTGATGGACTGATCAAGTTAAGTCATGAAGGGACGGGGTAGACAAGACGGGACACATACACACTCAGGCACAGCGTCACGAAGTGACGATGTGTCGCTGATGTCCCATCAAATTGAATGCCGGAGCTTGCCACCGAGGGAATTTTGAAACTCCGAAGCATCTGCCGGTTAGGACCTTAGTTAGCGTTAGGTTAGTGTTAGTGTTAGCGTTAGCGTTAGGTTAGTGTTAAGGTTAGTGTTAAGGTTAGGGGGATATGTTTTTTTTTTTGCGCGGTAGCGCGCTCTTGAGTGAGGTTAGGGTAGTTAAAACTCCGGCTGCCGAGAGGCAGCCGAAGAACGTGTGTCGCATCTCCCGTCTGTGTCTACTCTTGTAACGCGTTGTTATCTCACCACCACCACCACCACCAACCACCAACCATATACCCGAATCTTGCCTTTATTCTTCACGCTGTCCACTCCCTGCAAATATCGTTCTATTTTGCAGATCCGAACGCGCGAGGTCCTCCAAGATTGACAGTCGTTGAGTGCCTTCAAGCTCGCGAATGTCTCACATTTGAGACATTCCCCATCGACAACCAGAGCCTGTAGCGCGATGGTGGCAGCCTGCTACCTCATCACTTGGCTCCATTGATATGCCTGGCACTGCCCATTGACGACCTCATCACTTACCATTGACCTCACCGTTGCGGACAACGTGCACACGCCAGGTTTTTTCGTCCATCTGTCATCACACCATTTCTCAAGATGTCGACAAGACCCAGTTCTCCTTCCTTTGATCATACATGGATGTATTTGAAGACGATATCGACATTGGATACAAGGGGGTGACAGTAATAAATTTTCTGACATAGGGTCGGATTTTTTTTTACTGGCTCAATGCCTGGACTAACTAACTGGGGTGGGAAAAATATTCTATATATGGTAATATTATATAATCATCCATGATTCCATGTAATCCATTTCTTGTCCGTTTCTCCAATGTTTCTCCAATGTTTCTCTCATTTCTTATAATTGATGCCATTTTTTGGCTCAAATAAACTATTGGCACTTACTGTTCCTGCTTCATTTGGTGGGGATGTCTCGGATGCGGGGTGTTTAGTTGTCTTCTGGGGCATGGCATGTGTAGTAGAAAAAAATGATATTCTGTATGTTACAACTACTGTATCATTTTGACCACATGTTCAAATAATGCATCACACAGGGTCATGAACTGAACTTATGTGCATTTCGTCACGCATCACAGACCCCTATGAACATCTACCAAATGAGGTTTGAAATGGCTTTAAAACGCATTTTTTCCCAGCAGAATGGCTACGTATTCTATGTCACTCCCAATTTTGTTTGTCCATCCCCCTTCCTGTCATCTTCCTATTGTTTGGCCTGAAAATTGGGGTTGAGCAGCCTATTTTATCTGTATGTTTAATTGCAACGTCACTTTTGATGTCTTTAAATTACTCTATATATATATATGAGCCCTGCAGATGGTGATGAAAATGGAAGTGCCCCTGCCAAAAGTGGCAAAAAAAAAAATTGCACTGATCCTCATGAACTATTTTCCAGTTGTGTCACGCATCACAGTGCTCTGTGAACTTTTGCCCCATGAACTAGTGGCGTAACGCATCACACCCCATGAACATGTGGTCAAAATGATACAGTATACTTATATGTCCATTTCCACCAAACAGGCCAGCTTCATTGCATTGTAGCTGGCTCCCATTGTTCATGAAAGTGCTACTTCCTGGCCCACCAACACAATCATCCATTTTGGTGTGCAGTGGGCCAACATGAGTTATCTTATCAGGATCTTATCAGTATTTTTCACATGGGTAGGAAAAAAAAATAGTGGGCATCCGGGGGGGACTAACTAACCAACCCCATGTCTGGAAATCAACACGTGACACCCCCTTGATTGGATATGACTGCGATGTTCTGTAGGGTGGTTTTTCCCCTTGGCCTTTTCTTTCTTTTTATTTTCTCTTTTCTATACGCAGACCTTCCCTTTCAACCTGGTGCTATGCCACCGGTGGTAGCTTTCGCAGTTGGGGAGTGCTAGTCCGGCCAACGTCCCCCTTGTAGCACCTTGTACCGATGTCATTATTAGTAGCTAGCGAGGTCGCTATTTCGGTAGTTACCTGAGTTGCTTATGCAACGTAGTTAGCTAATAAATAATTCTAATTCTAATTGTATATCCCCATGAAGGGAGGACGACGGAGTTGATCACGTGTTACACTTGCGTTCCCACGGAAATGCCATCACTTGCCAAACGACGTGGCAGTTCACAACCACCTGCACTCGATCCTCCGAATGTACAAATCCTGGTGCGCAAAGTTTACTTTCCAACGGATTTACTATCGTATTTACTCCTTGCTTGTGCACTCCAATGCTACAGCTCCTACATCCTGCGAACTTATCAAACTGTCTCTATCGATGATGATATCAATACTTATCAAATCACGAAGAGGCCCTTCTTGATTTTTTTTCTGCGTATTCCATTCTCAAAAATTCGATACTAAATATCAACTATCCAATCCTCGCAACTTCGGCCTCAATCCCATCCAGTTCGTACATTGTCGCTTACTCGTAGATTCTTCACTTATGAAATAAGTACTCCTAGATTCCATTCCACGTTCCTGGATATTATCTCTGAAGGTGTGGCGATATTTCAGGTATTCGCTTTCATTGACCTCGGGCATTCATTGGTTGGCCAGGAAATGAATACGGCGGCGAGGAAGGCATCAGGCAAGTAATGATTTATATATATTAGGATTCTCAATCCACATGCCTCGCCTCCCGTCTTATCTCCCATCGACCTTCACAAGGATCCTTACACCAGAAACTTGTCAAGAACCCAGGTCTCTTCTCGATCACGTTATGTGTATTGCTTCGCTGCGATCCCGTTCCACCTATGAGGTATGTTCTCGAGCATTTTCATCATATTGGGACGATACAGATAAAGGGGATAATCTGAGCGACATCGAGCGTCTATAGGATTCCAACATTGATGCCAGCGTCCACTTGACCCTGCGCTATTATTGGATTTTCGTGCATCACCATGCCCAATGTGCACTCAGGTTATATGGCTCCATTACGTCCTCATTTATTCCACTGTCTGCCTCGAAATTCCAATTTTGCATGAGATTGTGGCATCACGTACGATCAAGCCTTCTCAGGTTTGTACATCGTCCCATTGACTGTGCTGGCTGGCAGCCGCTCGAAATGGGTGCCCCCGTCAATTCGAAGGGTGACCCGGAGTTGCGTGCGGAGCCTGAGGTCAGGTCGATATCCCCGATGCCCCCCATTGTTATTCGAGCCGTTCGACCCAATTCAACTCATTTCATAAACCCACTCAATCCATCGAGCCACAAAACTTTGACGCTTGCTTTGCGTTTTTGGCGGATTGGTGGATTTGATGTGCGAAGTAATCACGAATGGTTGGTTGGGTCTTCTCGTTCGTCTCGCTGCATTGTTTCGTCGTTCATCTGATTCGTCTCCACGCATCATCCTAGACGTGATGCTGTTTCGTTTCGCTCTCCGTGTCTCTGTCATTATGCTGCCTCCGGGAATTAGTACACCTCAGAACCCAGATCTGGCGATTGCGCAATCAATTTTGGTGATGAACTCGGAACGGTAAACCCTCAGATCGAAGGGTTAAGTCATATGTATGTGTTGCTTTGGAAATATGCAGTATGTACTATTCCAGAATAAATGCGGCGTTATTAAATCCATGTACCGTCCGTTGTGTGATGCAATCGTAAATAAATCGTCAAGTTGTCCATAGAATATCGATATATACAGTAAGGAATATTGTCCATCTCGTCTGTCCAGCTACCTCCCACTAGAGAGAAGCTCTGCGTAAAAATTTGAACCAGCTAGAAATTAAATTACCATATTATACATCCGGGGCGCTACTGGAGGGCGCTGAGGTGGGGGCCGGACCGGAAGAAATCGGCGTTGGTGTCGCGTCATTTGGGGAGCCAGGAGCACCCGCTGAAGTAGCAGCAGGACCGGCAGGGCGGCACTGGAGGTAAACTGCGTCCCCGGATCCTTGACTACCAGTGGGCATGGCCTGAGGGACGTCTGTACCAGTTGGAAGACTGAAAGATGGCGCGTCAGAGGCGGGGGGTGACCCTGAAGGAGGAGCAGCGGAATCCGCAGGGTAGCAGATATATACTGGGCCCCCGGACCCTTTACTGTCGGTAGGTGCGGGAAGTGCTGAGGTGGGTGCTGGATCTGAAGGAATGGCTGACATCGTCGCATTATTCGGCGAGCCAGGATACAAAGTGGGGTCGACAGGATGGCAGATGAGG
>Ga0307513_10004584_pt1 | contig 18421 bp, 16 predicted proteins | sample 15_EM_MG_FD_202174 | JGI IMG/M metagenome (GOLD analysis project Ga0307513, IMG submission 202174) | Populus trichocarpa ectomycorrhiza microbial communities from riparian zone in the Pacific Northwest, United States - 15_EM | ecosystem: Host-associated > Plants > Roots > Unclassified | place...
TGTGAATAGATGAGGGCAGGCTCGATGCCTCTCAGGCTAATGATTCCATCCAAGAAATCCAGGACGACAATGCAGATGCCGTGTCCATTCTTGAGCTGTTTTGGGGCCTTCGCATTCCGGGCACTCATAGCCAGTCGCAGTCGAGCGCTTTTCTTGAATTTGCTTCAAGTTGTACCGCATCACCATCACAGGAGAAAATGGATTATTGAGAAAGAAAAAAAAAAAAGTTATTCAATTCGGTTCAAATTCGGTTCCCTTCCTTCACCCATGCGTATTTTGAGCCTTCATTCAGATATATAAATTTGTTTTTTTTTTCCGCGGCCAAATTGGCCGTTGTACTAATGGAAGCTAACTGTAGCCGATGGTGCCGAAATGCCAGCGTGACAAGGAAGTTCAGAAGGCTTACAGTAGGTAAAATTTGGGCATTTCATAGACCATTGGCAATTTAACGCCTTTGATATGATCACTAATAACGGTATATAAAAAGAAGAAAACAGCTGTAACCAAGTTGATTTCCCGCTTTTTCACTCCTTCCAAGTTCCACCAGTCTTACCCGCAAGCTTACCCGCTCAACGATGGAGAAACCTAACCGTAATCCAACCATCGGTCCAGTATGTCAACTTCTTCTGCTTCTTGCTCTTGTTCACGGAGGGCGGCCTAATGCGCAATACAATTGGATTTTCTTCATTCCGCTATTAACCCTATGCATCTATTCTGCGTTCTTTTGCGCGCCGGGTAACACGACAATCGACTATGTGGCCATTGGATTTCTCCTTCACTTGATCCTTACCGCATCCGATTACATTCTCCTACGGAATCGCCAACCCGAACTTAGAAAAATCGGACAAAAAAAAGGCACCTCCGAAATGACATTCAAAGAGCGTCTCATCTGGGCTGCATCTCTACTCGCTACTCCACGCGGAATTGGATGGGCACATGAACCAACATATCAAATACCCCCGCGGCCCACAGCTTCACGGGGGAAATTCATTGCTTCCCAGTTTCTTTGGATTATATTTTATTTCATTCTTCGGGACATCGCCCTCATTCCGATTCGAGAAAATCCATGCTTTAAGATAGGCGGGCCTTCGTTGGCTGCTTTTGGATGGTGGCGGCGCATGGTGCCAGTGTGGTCGCACATCCTCACCCAATACAGTTCTATAAGCGGGGTGGACGTGATTGCGAGTATTATTTTTGTCGCTACAGGACTGTACGAACCTAGGGATTGTCCCCACATATATGGATCACCGCTCGACGCTTACACGCTGCGAAAATGTTGGGGGTATGTGCTTAAAATGTCTTTTACTTTGTATCCTCATCGTAAAAAAATTGGACAGTCGCGTCTGGCACCAGACTCTTCGTAAATATCTCACAAGCCACGCAAATTTTCTGGCGAACACCCTCCATCTCCCAAGAGGCACACTTGCGACCTACTTCAAACTCTTCACGACATTCCTCATATCAGGGCTGCTCCATGCAATTGCAGAACATGTGTTCTTCCAGAATTTCGCTGAAGGGGCGACCATTCAATATTTCCTCCTCCAGGCAGTCGGCATCACGTTCGAAGACGCGGTTATTGGTATCGCCTCGCGCTTGGGATATAGGGGATCCAACACCTTCAAGTTGATTGGTTACTTGTGGGTGTTCGCGTGGTTCACCTTTTCCCTGCCGATATGGTTGGATTCCCACCGGGCGCACTCTGGAAAGATGTATCACCAGGATTTCAGTCTTGTTCAATTCATCAAGTCCTTTTGTAAAAGTGGCGGGATTTTCAAAATGGCCATGTAATTCATGCCTTTTATCTTATACATCCCTTTCCATAGGATACATAGAGGCTCATACCACGTTCCCTATTGGTTACTAATTACCTAGTCGATTAGATCATTACCTAGAGTATCAGTAAAAGACTACTAAGTAAATTATCTAACCTTTACAGTGCAGTCTAGGTTGACTCGGATCTCTACCATCTTAGTTTCTTGACTTCCATCCCGCACCTTCCGTCATAACCAGCCAGTGTAACCGTTTTGAACTGAAAGCTTCAGGAGCCTTACGAGCAGCAAATTTTCTTTCGTCCAGGGGCTTTGTGAGGGTTGGGGCGGAACTTGGGAGTCCATGAGGCCATTGAAAACGAGAATAATAATTTTGGGTCATCTAATTAGATGGTCCCTAGATCAGCCATTACAGTGCTATTGGTGGACTGATTACTCGGCCCAAGGAACGTGAAACTTGTTTCGTGGCGGTCCATAGTGAAGAACTTCAAGGACGACACGCGCCGACCCATGAGGCTTATCTTAGAGTGTCCAGCACGTGGTCGAGATTTTTTGATCTTTCCTCCTCGTTTTTATCTTCAACTTGCTTGTAGCTGACTAAATCGGGTTACCTAGCTTACAAGTCATGAAATTTATCGCAGGATTCCTTTCTCCGTGATCCTCATTTCTGCTTGTTTCTTCGGCCCAACCCAACCTCAGAGGCCATCTATCACATATGTTTCCCGGCCAAATACCAGCAAATCCTGCAATGCTGCAAGTTCGTGGCAGACGCATGTTTCTTCAATACAGCAACGTCTCTCTTTGACTATCCCAATGTCTCCCCAAAGAGGTGCGGACGCAGCCAACATCTCCCCGTACCCGTTCGTTGTACGTCAGGAGCGTCAGCCTAATCCTTCTACTGAGGGTTCTGATCGTGGCCGCAATGCCAAAGGTAAAAAACCCAAGGCAAGGCCAAGAGCCGAGAGAACTCCCCGCCAGGAGGAGGAAATCAGGTTCAATACTGGACCCAGAAACCTTCGCGTTCCACCAGCGAACCGTGGAGGTCGTCGAGGGTTCCGTATGCCAGGGCGCGGTTATGCCGACGATCATAATGGTGAGGTCACTTCTTTTATTCGCGGTGGGCATGTATTCATACTATTATAGGAGTTCCGGATTATCCTCCGCCTTCATTTCAGGAGGCTATGACGACACCGCCACTTTCCGTATGCTCCAGTACAACATCTCTGGTACCCACAACGATTCTCCCGTTAGCAATACCGGAAGACATCCCTGAGCACCCAGAGGCGTCAGTGGAGAACATAGCTCCATCGACGGAAGCCACGGAATCCGAAAATATCGATAATGCCTCAGATTCCGACGAGTCTTTATTCATTATCGAAATGAACTCTGTCCCTGTCTGCTCGGCTGACCTCCCCAAGGGTGCGGCTCTGGAAGAAAGAGTCCGCAAGGACTGGAGAAGGCGACGCGGAGTTGAGTTTCCGGGTCGTACCACTGCGCTTGAAGCCTCTCACAAGGAAAGCGACAATAACGATAACAAAACGCGAGGTCGTCGAACCATGACGAAACCAAAGCTCGAAATTGACCCGGTTCCAACCCCAACTCAAGATCACGGGGGTCTATCACCCACCTCAAGCACAAAGCGGAGATTTATGTCCCTTTCTCCCCTCAGGACCCTCTTCCCCCCCAAGTCACCAGTCCATCACGATCGGGCGATGTCCGCTCATCCATCTCCATCTCCCTCTCCATACGCGGTTTCACGTTCTACCTTTTTCCGAAGCTCCACATCCCTTGCAGCCGCCTCTTTCCTTGGGCTTCCGCTCTTATCCTCTGTTTCTGTAGCGTCCAGCAAAAGCGAGCCTTTGTCAAGAAAGATTTTCTCGAACAAGGGAAAAGAACGCGCCAAGGGGCTCGATCCTGAACATTTGGACGCATGGGAAGTTTTGAGCGAAGACACTTACGCTGATGTGGACAAAAACGGGGATGAACATCCTCGTAGCCTCATGTCGGCCGTTGAATCTATTCAAAGCACGAGAAATCTTGGGACTTCGCCGACCAGGACCCAGAGCTTTACTTTTGGCACTCACACCGCCAACACGACTCGAGCGCAGCAGTCGCATATTGATTCTCCCGAAACCACTCGAGATGAATATTCATCAGAAGCACCTCATGTCAAGCCCGTCGCTTCGTCGAGGGATTATCCCATTAGTCGAAGGGTGCCAACCTCTTTGTCGACGCTTTCCAATACCTCACTCGCGAGTTCCATTACATCCATCCTAGAAACTCCAACAGGAGAAATGGCCCCGCCACTCCCTGGTCCTCCGTTGACATCAGTCCGCATCCGTGCAACGTCGCCCTCTCCGCCACCTTTTCTGACGTTAAAGTACATTGCCCAGCCATCCCCACTTCGGGTCGATGCCATTGCCCAGCTAAACATCACAACTGACAAAGCTGCTGCGGCAGTCGCTATGCATCAGAAGGCGCTTGAAACCCCACTCCCGAGCACACCAGTACTATATCACACTCGCTTTGATCGTGCAGGTTCAGTCGACACCTCACCCCCTGTTTCTTCCCCGGCCCGACCTGTCCCGGATTTACTCACCGATTCAATCTCCGAGCCCCTAACTCCCCAGATCGCCCTTCCCCATTTGACCATTTCTCTGCAACCACCTACCACATTGTCGGCAAAATTAAGTTCATTGGAGCCTATGACGCCCACCCGACACCATTACGGGAGACCATTACCACGACCACCACCATCTGCCTCCCGTCGTGCGGTCGATTCCACCTATGCATTCAATGAGAGACCCTGCCATAACGCAGAAAAGAATGACCATTCATTCAACTCCTGTCCGGAAGGGTTGTTGATTGACTTGGAGGATACTGCGCTTGACAATTTTTCGATCAGTGGAACATCTACTCCTCGATCGGATGAATTTCGCTTCGCACCGCCTCCTCATCTATCTACAATGTCTCGGGCACCCTCTTCAGTTGAGCTGTTGGGTGATCCACCCCTCTCATTTGACTCGATACAAGCAGCAAGCACACCCCTGCTACCGCAGTCATCGGGTCCGAGTCGGACACCGCAGAGCGCTGGGTTTTCAGATCTCACGGACTTCGACCTGCTGGTCTCTCGGTTAGAAGACGGTGAGCAGGACGGCTCTGATTACGATGTGAGTTCTGGTCACAACGGCTGGCACCAACTAGGCATCCATCTCAACAAACAACCAGACTCTGCTCTTGGTTCAGGAGGTACTTGGGCCCGCGAACCCTATCTCACCCCGCGCCCCTCCCTTAGACAGGGTATCTACTCCGAAGCCGTCCAACCCCAACGACAACATGTCGCTCGTCGGGCGTATTGAGATCGCGCGCCGTAGGAAGACTGCAGATGGACGTATCAAGTTGAAGATCACGCTGTTAGACGTCACCGTAAACGGATGTGGGATATGTCTTTCACAGTTCAGGGATGGAGATATGGCAGCTTTGACCTCGATCTGCCAGCATTCCTTCCACGAGAAATGCCTTGGGCGATGGGTTGCTCGAGCCAAAACCTGCCCGATGTGCAGGGTGCCGTTGGATACGGATATTCGATAACTGGTTATCGTTCCTTTTTCATTCTTACCTCTTTCTCTCTTGGTTTTTTTGGATTCTTTCATTCATGGGGTTGGCTGGTTACTGGCATCTATTCATGAGACCCTTCCATGAACCATTTTTCGTACTTGAGTATGTAGTATTTTTCTTCGTCGTGAATTTTTTCCAGTAGAGAAACAATGACATCATTTGTGTACTCTTGTGATAGTGTGAGGTTGTTGAACGACACGAGGCAACGTCGATCATGAAAGCGCTTAAAACTTAGGCCCTACGGATCACGATATATGAAGTCTGTTATTTACCACGCCAATACCACGCCCCCAAAACCGCGCTAGAAAATGTTTATGTAATCTTCGGACTTTGAAATTACCTTTCCCTCCATTCAACAGACAGATAGCAAGGTCCTTTCAAATTTGTTAAGAGAGAAAATTTATTAATGGGTCTAAATGTGTACTGTATCAAAAATTTGGAACCTTCTAGGTGGATGCGGAAGCGGTAGGAAAATCAATGTCGATAACGGCAAGTACCTTCAGATCACGTGCATGGGTTTTGGCCTTATCCATCGACAAAAATGCTCACACAAAGAGCACCTACCTCCCCTCAAAATTTGGTTTCTATATTTAATTAGCAATACACAAACGGTTCCTCTCAAAAAAACAGTCAAAAGTTGTTGCTGTCGCGTGAAATCGACGCGACGTGGTTTCAAAGTCCGAAGATTACATAATGATTTTCTAGCGCGGTTTTAGGGGCGTGGTAAAAACAGGACTACTTAAAACTGGCAATTGACGCTTTTCTTGGAAACACGACTTTCAAAGCGTTTCGATTCACAGCACCGGGCCAATATCTAAGATTACACAGGATTGTGCACCAAGCTCCAGCAATGGATATTCCGTGTCGCTTTATGACTCCCTGGCGGACCATTAGTGCCCAAGTGGCTCTCTTCCAGATTCACTTAAAGCTGGGGCGACGTGAATGCCACCCAGTGCATCTCCACCCACCACCATGCATCCCCACTACATGAACCGCGCCAGAGGCACCAATCCATGGAATCCTGCCAACCCTTCTCCCCCCCCTCTCCCCCCTCGGGACTCCATTTTCATCCCAGCCTACACCGATGCGCAAATCGCATTTCTTCAGGGAAGAGAGTACGACACCACCATCCCTATTCTCCCCATGCCTGTGCCTTCGTCACGCATTCCAGGAGGCCCCATGCCCGTTGCACCAGCACCCGCACCCGCACCCGCACCAGCAACCGTCTTGCACATCGGAAATCAAAACCCAAGCGCAGTGGCCACGCGTAACCAAACCAGAGTCACTGCCAGCTTCCATCGTCGTGCAGAAGCCAAAGAACTCTCCCTGAGGCACTACTCTGGACCAAATACAAACCTGGGTAAGGTTATAAACACCGTTTCCGACGCCCTCTTGTACCGCTTCCATTTGGGCCTCATCGACAACCATGGCCAGCCCATTGACTTCGAAGGCCATCGCATTCCCCGTCCCCCTCGCCCCGCTCGCAAGTTCCGATATACCGAGTACAAGAAGGCCAAGAAAACGTCGTCCTTACGCTGTCGAAAAGCCTCTCAGAATCGTTCTGCATCTTCTCTCATAGGAAAGATGAGGGATGAGGGAAAATTGTCCTTTGCTATCGCGAAAAACTGGCGGGATTTCCACCAGATTGAACGTTTTAGTGCCAGAATCGATTTCCAGGACATGATCGACCGTGGTACCACCTATATGTACGAGCGGGAGAAGAAACAGTTTTACAGTGACCCGAAGAACCAAGACAAACCCTTCTATCCACGCTACCTTCCCATCGTCGTCAGCAGGACGAAGGATATCGATGACTGGAGGATTAAGACTGGTCCCAATGGCCAGTTAATCCAGCCCCAAATCGTTATGCCTTCCCTATCCCCAAACAAGTAAGTCCTTGCCCTTCTTTTTTCGCCATTTCGAACGAATATTGACTCTCCTTTTCACAGTAACGGAAACACCTCTGCGGCCATGAACACCAATGATACTGCGACCGAGATCGACGACGACGCAGACGACATTGCGATGGACGATTTTGATGATGACGATGAACCGCTTGATTTACCACCTCTTCCTCCTCGTCCAGGTGTCTACGAGTTCATTCCCATGACCTTCCGCCCCCCGCGCTACGTGCCTCCTCCCTGGAAGTCCATCCCTAGCACAGCTCTTCCTATTCCGACTCCGCTCCATGGCAAGAGCGAGAGTGAAATCCGCAAAGGCAAATTCAAGGCCCTTCAGCCGGCTGTTGATGATCTAACTGGCTGGGATGCTGCATGTCGTCAAGTCCAAGTCTGGCTCAACCCCAGGAGCACTTTGAACATTGAAGAAGGTTTGGTGCCTCCGTACGCTCCTCGCCAGCATGCTTCGCGTGATCCTCCTCCCAGCCCTCCCGGCTATGCAAACCCCGTTCCGGTGCCTGCCTCCTCTGCAGCTCGCAATCAGGCTCCGTCCGTCTCTCCAGTTCCGCTCAGGAGGCGAGAGCCTGAGCTATCGACACCTATTGCTTCTGGTTCTGGGACCCAGCCATCTGTCCGCCGCGCGCCCCTTCAACAGGTGTCTCAAACTCAACTATCTGCAACCCAGCCGACGTCTTCGGTTACGACAAACATGTTACCCCCCTCATTCCTTTCGCGGCTATCCCCGCCAGAAGTGAGGCAGGAAGAGAGCGTTGGAAACGAAAACGCCGGGCCTGGTGCCAATAGTACTTATGCTGAGACACCCACAGCACCGAACTCGGCTGAGCCCGCTGTAACCAGCTTCGCCAATGCGAGTTCCTCCTACTTCCAGCAGCGGCCAATCCCAGTCGCCACTACTGCATATGTGGCACCCGTGTCTACATCCAACGTCTTCGCACATCTCGCGTACTCCAGCGTCCAGGCGCCGCAAAACCCAATGGCAGCATCGACTTTCACTCCCTTGTCGCAGGACACCCAGCCCTCTTCCATCAACATCGACAACATCATGGGTTGGACGACTGGACCCCAACCTGCAGCGTCCACCTCCTGGGTCTCTTTGGCAGCGCAGGTTCCGACCACCTCTTGGTGGGGAACTCAAGCATTCCAGCAGCCAGCCGATACCCCATCCACGGCTGTCGACGACGAGGCTATGGACACTTCGGCTTCCTACCAGATGCCATTCCCGGATGCCGACATGAATGTGGACGCCGAAATGGCTTCTCCTCCACCTTGCGATACCGAAGAACCTCAACAACCGACTTTCGAATCACCAGCATACTCGAGCAACACTCCGAACAGGGTACCCTTTGTGAGTTATCTCATACCTACCTAACCTTCTTCAAGCTGACACATCCAACAGCAAACCAATGATCAGCAAACTACCTGGGAACCGGCTGTAAGTTTTCTGCGGTTTCTTCGTATTTGTCCGCGGTTACCGATGCCATTCCGATAGCCGCAGATGCAGCCGAACCCCCAACAACTGCAGATTTGTTATCGGGACAGCAATACCGGCGCTTGGTTGCCATATGTGAATTGGTCTTCATCTCATAGAGGTGCTTTGAACTAACTTGTCTTCTCACAGCTGGACCCGCAACTCCAGATCTGCATTTTCGATCCGACTTCACAAACCTGTATTCCATTGGTGAGTTTCTTCCGTCTTCATGCCTATTTTTTGCGAAGACTTACCTCCTGTTCAAAGCAACTCTTGCAGTCAACTTATGTCGGCGCCACTAACCCATTGGCTGACCAGACACAGAGCTTCTCGAGCTCGATGCATACCAGTTTCGATTCCTACGTGAGTTACGTTAGCTCCTTCAACATCGTGGAAGACTTATACCATCAATTAGCAACAGCACTTGGCCGAGCAGCTACAACAGCATCAGAGCTCATGGAGCTCGATGCACACCACTTCCTACTCTTCTGTTAGTCTCTTTTTGATTCCTGACCATCTCCAGGGACTAACCTTCATCTGGCAGCAGCAGCAGCATGCACCCGGCCCCGACCAGCAGACCTCATCGAGCTCGGTGTACACCAGTTCCTATCCCTTCGTCAGTCTCTCTCTTCATTCTTGATCGTTTAACAAGGACTTACCGTGATAAATGCAGGAACAATGCGTAACCGGCGCCCAACAGCAGAGCCCCATGAGCTCGATGCCCACCAGCTCCACTATCTTCGTGAGTTTTCCTGCTCGTTCCCGCCCAGCAAAGACTTGATAACCACCATCTTTCTAGGCACCCTTTCAGTCCGAATATCCGTCCAGCCAACCCGTAGAAGTCGTTCAACCCCAACAGCCCGCCTCTTGGAACCAGCTCCCCGTCGACCCCAGTGTCGCAGCTACTTTAGCCGCGTATAATTTCTGGGGCTCGGCGATAGCTGCAGTTCGCAGCCAAGATCCTCCGGCTACAACTTTCGACTCTACCCCCATCCCGACCGTCGCCTCTCCAGAAGGTTTTTGGTACCAATCCGAAGTCGATCCCAGTATCGCGGCACTTCAAGCCGCGTATAATTCTGGCGCATCAACATCTACGTTTGGCCACCAAAATTCTTCAATCCCCGACACCCCTTTCGTCCCTCTACCTCAAGTACCTGTTGAGCTACAGGCCGAGGTGGACGCTATGGAACCATGGGAGGCGGCAATACAATTCAATCTCGACGAGGAAGACATCCTATCGGACTCCTTCTCCGTAAACGCTGAAACCGCAAGAAGACAAGGAGCACACCCCCCACCCATGCGCCTCCGCCGTTTGCAACACCGCAGGAATGAACCTGCTCGCGGTATTGACAACTCTGGCAGCTTGTTCGATGCTCAAACTTGTAAACAATTACGGATGGTAAGTTCCTATTTTTGATCTTCTCTGATCAGCTTTACTCACCCGAATTTTACTTCAGGATGAACATTCTTTCGAGAAGCAGAACGGTCAACCCCGCATCTCCCAAACTTCCTCTACTCCTCGTCTCTCCCGGAAGAAGCGCTCTCGTGATGAATCCGAATCCACAGAGACACCTTCACGGCGTCGGACTCTCGACGAAGATGCTGAAGGGACGCAACCTATCAGACCGTCCAAGCGAGCTCGACGCACTGAACCACTTGTTGAACTCCCCAAATTCACCAGGACGCGCCCCCGCGAAGAATTTGAGTCTGCTGCGACGCCTTCACATATTCGAAACGCCGGTGACGAGAGTGAAGACACAGGACCCACCAGATCCAAGCGAGCTCGACGCAGTGATTTGGCTCCTTATACACCAACTTCTGGAAGGCGAGTTCGGTGGGCTGATCCGATCACTACAGAGGGATATGCCGCTAGCCTATCCCGCCCTCCTACCAGATCAGCCCTGCGGAGATTGAGGAACGCTGCTCCTTCAAAATCCAATAGGTATTGCCCGTCTCTGCCTGGTATCGCTCGGTGGTTCAATACAGATGGAACTCGTTTGTGAGGGAGGAATTCTTCCCACCTTCACCGTGTAATTTCATTTTCTTTCCCTTTCTTTCTCTCTTCCTCCCTTTCCTTCCATTTAATTCATCTCGCCCATAGATTTTACCTTCGAAACTCCTACATAGTTTCTTCTGCTGTAATTTTGATACGATTTCAGTTCTCGCTCGCTCCGATATCTTGTAAAGGCTTACCGAACTCTATTGTTGCTGCTTGACCAATATCACCGCATGTGACGCAACGGAATCAGATTTGAGGGTTTCGAGAAACTGATTGGTGCGTCACGGATCGGAGGTGAATTGATGGCAATATACTTCCGCCTCGATAAACGTAACATTCCACGCGATGGTCTGGGACTCTGAGTAGGTGTATATTATTAACCCGCTTTATTTCGGTATGGATTACTGACCGTTCAATTGTAGATTGTGAGGCCGATTTAGAAGCCAAGCTTCATCATTTGAACGGCTGCTGCGAACCTGCTGACAAGAAAAGTTAGACTACATCAAAGTTGAAGTTCTGCGGCTAAACTTGCATATTGATATTCCTGAGATATTAGTCGGATATTGGTGCGCATATACAGTGGTGCGTCGATCAAGCCGATCTTTTCTGTGAACGTCGTTGAATCCAACCTGCTCTATCCGCATACCCGCCCATTCTAATATTTTCGAAGAAAATGTGGCCGTCCAACGCTATGGAAACCCCAGATGGATCATCTGGAGATGAAAGGGAACTATTTGTTTTCTTTCATAACTTGGGGGATAGAAATCGTTAGTCACATCCCCATCGCCTGCGAAACGACTGCGAAAGCACTGGGACTGTAGTTGCAGAACTGAAGGAAGTATTGGACGTTATTTGCAAGTGGGTGATTTTGTTGAGCGGAAAATAAAGGGCGCGATGTTTGATTCCGAGTTTTTTGCAAACTTGTGGGGCTACCGCGCCGACCAGCCGGCCGGGTTCTGCTTCGAGGATGATGCAGAAGTACTTTCAAGGGCATAAACAGACGGTCATGGTTTTAAGTCCCAGTCACAGGATCCAACCAACTTGAGATCGTCTGAGTCCGCTTGGAGGAGGTTAAGGCAAAAATCGCTAAGTATTTCGCATGTAACGACATACAGTGGCCCGATAATGATACACATGGGCATTTAAATTTTAATCCTGACCAAATTCAGGCGTTAACGCATGCTGGACCTTCTTCGTCGTTTAACTTGCGATTGTGACTATGGGGGTCCGGAGGTCCTCCCCCCACATGCACCCGCAGGCCGGCACAAATATCTAGCTGTGAATTTCCAATTGAGTGTCGAGATCGCGATTTGAGCCTTGGAGCCTGGGTCAGCTTATCCTTGACCGAGGCTATTGAGAGATAGAAAAGGATGAGGTCAACTGTGTAGAATTCACTACTATGGGACCGGATACTGTGGTGACAGTAAGGTGAGCCGGACGAGTACGGTTGGCTAGGGTAGGCCAGGGAAGGAGCTGCATAAGGGTGGAAAAGATAAGATGAGGAAAAAGATATGTACTAATAGGTTGCATATCTACTTGTTTAGAATCGATGATAAATTGCAGGAGTTAATCGGAAGATGGGAAACCATGGCCAGGTGGTACTATTACAACCGTATCCTTGACGCATATCTGTAAATATCATTGAACCATTGAATCTGGACAAGTAAAAACTAAATGATACTTATACCAAAGCCGCTTGCAATGTAAACCATCACAGCACCACAGGTTGTAGAATGAACCGCATTTCCCATACTCGGCCCCGCAATCACACATCTGTGATATGTGAGCTCTGTATTCCAAGAATCATATCCTAATATGTCTTACCCGATAAGTTACTGTAGTAAGACCTGGGCTCTGGTCAGCGGGGTGTAACTGTGAGATGTGCAAAACAGGCCCTCGCAGAACCAAGCTGAAAAATATTCGATGCAGTCTCCGCCCTTTCCTTTACAGGCACTGGCACCTAGAGCAAAGACGCCAATGGAAGCAAAAATGGGAGTCAAGGTTGCAAGTCGCAGGATAGAACTAGCGGTGTGTTCTGGGTTGGAATGAGGTATGTATGTGAGGACCTTCGACTTTTATACGGTGGCCTCCACTGGTAATTCCGAACCTGGCTTCTTTCGCACGACAGCCAGCATGAACCAGACTTAATAAGCTAACCATAAAGTAGAAGTCAACGTACGCGCTTGCAGGATATTTTGTTCTTGGACTGGTACTAATACCTGACGCTACCCAATGCCGCTGACCTGATCATGTACATAAATTTCTGGTGGACATAAGATGATTCTGCAATGCCACGATGAGAGTCTCTTTTGAGATCGTGGGATTGCGGTTAACGTGTAGCACCCAGCACCAGCTAACTGAAAAATTCGAGCCTCCGGAGGCCTCCTTAGGTTCGCGACAGTTCATTCGATCGACGATCATACACATATTACTAAAAATAGTAGGCGGGCCTTATGTAAAAACTGGCACAAACACCCATTTTTGGCAAGCGCTGCGTCAAGCTGAGCCATGCTTTACCAAAAACAGTTAATAAGATAACAGTTCCGTTTGTGCCACCAATGAAAGTGGTTTCGGGAAAGGGAATGCTTGAAGGGAATGTCGGATACTGTATGGCAAGATAGCCTATCGTAACTTTTCTTGTTGTGCAGAGGGCTTTCACGGGCAGTGCGATTTGCATAAAAATTGGCAGTGGGACCAAACATTATGGTACACTTCGTTTACATAAGGTATAATTTGTAGTTTGCGGTATTCAAGGTGCGGAAGAGAAGGAGTAAGATAAACTGCTTGTAGGAGTCTGAATACAAATTCAATTGACCATCAGAACATACTAGTGTGGGAATGGGGTGTGATGAAATGTTATGAGCAAATTGACAATATGAAATTCTTCGAAAATGGGTGCCAGACTTTTGAGGTGCTGATGGGTAAGAGTTCATACGGCACGAGTATGAGGAAATCGAAGGATGAGAATCCACGCCTCGGTATCAGATTGATGTCACCTGCGCACTCATCGGTCTGGCTGCGACAAATTCAGGTGCGACACCAGCCAGCTACATGATACAACGTGATTCATATAAAAAAAATCACTTGTATCGTGGTCTGTCTACGAGAGACTACCAGCCAGCAGGAGTTCCATCGCACCACCAATCCTAAAGCTATGCCCCAAAACATAAGCAAGGTGTGCGGACTTCCATATTGACATGAGGAATGAGAGGAAATCCTGCTTCAGCGTGATCTTAGTGTCGCCAGATGAAGCATGGTATGTGAGTGAGGAAGCTGGTGGGACATCAGAGGTGATTTTACAAAGCCGTGCGCGAGCAGAGGCCATCGGCGCGGTCATTGAGATCTTGAGAGAGGGCGCCTTCCTCTTTTGGCGGATTTTCATACAGTTCGGAAATGCGTGGAACGGGTCCCCCGCGGAACTCACGGAACGTGATGTTGAAATATCGGGAGGCTGTGCGAGCGTGCACAATGCGATGCTATCTCCGTAATCTCGGTACATTCCTCTTTTTTATTGTTTCTTGCATTCTTCCGGGCTGCAGGCTCTATTTTGTACTTCTCTCCTTTCATTCTGTAGTCTAATAGTGTATATCCGAGACCTTGTACCGTGACTGTAGTTCTTCATCCGTTTGTCTTCTGGACAACCGAAAATCTTATCTTTTATCCTATCTCGATCTTGTGAACGACTAAACTTGCTGATCTGTTTTCAACACGTGAACCTAAGGAGGAATGCGTGGTGTGGTAGGAAATTCCTGGAAGCGCCACACACAACGTAGGCCTTGTGTAGGCCGATTCTGACCGAAGAACATGGCACTTCCCATTGAAGGCGGCAACAGTTGTCTCAAAGTTGTCTCGCCGAGGCGACGACACCCTCAAAAAGTGCATAAGGCCACAGCCCACACAGCCGCATGAAATGGGTTCGAAAGGTTAAGAGCTCACCGTATGCACTTCATAAAATTCAGTTGTTAACGCATGCCATCATCGATCCTCAACTTCCGACATTTCTCGTAGCCATTTCGACTTTTTAGAGCTGAGTATCTCTGGGACGCTGGTCTGGGACGAGTAAAAACCATGAAATATCCAGTACTACATATATGTAGTGGTTGTGTCCTGACATGGGTATATAACCTCATTTACATACATGCATCTATCTTGTACAGGGATCCATAGTCCAATTTTCATAGTAACAACAGATTTCGTTGGTCGTGAGGGTATACGATTGTCCATGATGAAGGGAACGATAAAAACTGGAAAAGAAAAGAGCAGGAAGTGTAAAGGGGAAAAGAAAGAAACTTTAAGAAAGGCGCACTAGCTTTGCAGCAATAAATTCGAATGAATTTGAAAGGGCTGTTAGAGAAGGGGGTTACGATGGGGTTGGATAAGGGGTAGGCACCGGCAATGGTCGCACACTACTCCGAGCCTGCTGTGAGGCTTGTGATGGACCGCGACGAGGGGTGAGTGAATCGTATGCAGGCGGCACTTCGCTGTCTGAGTACCCCTCACCTTCGCTCACATCCTCTGGGATGTCACGAACAAGGAAACGAGAGTGCCGACCCAGGATAGAGGAAAGGCGGGGGAATACCGATGCAATTGGGGAAGTCCTTGTTGTGGCTACTGGTGCGCTCGCTGGAGGTTGAACAAACGTCCGTCGCAGAGGCGACAATCGCTCCTGTGACTGTTGGTGTTGTACTGTTCGAGGGCGGGATCTATTTTCCCTTTCTCGCGGTGGACTGCCCTGCTCGAGAGTTCGATGCGGACTCTCGTCCTCAGGGAGTGACCCCAAAGGAACTGGGAGGCGCTGAGGTCGTTCAAACTGAGGCTCAATTTCTGCTCCCCATTGAACCCGCCGAAGGTCGGGTACAGACGCCAGTCGTGAGCTTCGCGTAGGAACATATGCATTCTGAGTGGAGGTTGTTCCAGAAATAGGAGGGTCTGAGAAACCTCTTCGCATGGGCGTTAAACGCGGTAGGGATGAGGATACTTGTTGGGCTGAATTCGCATATCTCCAGTTGTCACTTGCGGACCTGCTCTGTTGCTCCGGATCATGCGGACGGTATACACCACTCTCCCTCCCAAGATCATTGGTCCGTGGGCTATGACCCACATCAGATCGTCTCATTATGGTCGCTGACGGCAATGCTGATTGCGTGGATATACCAGCTGAGTGGTAGGGAGAGAGCATGCCACTTGAAGGAGAGTCAGTGAACTCGACGCGAGGTTGTTCAAGAGGGAATTCTCGGTGCTCTCCATGAGTATAAATTGACTCGAAGCTCCCCCTTGGTATTTCAGTTGGGTTATGGGGATTATGATCTTGGTTGCTCCCTGCTGGACTTCCAGTCCTGATGAGGGGTATGGCAGGTCGAGTCCAAGCTTCCTGCCTGGCCCTTCGAGTTTCGTCGTGTCGATATTGCTTCAAGCCAGGTCCAGAGTCCGGAAGAGATGAAGCTTCTGCTGCGTAGGAAAGGGGGTAGGGAGAAACACTTCGATGCGAAGCCCTTGAGTTAGGTTGGGTGGCGTAACTTCTTTGTGTAGATCTCAACGTATCCTGCATGAGGGGCCGCGAGACATCTCCAGATCCGTCTATGTGGCGATCATGAGAAAAGAATCTAGGAAGTGGCGGCAGACTTACAACGTTCCCTGTAAGCCCTTCTCCGTTTTTTTTTGGCGCGGCGCCTGAGAAACCAAATTAACAACCCAATTGACGCGATAAAGAATATGCCTCCAACGCTTCCCCCTACTATCGCCCCCGCGGCCACGTTATGAACAGAACTTTGGTCGCTGGTCGTAGTTGTGATTGGGTTGGGTATCGACCCACCGCCTCCAGTACTAGATGGTTTTGCGGAAGTTGTGGTGGTGACATTGTCCAGTCGACCGAGCGTCGGGAACGAAGGAATGTAGGTGATATAATCAAGAATGAAAGATTGGTTGGAACACTGCGTGATATCGATGACAAGAGTATGTTCGCCAGCCGAAATGGTATCAATGGCATAGAACAAAAAGTTGGAGGAATCCCCAATCTTGTTGACGTATTCGGGTGAGCTGGTGGTCACAGAGTAGGACTGTTGAAATGGCTTTCCGTCGATACTATAGGTGGCAGAAAGCAAGCCGAGATTGTCCCAGGAAAATATCCCATAGACAGCCAACGAAGTCCCTGTTATTTGATGATTTAGATTTACTGGAGTTTTGATTTACAAATTCGCGGTAAATACCTGTGAAGGTAAACGACAAACCATCACCGGCATTCCAAGACTGGTGGGTTCCGTTGCGAAATGGCAACCCGTCAGTAAGTTCATTAGAACGGAAGCCTGCTGCACTACGTTTCCAACTTCCATGATATTGAATCAGAAAACTATCGTCGTCCACAATTAGTCGTTTGCCATTCAGCGGGGTATCGGGGCCTGCTACTACAGCTGCGTAGTCGAACATTGGCCCATCTAGCATGTCCACGGTGATGTTGTGCCTTCCAGCAGGCAATTGTGGGGATTGGAACCACTGGCCGTAAGACGGTGGATCAGGATCACCGTAGCTAACGTTGGATGGTGCGCCACCGTCGATGGAGACAGAAAAGGTCTGCGAGGACGAACTTGCGGGAGTTGTGCCATAGAATGCGATCGATTGTCCTGGGGCGAGAGCTCAGTAATTCATTCTCTGAAGCAATTCAGAGCGACACACCTTCAAAATTCATGCTGAAAGTTCCGAGCTGTTGCGCTGATGATCCAGTCCCCACAATCGGGAACCGAGAGGTCCCCCCATACCATTGCACCAATCCGCTAACCTTCCAATCCAAACCAGAATATCGGATATCGCTGGAACTATCGTCGACAATTACCAGAATATCCGATGCCATGTTGGGGGCAAAGGAAGAGGAACAATAAGTGGAATGGCGGGGAGATGTGACGGACTCTATTACCCATTCGGTAGGTATCCCAGCATTCGATGGATCCTAGAGGAATTGTCGATCAATGTATCAGCCTGGGACCAATGACCAAATTGACGAAAGGAATTGATAAAGATAATCAAAGAGGAAACCTAAAAGGTACGTAGGCCCTGGCGGTAGCTGTCAGAAATGCCTTAACGGAATGCTTGCCAAGCCAAAACATGCTAGTCGATGCATAGCCCACATTCAAAACATTACGCTTACCGATTAGGTATCGTAAATTATAGTAGAAAATCGTCGACAGCCAGACCTTTGGAAAGTGAATAGGACCTTTGAAAAGTGGATAGGACCTTTGAAAAGTGGATAGGAGATCCGAGTGACATGGTAGGGCAGAGATCTAGATTGGAGTATCCACCAGAACGGCTTCCCCACGCGGGTCATAACTTCCGCCATAGGATAAAAAGGGTCAGCAGCGTTTATTGAAAGTGAGTTGGCACATACCGCTCGTGACCACGAATAGAAAAGGTGCTTCAGAGTCCGACCGAGCCAAGCAAAAGTGTACAGCATTGTGAGGGGATCCGAGAGGAGGTTTCACGACAACAGAATACTCGCGAGTCGCGGAGCTGGGAGTTTCGAGCCTGGATGCATCACCTTTGGCACCACTTTATAAATAGATATGGGGCCTGTTAGGCCGGTTTTTTGTAAGGTAGAAACCCCCCCTAAGAGGCCCCCTCTCTGTAGATGATCCCTGATGTATTAATAGAATCCTCTTCC
>Ga0307513_10004585_pt1 | contig 18420 bp, 11 predicted proteins | sample 15_EM_MG_FD_202174 | JGI IMG/M metagenome (GOLD analysis project Ga0307513, IMG submission 202174) | Populus trichocarpa ectomycorrhiza microbial communities from riparian zone in the Pacific Northwest, United States - 15_EM | ecosystem: Host-associated > Plants > Roots > Unclassified | place...
ATTAAATCAAATTGACCTATTAAAAATCTAATTATGTCCTTTGACTTAAATTTTATGTAGATTCTTTCAATAATCATTTAATTTGACCTTGAATCTGCATTATTTCTCTAGTTTTTGGTATAATAGGATACAATTAGGCTCCTGATTCTATCCAAAATTACAACTTGATTTTTCTACATTTGAACTCCTTCCTCAGCTAGCTTTTTTCACATTGTTAGTCTTCTTACAATTATTATTTTATTTTATTTTTTTATTTTGAAAAGAAAAAAGATAAATTTGGGGGAAATAACCTAGAAATAGGTTATGACAATATGAATACTAGTTTTTAGTTTTGATTGCAAGTTTGCAATGATATATAAAATTGCATGCTTATAGTTTTAAACTTCTATAAACTCAAACAATTTTTTGCTTAGTATATTCTTATGATCTAAACAATTAATGCTCACTGGTTTTATTACTCACTAAATTTTTGAACAACAATTTTTACTTCAAAGAACATATTTCAATACTCCATAGAAGTCACAAGCAGTTGGTAAGATATGATTGCTATAAATCCCCGTAAATAAAACGAATTTGTTTACTTGAGAGAGAAAATGTCAAACAATTTTAGCAATTCATAGCTAAACTTTAATTAGTACAAACTATGGGTATGAAAAGAAAAGTGCAACCACAAGCATCTAGAAAGTAAGTGTTTTCTTTACGTAGCTCCCTTCATTCGTGCAAAAGCAACGAATTTATATTTTATTTATTTATCATGATATCATCATACAAATAAATAATAAATTCATTTTATTCATTATTTAAAATAAAATCAGTTTTTTGTAATTTTCTTTTCCAAAATAAGTATTTTATTTATTTGTCTCCTTGTAAGTCTGTTTCTAAAATAATACATATTAAAAAATTTCAAACACAAAGGAAAAAAATATATTTTTGAATTTAAGGGATATAATTACACGTGGTTGGGGAAAGAATCTTATTAATTTATCATAGAATATGAAAAACTTGTCCTTCGGCGAGGACAAAAATCACTACTTGTTCTATCTGAGATAAGCACCAAATAGTTTTAAAATAAAATTGTTTTGATTAATATTTTTTTTTTGTGGCCATAAGTTTGCCGACAAACAGCACCCGAATAGACTTATACAAATTTCTCCGTACATGGTGGGCTCCCCAACCTTCTATGGTGCTTTTTTTTTTAAAAAAAAAATTAGGACTCCAAAGAATATGTAAAATTGTTATGAAGTTCACAAATTTTTTTGTCTTATGTTTTTTCCAAGTTTCAAATGATTTGATGAATCATTGTATTATACATATATTTCTTTTTTTTGTGGCCTAACAAGTTTTAAAAAATCGAAGGTATTATAATAACCCTCCTTGTCTAAGATTTAAAAAATATTAATAATTGTTAATTAATATCTTCTATATAGCCCAAAACTATCATAAAACTTTTACTAAAAAGAAGAAAAATCACGATAAGTAAACAACTATATAAATCTAAATATAAGATATACCCGTATTATATTTCCAAACATGTTACTCGGATCATTAAACGAGAAGCACTCCACCTAACAAAATCACAAAGTACAATCCCTGACAGATTAAATTTTGAAAGATAGAATTGGAAAGAAAAATTAAACTATAAAAAAATCCAAAAAAATAGCAATTAAAAAAACAAGAATTGCTATTGAAATAAAAAAATAAATTAGAGGACAACTAAGATTTTTTGATTGAAGGATGAAATTGAACCAATAAAATGTTGAATGATGGAATTGAAAAAAAACGTTAAACTGTACAAAAAGATATAAAACAAAAAAAATAACAATTAAAAGAATAAGGGTCAACATGGAAATAAAAAATAAATTAGAGGACAACTAAATTTTTTTAAATGAATGGTAAAATTAAAAAGAAAATTAATTTAACAAAAGAAAATTTTAAAAAATAAGGATCAAGAATGAAACAAAAAATAAATTAGAGGAAAACAACAATTGTTTTTATTGAATGGTGAAATTAAAAAGAAAAATCGATTTAACAAAATGATCCAAAAAAAACAATAAAACAATGACAGCCAAATTGAGAAAAATAACATATCACAAATTGGGATTGAATGATCAAATTGAAAAAAAAATTAAAATTTTATAAATAGTCCAACATGAATTTTTGCATGGCCAACATGAATTTCGAGCGAAAAAAGAGAAAAAAAAAGGAAAAGAAAATGTCATTGGCGTTGCATCGCCACACCAAAGCCTCCATGTGCTGCCATAATAGGAAGATGATGGCGCGACACTTCTAAAGACATGGCGAAAAGGAGTTTTTGGCTACTACGAGACATCACATGCGTTGCCCGAACACGTTGCACGTACTAGCAACTTTTTTAAAATTATATTTTATACTTATTAAATTATCAAATTAGCATAAGAAAAAATATAAAATACAAAAAAAAAAACACTCCTATATACTAGTTTTAATTTTTTTGCTTCAAATGTAAATTTTTTTGAATTGTTATTCAATAGGTATTGAATAAAATATAGATATTATTAAACACGATTCAAAAGTTGATCTAAATGCAATCAAGATAAAATATATATTAAATTTGTATTATTAAGAAAAAACCTACATTTTTACTTCAAAAACTTTAAAAACCATTTGTAAAAATGAATTAAATTTTATTTTGCATCTATAAAGAATTTCAGTTAAAAATACTATATTTCAAATTTTTAAAAGAGAATTTTGGTCGATACTAATAATCAAATCAAACGAAAAGCTAGTATTTGTTAAAAACCTGATGGTTCAAGTACAAGATTGATCATTCATCAAATTGACAGTGGATGCTTTACACCGTGTTTGATATTACGGTTAAAATATTGTTTGTCAAGTTTTTAATTTAAATTCTTTTTATTTAAAATTCCTTTTATAATTTTGTCGTTAATTCTGTTGATAAAAAAAATAAAAAACCGATGGTTTTACAGACGAAAAATACGCGCAAAAAAAAAAACAATTCCTACAGTAAATATACCGACGAAATAATTCTGTTTGTATATCCAGCAGTAAATCACCGATGAAATAGTTCAGTCGATGAGTATGGCATATGCAGTAAATATTTTGCAACTCTCGGTACAATACCAACGGAATATGTTCGTCGGTATACACATCGGCGATGGTGGCATATGCAGTAAATTTTTTTCAACTCTCTGTAAAATACTGATGGACTGCGTCCTTCTGGAAATCCGTCGGTTGTGATTTAAAAAGAAACTTATTTAGAATAAATGATATAAAATTATATAAATTAATAGTAAAAAAACCAATTATGCAAATAAAATTGTATGAAACATCAAAAATATAAAAATAAAGTTAAATAATATTCATCCAAATATTCATTACAAATTTCATGTGTTTCCAAAAAAAATTAAACTAGAATAATGGCGGAGCTGGAGGGGGAGGAGGAGGAGACTGGTCGTTCCCAGGACCAAACAGCCGAAAAAAAGGCGCACATGTATCACCCATATGTGATCTAATGTCCATGATCATTTGGCAGAGTTGTTCATAATCCGCCGAGAGTCGCTGATATTGTTGTTTCATCCAAATGGGTCGAAGGATCATCCCCATATCTCTCCCTCAACCGCTTATTATAGGTCTCCTGAAATTTAAAAAAGAAATCATTATATCCAATTCAAGAAAATAATAACTTACGAAATAAAATGTTCGAACGAACATACCATGAAGTGTTGAGCGCGATTGTCCACAAACTGTTGCACCCCCTTTTTGGCAGTCTTCACCTCGCATGTGCGTCTCTACAAACAACTTCATTAGGCTCGGCTCACGTCCAAGAGACGTAGCCTATAAGAAAAAAAAATGTTGCAAGTTAAATATATTTATAAGTAATAACAAATTAATTAACAATATATTTCATTTAAATTAATCTTTCCATCCGTTTCGCATGTGCAGCAAACAGAATGGAGCCGCCGGTGTGCGTGGTCACCGAACCATGAATTTGCTGGTTCTGAGTGTCAGCACCGGACTGTGAGCGTCGTGTGAATTGCTCAGACGTCACGTGCTGAATATATTGCGGCCATATTTCCCCTAGGATGTATGGCGGTTTGAAATCCCTCCAAACCGCCACGTCATTCCAGCCTTATGGACCGTTATCCCTCGTGTATTTTTTGGTTTTTTTTGTGATTCATACAAAAAATCACGCAACCTACTTCCACAATGACATATTAGATTTTAAAACATAATTTTTTAAAAAAAATTATCGTATTGGTTTTTATGTTACCTAGTTGCCGCGTGATTTTCCCACACCCTCCTCACAACATTGTCATGTGCGCTGTCCCACTCGAATTTGTGATGTGTATAAATAATTTATTTAAAATAAAAATAATAATTTATTTACAATTATAATAATAATTTATTAAAAATAAGCTAAAATTAGAAATTAACATCAACATGAAATCTTTGAAACCATGCATCGATATAAGGTCTCATTCAGGATGTCTGGAAACCTGACTCTATTGAAATAATATAATCTTCATCGACGATTTAAACGCCGATGTTATTACTCGGGCAACCTCAATGTTTGTGAACCTGAAAATAAATTAAATTAATGAAATATTAATTAGTTGTTCATAAATTATGTTATAATTAAAAAAAACTAAAACCGAAACAAACTTACATTGAAAGGTCATCCTTCCAATGTGTCTGGTACTTGCGGATGAATTGATTCCTCTATGAAGGCACACCGCCTCTATGCTGTGAAACCGCGTTGGAAAAGGCAGCATCGCGAGTCGGCACAAGTGCCTGTTTTTGATTGGCACCTAAGAACAAATCATCCTCGCTGCTAGAAGAACTAGCTGCAACCATATGCTCATGACGTGCTGTTGATTTCATTCCATGCATCTACACAATTATACAGATAATTACATAATTAAATTTGATTATTAAAAAATTTGGTAGCACCTCCCCTATACTGGAGACTACCCAAAGTTTTCAAACCTGCAAATATTGACAATAGCCACAAACCAATTGACTGTGTTGAAAATTTTTATATATAACCTAACATCTATACAAATTTAACAATAAAATAAAGGAAAAAAATTAACATTTAATTTTATATATTCAACTAACATCAATATAAATTCATTAATAACAATTAAAATTAATCGAAATAATTAAACACATATCCTGCAATAATAGAGTAAAATAATTAAATTTAATCATATATATTCAATTACCATTTACAAGGTAACTTCAACAATAACAATTAAAATTCAACAAAGTATTCAATTATTATGGCAATACAAACAATAAAATATATTGAGCAAATTAAAAAAAAAAACTATAGACTTTAGGAATGAAAAATGCTTACCTTAATAGTGTGTTTATTTTGGGACTTTATCTACGTACAAATACAAAAAAAAAAAAAAACACAACAAAAATATATTATTAATAAAACAAAGAAAAAATGATAAAAATAAAATCATTAAGCATATTAAATGAAAATACATACCCTTTAATTTGTTGAAGATTACAAGAAAATAACTTAAATTTTCACAATAGATGAGAGGAAAAAAAGATGAGATGAAACGAAAGAGGAGAGAAATGAACTGAAGGGGTGGTCGCTGGGATTTATAATGCAGTTTTACCGACGGCATTACCGACGGACTATTTAAATAATATTATTTTTAATTATTCCATCTGTGAATTTCAAACTTCTGTTGGTAAATTTTGAATTTTGCACTAAAATTTGTAATTGACCCTCCAGAAATTTCACAGTCTGTCGGTAAGTCCGTCGGTATATACACGCGGTCAGAGATGCATTAATACCTATGTTTTGGAATTTGCACAGTCCGTTGGTAATTATGAACTGCACCGACATAGAACTAAATAGTCCTGCCCTCTGAGAAATGTCGACAGACTGTATCCGTTTGTAGAGACATTGGTGATTATGGCATGTGTAGTAAATATTTTGCAACTCTCGATAAAACACCGACAGATTGTATCCATCTGTAGAGACGTCAGTGATTGTGGCATGTGCAGTAAATATTTTGCAATTCTCTATAAAATACTGATAGATTGTATCCGTTTGTAGAGACGTCGGTGATTTTGCACTGTGCATGAAAAATTATGTTTGTATTGCCTATTTATCCTCCTGCAAACACTTAAATTACAAACTGTCTTCACAGAACAATAACAACAGTGAAAAATTATAAAATAAATATTTTGTGTTACAAAATATCATCCATAATATTACATTATAAAAAAATGCCTTACACTTTCGTGCTCTAATAGTTAGTCAGAATTTTCTTCTTCTTCTTTGTCGTCAATTGAATTGTCATCAGCTCCATCACAATCTTCAATGTGGATATCATCATCATCATCATCATCATCGACATTTGCTTGTCTGCTAGTGCTTAGAACAACATTAAACTCCTCTCTTTAATGTGGATATCATCATCATCATCATCATCGACATTTGCTTGTCCGCTAGAGCTCAGAACAACATTAAATTCCTCTGCGTCCACATCAACAAGACTATCATCGAAAACATGAAATTTTGAATTTTTACAGTTACATAACAAAGTTATATCCAATCTAGCTTTGATGTTGTCTTTTGTTTTCCCCTTCACACCCATGACGGTGTTGAAAATGTTCTTAAACACGTTCTTTTCTATATGCATGACGTCAATGTTATGGTGGAGGAGATTGGTCTTCTAATAAGGAAGCTCCCATAAAATACTTCGCTTTACCCAATTGTCGGTCAAACCTAAACCAGGAAACTTCTGCTTACCTGAATGGAAACCAAACAAAATATCACCGTACTCTGATATAACATCATGCAATTCCTCACTAAAAAGACGCGGGGGTGCAACATCCTTTTCAACTTTGCCAACAAAGAAATCCTTTTTGTTCTTTTTATACCTGTGATTCGTTGACAAGAAATGGTGGTGGTAGTAAAAAAAAAGAAGCTTTACCTCTGTTTGTTAGCGTGAATGCCTTGTTGTGTTCCATGCAGTATGGACATGCTAGTTTTCCATGCGTCCTCCAACCAGACACCATTTCATAAACTGGAAAATCATTGATAGTCCACATCAAAGCCGCCCTCATAACAAAATTTTGTTTCCTTCATATATCATAAGTCAAAGCTCTGGAGGACCACAACTGTGTCAACTCATCAATCAACGATCAAAGATAAACATCTATATTCCGGCCCAGACTACTCAGACCGGGTATGACCGTAGATAAAAACATGAACTCCGGCCTCATACACATCCCTGGTGGCAAGTTATAAACTATGAGTATGACCATCTAACAAGAATAAGGTGTAGCAAATGACCCGAATGGGTTGAATCCGTTTGTACACAACCCAAGACGCACGTTTCTTGATTCATCTAAAAATTGAGGATGCACACTGTTAGAAGGATGCACCATCACTCCATCAACCGCATCATATGATTAGTGCTATATCATGTGCTCAGCAGTCCTTGGTGACATGAATAACCTCTACAGTCTAGGTGTGATTGAGAAGTATTCAAGTTTTTTATATGCCACGAGAGTCTTTTCCCTACCAATTCTGGGTTTGTAACGGGAATGCCCACATGTCATACACTCGGTCAGCTCAGCATTTTCAAGGTAGTATAACATGCAGAAGTTAGGGCAGATGTCAATTTTCTGGTATCCTAAACCGAGAGGTTTCATCATGGACTTTGCAGCATAAAAGTTCTCTTTCAGAATGTTCCCTTCAGATAAAATGCTTCTCGCCCATTCTATAATTTTGTCATAACCGACCTCACTCAACCCGTGATCTGACTTGATGGTGAACACCTGTGGTACGGTTGATAATTTACTGTGGTTCGTGCAACCATCCTATAATGGTTTGTTAGAATCTTTCAACAGATCAAAAAACCTTGATGCATCTGCATTATGTTCTTCTTCTACGATTGGACATTGACTGACATTACCTTGATTCATTCTCATTGCATCCATAACCATATTCCTGTAAGGATTACTGTTGTCATTTGCAACTCCATGCATGTTGCTAGCACTAGAAGTTGACCCAACCACCCTTTCTATCATGCTCTCATTACAAACAAATAGTTCTCCGTATGCATACCAACACAGGTAATCCTCTATAAACCTTTTGTGTAGAAGATGCATCATTACAATATCTGGATGCAGATACTTTTTATTTTTACACTTCTTGCATAGACACCTAATACCGCCTCTAGTAAAATTTCTAGGAATAGATGTTGCGAAATTAATAAAACCCTGAATCCCATTACAATAATCCATCCTCCACAATCCTTGGGGTGAATCTCGATACATCCATGAATGATCATCCATGACTTCTATCGAACCTCTATAAAATTATAATGACAACATGTATTAATTAACTATGTTAAGTAAATAAATTTGCAAAAATATTGGTTTACCTCGAGATTATCCAACAAACTAATTAAAACTTCTCATAAATATTCCTTATTAATTATCAACGTCTATACAAATTTATACATATAAATTTACAGAAATTACAACTCCACAATAGCATTGATAAAAATTAAAACGGACCCGTTAAACAAACTATTAATTATTTCATCACAACACATCTAATTCGGTAATTCAACAAGGTTTCAACAATTTATAAACAAATACAATTTTACAAAATATAAAACAAACCATAACAAGTATAAAATTATACATTCATACTACAAGTTTGTTTGAGAAATAACAATAAAACATGTACATACACTAACAAAATACATATACTAAAAAAATAAAAAAAATAAAATTAACATTTAAATGTTAAAATTAAAAAAGATAGATTTACTTACAAAAAATGATAAAATCCACAATAAATTAGAACACAGATGTTGTGACCACAAAAGTTAAAGAAAGATGACTTGTGTTGAGAAAAGGGGGATATTTCTAGGGGGGCAGTTGTTTGCAGTTTAGGAGGGGAGAGTTGGCATGAGGAAGAAGAAGGAGAAGTAGGGGAGGAGAGGGTTGGCAGAGTGGTGATATATTAACTTTTACTGATAGAATTACCAACGGAATACTTCTGTTGGTGATTCCATTGGTAATTCTGACGGTGAATTGGTCACGTCACTGTATGGAAATCCCGGTTTGAATCCCTTGGTCATTCCATTGGTAAAATCACCCGCAAAAATTTCCACGTCATTGAAATGCTTTTTTTAAAAAAAAATTCTATATATTCCGTCTGTAATTCAATCAATATATACCGATAGCATTAGTCTGTCGGTATATACCGACTGAATTACCGATGGATTAGTATTCGTCGGTAATTATCACCGTAATTTATTGACAGAATTATTTTGATGGTAATTCTGTTGGTTTTAGGCGAATTTCTAGTGGTGAATATAAAAAACATTATTTTACTATTTTTTAAAATAAAACATATTTTAAAATATAATTATTTCCGTAATAACAAACACACGTTCATAATATATCACAATCGTAATAGGGTAAAAACGCCATCATATCCCAACTTAGCCATGAAAAGCAATAAATCACAGGATCGACAACTTCTGTTCGCCCAACTACTGTATATGGCCAACAAATTTCTTTTTATATATTTTATACTAAAATGGTATTTTCAACCATAGCTTGACAAATAAACACAAAAAGGGATGTATTGTGTGATTTTCCACGGTACCTCATTCTTTTCATCAAAATTCTTTGTAGATAAAAGAGACTGCAAAGGTAGAATTTCAAGTATATTTATTAAATAAAAACAAAAAGAAATTATGTTTTTAATGAAAATCACATCATACTATTTATTAAAATAGTTTGTTTATTCTATATTTAAATATTTTCTAATTTCATCCATGAGGTTATTCTAATCTCATGATTCGTGTAACAGGTTTGACGAGTTAACCTGATTGACTAGAGTTTTTTTTTTTGAAATTGATATTTTTTTATTTTATCCTCTAACATTGCATTGATTGTGAATTATGTTTTATGATTTGTTTCGGTTTGTTTTCTACGAGGTTATCTCGGTCTCATAACAAGGGTTTTGTGAGTTAACCCGGGTAGACTTGGGTTGTTTTATGTGTCCTATTTTTATATTGATTTTTTTTTCAATTTCATCCTTTAACAATGGATTGATTAGGAATTGAACTTCATAATTTGTTTTGATTTGCTTTTTATGGGGTTATCTTAGTGTCATAGACCAGGGTCGCAAGTATGACAGATTATCCTAGATTGACTTGGATTATTTTTACAGTTTACTTTCTATAAGGTTATCTTGGTTTCATAACCAGGGTTATAAGTTTGGTGAATTAACCCGAATTGATTCAGATTGTTTTATTTGTGTTCTTTTTTTAATTATATTTTGCAACATTTAGTTGATTCAGAATTAGACTTCATAATTTATTCGAATTACTTTCTCTGAGATTATCCTGGTCTCATGACTCAAGTTGTGGGTTTGACAAGTTAACTCAGATCTTATATATATATATATATATTCAATTTCATCCGTATTGAGTTGATTAGGAATTAGACTTCATAATTTATTTTGATTTGATTTATATTGAGTTATCATGGTTTCATAACCTAAGTCACAAATTTGTTCAGTTAACTAAGCTAACTCAGGTCGGTCAAATATATTTCTATCTCAATATTTTATTTTGACAAAAAAACAAACAGATGTCTTAACTTTTTTGAGTTAAACATGGTTACAGATTCAAGTAACACATAGATGCAAAAATTTCTGCACCAAGATTAACCGAAGAATGCATTACCTAGCGAAAGACGAATCATCTTTGTAACACCTCATACTTTCATATGCATTTATAATTATTTTCCTACGATTTGGTACGTAAAAATACAAGTGATTATTTTTTTATAGTTCTCATATAAAAGTCCACCGAAATTTCCACCAAAATTTCGACAGAGTCTCCCCTATACCAGGAAGTCCCAAGTTATCGACATGTACCCTGTTTACACTTCTAATATCTCACATCTCATAACTCAATCACGACTCAATCGTCGTGGGTCTCAATCCCACAAACATCATCATCATCACAACCATAATATTTATAACATACATTGAACAACAAATATCATTATAGAGAAATAAATGAGATAAATACGCATACATGAAACATTAAACATCAATTATATAAATTAAGTTATAAAATGTTTTAATATTTCAAAATACAAGGATAAACTCCCTAGAACTACATAACAAAAAGTGAACAAAAGCTAGGATCTACTCCTGTCGTGCAAGCGATGATCCTGAAACAAAATACATATTATTGAAACATGAATATCACAATAAGTATAGTAACATAAATATCCAACAATTTAAAAAGGCAAACATGTATTCATATTCTATTCACTTCTCCATTTTTGTTTCCATTGGAACTATTTCTCATTCAACTACTAAAACCGTTTTATCTTCCATTTTCAACTTCCATTCAAGATTCCATAAGATCAACCACAACTATTTCTGCCTAACTCATTATCAATACCAATTTCACCGGTATCATCATCACCTCGTAGGCGTTGATGCTTAACGATCCCCTTACTCGAGACCCTAACATACACTAAATGTATGTTAGTCGATGCATGATGATCCCCTTGCCTGGGATCCTAACATACACTAAATGTATGCTAGTCCATGCCTCATAGGCATCGATGCATGGTGATCCCCTTACCCGGGATCTTAACATACACTAAATGTATGCTAGTCCATGCTCCATAGGCATCGATGCATGGCGATCCCCTTACCTGGAATCCTAACATACACTAAATGTATGCTAGTCCATGCATGGTAATCCCTTTACCCGGGATCCTAACATACGTTAAATGTATGCTAGTCCATGCCCCATAGGCATCGATGCATGGCGATCCCCTTACCTGGGATCCTAACATACACTAAATGTATGCTAGTCCATGCATGGTGATCCCTTTACCCAGGATCCTAACATACACTAAATGTATGCTAGTGTATGCCCCATAGGCATCGATGCATGGTGATCCCCTTACCCGGGATCTTAACATGCACTAAATGCATGCTAGTCCATGCCCCATAGGCATCGATGCATGGTGATCTCCTTACCCGGGATCTTAACATGCACTAAATGCATGCTAGTCCATGCCAATTTCACTCATTAGTATTGTCATTCTTTGTCCGACCATACTTATCATTACAAACTTTCATTTCGAACGTAGCTCGTTTCTTTTCGAAGCTAAGATATAATATCACATGTTCCCCGAAGGGAAAGGACCCAAATTTTCACCCTTTAACGTGTCTAAATAGTCGCTTTAACGACTTTCTGAATCTGCCAGCAGAGGTCGTATTTCGACCTCTCCTCAGATATTTTACTATATATGGAATTCTAGGACTCCGTTTCAAGCAAGGTTGGTCTCGTCAGAAATCTAAGACACGGGGCTACAAGTTTCATGAAGGGAGGAGAACCCAGTTCTGCCCCAAAGACACTCAAAAGTTTTCGTCAACAAATCAGACCTACTACCCTATAGGGTCTGTCATGACCCAGTCTCGATTGGTGACCCATAACTGGAGTTCTATAGCTCCAAATTGAGTAAGACCAGTTTTCTTAGTTAGTCAATATCCAAAACTACAATTACTATGGAGGAACATAATCCTAATTCCCTTATCCTCCTACTCGAATTCTCTTTACAAGTCAAGAGACGAATCTGTCCAGATTCATCAACCTTTCCATTTACACACAACATCCACAATTCAACCTTTTCTCTTTATCTCAACCCTTAGCCATATGATATACCATATGAGAGTGTCAAAAATATCTTTTTAAGAGCCAATTTATCCTAACTAATTGATCTATACCATTATACGCAAGGTACTCTTATTCATTCCAATAATATTATCACAAGTTTGATACATATGATCAATGTACGTAAGACACTCATATCCATTCCAATTATATCATAACTAGTTGATACACATCAATGTGTGCAAGGTACGTATATTCATTCCAATATTTATCAAAGCAATAAAATAATAAATTCTTAAATTTATCAATAAGTTTACACAAATTGAAAAGACAAGGTGCGATACACCTACCTGTTTCCCCAACCGATTGAGTCCCTTCAACTCCTAACGACCCTACTCTAGGCATCTCATTTGTTTGAGAATCAAGAGATACAATTAGTACCCTCTTCTAATTTTTTCCCAATGTGTGTTCTCATACTATTGCAATCTCATTCACATGAATTCATCACCATGTTTTAATTTCATTTTCCGATTATTTCCTTCAACTACCTCATTACACTTTCTAGAATAGGTTTCACTCGAGAACACTGTTTACCATTTAATTCATAAGTAAAGTTATAGAATTCGGTTTTAAGTTTGGCTTGACTCCTTGAAAAGTTAAGACACGGTTCTACAACTCTACTGAAGGATCGGAAGACCAATTCTGCCCTTAACACCTTGAAATTATCTGTTATAGTGCTCAACAAAATCTGTCAAGTACAAGACAGTTCGACCCTTCTTTCATTTTTAGTCCATATCTGGAGTTCTATAACTCCAAATTACACGAGGTCAGTTTTGTTTAAAAAATAACATCCATACCTACAACCTTTGTGAAGAACCCAGTCTGGAATTTTATCATTTTGGTTGCCTAACCACAGCCGAAAAGTGAGTGATAAAACTGTTAAGTCCCAATACATAGATTAGGACAACCAATATCTCCATTTTCCTCCTATCAATAATATGGTCGAACATGCCTAAGGAAAGACACTAATGATTTTCTTCAATTTAAATCATAATTAGCATGTTTTTGATGGTTAAACACAAATCAAGCTACCACACTTTCCATTCATTTCATTTCTGCTAACCTAATTTAAACAATGTTTCATTAAGGTTCAAGTTTCTCCCAACTCAATCCAAATGAATACAATCCAAATTGTGAAGTTAACCACCATTATATCATGAAACACATATCAACAAATCATAGCATTTTAACGGTTAGATCTTCCTAAATCAAGACCAAACCAAAACAGACCTGAAAATTGACAATACACTGTTCTCCGATGAATAACATCTTGTTGGAGTCTCTAATACCGATCTCCATCATTCATAATGAAGAGCTCATCAATATGACCCACATATCAAACATAGAGCAACATCCAACGGTGGACAAAGGTGAAAACTGCTAGCGACCATGACTATGACTGATGAATTAGACCCATCTCTCAAAACAAGATTTCCATCATGACCAAGAACTGCTTCCACAGAACTTGACCTACTAGAGATCAAATTTGTGGACCAAATTGGGATCTTGGACTCATTAAAGAGAACTAAATTACCGCCAGAAATCCTTAACTCTGAAGAAAATCTATCAGAAACGGGTGTCTCTGTTTGCTACCCAAACTATGGTCTGTTCAGACATTTTATCTCTACAGTACCATATGCCTATATTAGTAGTTTGAGATGAGGAGTTACCTGGATGGAAGAAAACAAGTTCAAAGACTTTTCGTGCTGAGACAATAGTTTGGTCTCTAGAGAGAGAACTGTTTGCAGAGATTGTATCAGCTCCAAGGGAGACATGGGAGTTGAGAGGAAAACAAAAAAAAGATAACAAAAAACATGATCCATGGATTGTTTCGGACATCCATGACTGCTGCCAAAGAATTTTGCAGGCAAGATTGAGATGCTGGAGGTGCAAGAATGTACACTACAGCTATTTTAATAGAGTCTGAAAGAGAGAAAACAAGACTTGGTCTCAATATGCTACGTAAGCATTTGCCAAAGAAACTTCAAAGACTATTGTTTTGAACTATAAGTCAACCGAGCTTTCTTTGGACACATTCAGCGTGATTTTCCTAATGCCATCTCCCCATCATTTATTTATTTATTTTGTTCCTGATGACGTGAGCCTATCACTGAACCTGACGTCCCAAAACGTGTACAACAAGTTAGCGACCAACACTAATAATAAAACAAGTAACTAACTCCTTACCCGCTGATGTGAGATCTTACATTAGATATCTAATACTAAGAATTCAAAATCCACTAGTGGATATGTCTTCATACTTGGTGGAGTAATTATGTCCTAAAACTCCTCTTAGAAAAAAATTGTATCATAAGATACATGATGGAATCAAAGTTTATTGTTCTTGATAAAAGTGAAGAGGTAATCGAGAGGCTTTGAAATTGCTTAGAGGATATTCTATGCTGGGTAAAATCAGTGCCAGTAATTTATGTCTATTGCAACAACCAGTCTTGAGTTTTAAGCAATATATAATACTCAATCTAGACATATACATTATTGACATAATACCATTAATTAAATACTTGTTATCAAATGAAATTATTTTCATTGACTATGAAAATCCAAAGTAAAATATTGCAAACCTATTGACCAAAGATTTATTGATAGATCTTATGTATAATTCATCAAAGGGTATAGGTTTAAAAAAATTAAAAATAAAAAGAGTGTAATGATGGTGACAACAACTAGTTGATTAGAGATCTCAAAATCCACGTTCAAATAGAAAACTAAGTCATATAACATTTTTGGTAGCATTAAAAAATTATTATTTCCTGCTTATTCATATGATGAAATAGGTGGTAGTTGCAGTGTGATAAAAGGGTGAGTTGTGCTCTTATTTATTTTATATATTGGTATACCAAGTAGAGTATAAATGAATACTGTTAATGAAAAATCACATATATAAGTTAGAAATGTGGTCATTTCTTTGAGAACTTTAATGAAGGAAAATTTCTATAAAACATCCGTAAATCCAGGATTTGTTTAGTGCCAAAATAAACATAATAATGAGAGCCAAAGTAAATATTTAGGTAGAAAACTATGTAAATATTATTGTCTTCGTTTACATAAAAGATTGAAAGTTTAAGACATTGCGTTCTCTATTTAATCGAGTAAATCTAATAATTTTTCACTAAGAAATATTCAAAGTTAAAAGAAACCTATCTTGATGTGATGATCTACCAAATTAGTATCTCTCTATAAATTTTCAAATCTTTTATACTACCCGGGCAATTTTCATTTATATGAAGGATTGTTGAAATTTATTCTAATAAAACATGATTAAAAGGCATATATAAGGTCAAATTGAAAGTGGAGTCCACTCACTTTTAAGATGAAATCTTTATTAAAAAGTAGAGTGCAACAAAACTTCATTAATATGAAACATTAACATGATTAAAATAAATTATGAGTGAATGAGAAATTGATCTCACAGAACTATTAGCTGACATGTTTTTTATAAAATCAAAGACCCTCTATGCAACATAGGAAAGAGAATATAAATATATTTTTTAGTTTATATAGTGGAATGTTGAGGAGTCATAAATGAGTCTTAGCAAAGTAGTATGGGTTTAACCCACAAACACATGATCAAATCAGCTAAGCTATGGCTCGAGCTCCTTGTTCCAGGTTTCGGGTCCTTACTCTTGGTTTTGGGTTATTTTTTGCTAACATATTTTGATCTTGAATTTGGGTTTATTATAAAATAACTCTTTGGCTCATAAATAATTATTTTTTGATAGCCCACTGTTTTTGTCCAATCCAGCCCAGGAATCAAATCAATTTTCTTCATAAAGAGTTTCTTTAAATCATATTAGTTTTTTCAACTCAGAATCATCAAATTTAAAGTCTAAACATTCATGTTTAATTTTGATTTTATAACGGTTAAACAAAGTTAATAATGCTGAAAATCAATTCTAGTAATCATCATTATTAATTCTTTATAAGTTTTAATTCCAAAATCCATTATAAAAAAAAGGGTGAATGAAGAGTTTCTTGCATTGTTTATCCTGATTTTATATATTCTTCCTCACCTTAGTTTTTAAAGTTATCTCTGCACTTTTTGAACTATGTTTTTCCTCCTAATCTAGAGTTTAGACTAAATTTTATTAAGAAATAATTGAGTCTAAATAAGATGTTGTCGTTGTTGTTGGAATCTTAAAATATATATTGTAAACATCTTAGTTGCACTAAGGGAGAAACAATGAAACATTAAGGATAAAGAATTTATTATAACAACGATGACGACAACAACAGCAGCAACAACAACAATTTTATTATCTTACACGTAAATATTATTTTGGACAAAACCATAATATCATGAATTTTCACACTTAAGCATAACAAAAGCAAAACATTACTAAGATCTTATCAATTATAAAGCTCAATGAGAGCTCTTGTGCCTAGCACAGGGTGTATCTTATAATTGAGGAAACCAGCATCAAAGAAGAGCTTAGCCCACTCCTTTTCATTTCTCTCCATGCCACTAACAGCCACCATCATTAGTAGATCAAAAAACAGCTGCGTTTCAATTGACCCCTCGTCTCCATTCAGGTTCTCTCTCACCATATCTATAATTATCACCTTCCCAGCTTTCTGCTGTCCCTTACTCATAATTGCTTGTCTGCATCGTCTAAGTATTTTCACGCAGTCTTCATCACTCCAGTCATGCAGTATCCACTGTTTTTCATTTGCCATAAGATATGTAGCATGAATAAATGAAGACGTACGGGAAAAAAAATCCTAAAGGAAATAGAAAACATAAGATGCATATATATAGAAACTCCGTAGTATAGATTTTTGGGTTAGAGATGATGTCCATCTTTGAATATAAATCTTCATATGCATGTGTACGCAGAGGTCAGGAATGGAATAGTTTATATATGTGTCAAAATATAAGCTCAAGGATGGACGTGTGTATATAAGCACCTCTCAAAACAAAAACTAATAAAAGATGTTATATATATATATATATGCAAATTTAATATATAGTGTTGGTAGAAGAATACTGTTGAAATTAATTTACCTTGAGTAAAATTGCTTCTGCTGGAGGAACTGCCTGAAACATATCCCCCCCTACATACTTCAAATTTTTACAGCCTTGCAAGTCAGAAACCACATGGGGGAGATCAAACACAGTGCAGTCCATGTGAGGAAATGCTTCAGCGATGCCCTTGGCCATAGTTCCAAAGCCTCCCCCGACATCCACCAAGGAACTCAGCCCCTCAAAGATGCCTTTACATTTGCTTACAACCAACTTACTAGCCAGTATGCTATCACTAGCCATGGCTTCATTAAAGAGATTTTTGATTCTTGGATCTTGGCCAGCGTACTCCCAAAATGTATTTTCATGGGCAACACTAAATGCGGTGGCTTCATCATTTCGGAACCAAGTGCTCAAGCAATCCCATGGTTTTGTCAGAACTGAGTCGAGCTCAAAAAGTAAAAGAGGTCTCATATTCCAGGGATTGTCCTTGAGTAGGAGACGAGTGGATTGGGTAAGGGAATAGGCTTCTTGGTTGTGAACGCCGTTAAGATTTTGCTGGGAAAAGAAACCGGAGTGCACGAGAATACGCATAAGGCGGTGGACATATTGAGCTTTTGATGGGTGGATCGGTAGGGCAGAAACAAGCTCCGAGAGGGTCATGGGTTT
>Ga0307513_10004586_pt1 | contig 18415 bp, 14 predicted proteins | sample 15_EM_MG_FD_202174 | JGI IMG/M metagenome (GOLD analysis project Ga0307513, IMG submission 202174) | Populus trichocarpa ectomycorrhiza microbial communities from riparian zone in the Pacific Northwest, United States - 15_EM | ecosystem: Host-associated > Plants > Roots > Unclassified | place...
GTTGCGGGGTGCCACGGTGAATGTCGATGCGGCCTGGCAGTGGTCCACCGTCACCGATCCGCTTACCCTGCGTTCGCGCGACATCTCGGAGTTTCAGGATTTTGAAATCAACGCAGGTTTCCGCCAGGACCTGCCGAAATTCGCCTGGGGACTCACCTACACCGAGAAGTCCGACACCAGTTCCTTTCTGCTGCGCGAGATCGACCGGCAGCGCAAGAGCCCGTCGCTCGCGGCATTTGCCGAGTTTGCGCTGTGGCGCGGCTTGCGGCTCAAGCTGGCCGCCGAGTCCTTGTTAGGGCAGGAAGAGTGGCGCGAGCGGCTGCAGTTCGATCCAGATCGGCGCGCGGGCGCTTTCAACGCCGAGCGCTCGCGACGGGAACCGGGCATGTGGTACCAGCTCTTCATTTCGGGGAGTTTTTGAAGACCGGCCGATGCTTTTGCCTTGGCGCACGCCGCTGCCGTAAGCTCGCCGCCTCCTACACAACAGGGGTGAGCCATGGGCCTCGCAAAAGAATTCAGAGACTTCGCCATGAAGGGCAATGTCATCGACATGGCGGTCGGTGTGATCATCGGCACGGCGTTCGGCAAGATCGTTGCCTCGCTGGTGGAAGACGTGATCATGCCGCCGCTCGGCAAGGTCATCGGCGACGTGAACTTCTCGGATCTTGCGATCAGTCTCGGGCTGGGCGGCGACGGCAAGACCGAGGTGCTTTGGAAGTACGGCAACTTCCTGCAGATCACCTTTCAGTTCCTGATTGTCGCGCTGGTGCTGTTCATGGTCATTCGCAGCATCAACAAGCTCAAGAAGCCGGAACCGGCCCCGCCTCCGCCAGCCCCCATCGCACCGCCCCGCCAGGAAGTGCTGTTGCAGGAAATCCGCGACCTGCTGGCGAAGAAGTAGTTAGTTTCAGACCGATGCCGGGCGCCGTTCGTTACACCTGGATGTTCCGGACGGCGGCCGTCTTGTTCCTGCTGCTGGGCGCATCGCTGCTGTGGCGATTCGCTCTCACCGACTATCAGCCACAGTTTCGTCCGTACGGCCTCGCAGCAGGTATTGCCGCGCTCGCCATCGGCGCGTTCCTGTTCCGGCGCGCGCGCTTCGCAATCGGCGCTTCGGCGGCCATTTCCGCATTCATCGGTATCTGCGCCACGGTAGCCGCGCCGAGCGGACACGGTCCGGTCATCTTGTTTTTCGCGGCCCTGGCCATCATCTGCGGCGCCTACGCGGTACTCGCCGCGCGCGCGCTGTTCCAAGGCAGTCCGTAGGCTTCAGGTTTCCTGCGCCAGCAGCGCATTCAGCTGCCCGACGAGTTCCGGAATCATGTCCTCGCCATAACCGGTGTGGTCCGCCGCCACCTTGCCATCGCGACCGATCACGATCATGCGGGGGATCCCCCGCACATCGAATTTTTTCGATGTCCTGCTGTTCTGGTCGCGCAGGATCGTGATCGGAAAGTCCTTGAGGACATCCACCACGAATTTGAACGGCTTCAACTCGTCGTGGAAGTTGATCGCGATCACCTGCAGATGATCGGGCCCCACTCTCTTAACGATGCCGGCGAGCAACGGCAATTCTTTCCTGCACGGGCCGCACCACGATGCCCAGAATGACAGGATGACCACCTTGCCGTGGTAATCGCTGACGCGAATCTTGTTTCCCTTGGTGTCCTTGCCGAGCTCGTCTTCCGGGACGCTTCCGACCACGAGCGAAGGTCGCACGGGCTCGGGTTTGGATTTGGCCGGCGCGTCGGCCGCGAAGGCGGCGCCGACCAGCATCAATGGCAACGAAGCCAGCAGCACGAACCTACGCACTGAATGCCGACCGCGTAAGATTTTCCTGTCCGCCGGGCCGCGCCACCACGTTGTCCTCGATGCGCACACCGCCGAAAGGTTTCAACTGCTCGATTCGCGCCCAGTTGATCATCTTTCCGATCGGCTTCTGTCGCGCCTCGTTCAACAACTGGTCGATGAAGTAGAACCCGGGCTCCACCGTCACGACAAAACCATCCTCGAGCTTCCTCGTCAGACGCAGGAAAGGATGGTTGTACGGGCGCTCGATCACACCGCCGGAAGGATCCCGTTGCAGCCCGCCAACGTCGTGCACCTGCAAGCCCAGCAAATGGCCTATGCCATGCGGATAGAAGACGCTCGTCAACGCATTGTCGACCGCTTCATCCGCACCCACGGTGATGACACCGGCTTCGCGCAGGAACTCGGTGATGGCGCGGTATGACGCTTGATGGAAATCCTTCCAGTCGAGCCCCACGCGGACCTGTGCGCAGAGTTTCAGCTGCAGCTCATCGAAGCGCTTGATGAGCGTGGCGAATTCGGCGTCGTGATGCGAGTGTGTTCGCGTGATATCGGACGAATATCCGCCGAACTCCGCGCCTGCATCGATGAGCAGCGAGTGGAGTTTCGCCGGCTTCTGGCGCTGCTGGATTTGATAGTGCAGAACGGCGCCGCCTTCGTTGAGCGCAATGATGGGGTTGTAAGGCAGCTCGCATTCGCGCTGGCCGCAGGCCGCCATGAACGCGAGCGCGATTTCGAATTCGCTGGCCCCGGCGCGAAACGCGCGTTCAGCGGCCAAGTGCCCGCGCGCGCCGAGCCCATTCGCTTCGCGCAGCGCGGCGACTTCGTACGCCGTCTTCGCCGCACGTCCGTAGTCGAGCTGCGCGATGAGGTGCTCGGGGTTGATCGCCCCGGGTCCCCAACCGAGCAGCTCCGGGAACGGAGCGCCGATGAAGGCGGTGCGCGAGAGTTCATTCGGCAGCGCTGTGCGTGCAGCCGCGCGGTCCGCGCAGCTGACGATGTCGAAAGCCGCGGACCAGTAAGTCCGGGGGAGTTCCGGCGACTTGTGCCAGTAGTCCACGGGCTGGTGAATCAGCAGCAGCGGTTTCTTGCCCGGAGCGAAATACACGAACGAATCCGGCGCATTGATGAGTGGCGCCCATACCTTGAAAGGCGCCTGGACGCGAAATGGCAGGTGATGATCGTCGAGGAATAGCAGGGGAGGCGTGCCGGCATGGACCAGCAGGGCGTCGTAGCCAGCGGATTCCAGGGCGGCGGCACTGCGCTTTTTCACGATCTCGAGGTGTTCGGCGAACAGACCGGACCAGGACTCGACGTTCTGTTGAATGGCTTGTGAACTCATGGAGCGATTCTATGCGTCGGCGGTATCTCGCAAGTCATTGACGCAGCGCAACAAATCATCATTCCTGCCCGCCGGCAGTGGAAAACGCATCTTTTCGCCAGCACCACTCGCGTGGTCACCGCATCGCGATGTCGCCATCAGCGGACAAATTTTGCACTTGTTTCAAATAGATTGGGGAATAGATAAAATCGCGCGCCGCAATGCAAGTTGTGGCAACAAACGTTTGTTTGGTCTCACTTACCACTAGATATTTTTGGGGTACCCCTACATGAAATTGAACGTTGCTCTCGTCGCCTCGATCGCGGCTTTCGCGCTGATGACTGGCTGCGCCAAGAAGGATGCGGAAGCTCCTGCTACCGACGCTGCCGCTTCTTCGGCCGATGCTGCCGCCTCTTCGGCTGATGCCGCCGCCTCTTCGGCTTCTGCCGCTTCGGACGCCGCTGCTCCGGCTGCCGACGCTGCCGCTGCTCCGCCGGCTGACGCTGCCGCTGCTCCGGCTGACGCCGCTGCTCCGGCTGCTCCTGCCGAGGCCCCGAAGCAGTAATCGTTTATAAGTAACGAATATTGCTTCGAGCCGACCAGGCTCAATGATACGGCCCGGGCAGTGCGCGAAATCGTCTGCCCGGGCTTTGTCTTTTCTGGAGTGGGGAAAGCGTGACAGTCAGTGTCCGTGATGCGCGCGGCGCCGCTCGCGATCGCGAGTGGATCGAAAGCGTCTACAGCGATTACCTCGACGATCTTTCGCCGTTGAATACGGGCGTGTTCAGCGCCACGTCACTCGGGGAAATCGGTTACAGCGAGTCCGACCAGCTGGCGCGCTGGTTCGGCGATTCTTCGGTCAATCCGCTGGTCATTCTGCGGGGTGTCGAGCCCGTCGGTTTCGCCATGGTGGCGCGCGGCAGCGCGACTCCCGGCAAGGCGGCCGATTACCGCATGGCGGAATTCTTCGTGGCGCGCACCTTCCGCCGCCGTGGCGTGGGTCGCCTCGCCGTGGAACTCATCCTCAATCGTTTCGCAGGACGCTGGGAAATCACCGAGTACCTGCGCAATCCCGTGGCCGTGTCTTTCTGGCGCCGCGTGGTGGCTAACTACACTCATGGTCGATTTCAGGAGCGCGTCACCAATGGCGAAGTCCGACAGGTTTTCGAATCGGGCATCTCGCGCGCCCAGAAGCCCGCCTGAAGCGTTTCTGCGCCGCGCCTCACCTCTCGCGGTCTTGCTGCTCATGACGATGGAAGGCGGGTACGCCGGTTCACGGCCCAGCGGTTCGCTCGTTCCGACGCGCTCCGAAGTCATCGCCACGCAGGGCATGGCGGCCACCAGCCAGCCGCTCGTGAGCCAGGTTGCGCTCGATATCCTAAAGCGCGGCGGCACGGCGGTGGATGCGGCCATCGCCGCGAACGCCGCCATCGGGTTGATGGAGCCCATCAGCAACGGCGTGGGCGGAGACCTGTTCGCCATCGTCTGGGACGTGAAGACAAAGAAGCTCTACGGTCTCAATGGCAGTGGCCGGTCGCCGCAGTCGCTCACGCTCGCGACGCTGCGTACGGAGCTCAAGAAGCTGAATTCGACCACGATTCCGAAGATCGGGCCTCTGCCCGTATCGGTGCCGGGCGCCGTCGATGGCTGGTTCGAACTCCACTCGAAATTCGGCAAGCTGCCGATGAAAGAACTGCTGGCGCCGGCCATCGCGTACGCGCGCAATGGCTTTCCGGTGACCGAAGTGATCGCCGAGGGTTGGGCGCGCAATGCGCGAGTCCTGCAGAAGTTTCCGGGCTTCGCGGAGACGTACATGCCCAACGGCCGCGCTCCGGCCAAGGGCGAGATTTTCCGAAATCCAGACCTGGCCAACACCTTGAGCGCCATCGCCGAAGGCGGGCGTGATGCTTTCTATCGAGGTGAGATCGCGCGGCGCATCGAAACCTACATGCGCGCCAATGGCGGGTACCTGACGGCCGCGGACCTCGCGAAGCACCACTCGGAGTGGGTCGAGCCCGTCTCCACTAACTACCGGGGCTATGACGTCTGGGAGCTGCCGCCGAACTCCCAGGGCGTCGCGACGTTGCAGATGCTCAACATTCTCGAACCCTACGACCTCAAGTCGATGGGCTTCGGCAGCGCCGACTACCTGCACGTGCTCATCGAAGCAAAGAAGCTCGCCTTCGAAGATCGCGCGCGCTACTACGCCGATCCGGACTTCGCGAAGATCCCGCTCAAGACGCTGGTGTCCAAGGAGTACGCGGCGAAGCGTCGGGCATTGATCCGGATGGACCGCGCGGCGCTCGAGTATCCCGTTGACGCGAAAGCGCTGGAACACGGCGACACCATTTACATGACGGTGGCGGATTCCGCCGGCAACATGGTCTCGCTGATCCAGAGCAACTACCGCGGCATGGGTTCGGGCATGACCCCCACCGGGTGCGGATTCATCCTGCAGGACCGCGGCGAACTGTTTTCGCTTGAGGATGGCCATCCCAATGTCTATGCGCCCGGCAAACGGCCGTTCCACACCATCATTCCGGCGTTCGTCACCAAAGACGGCAAGCCGTGGCTGTCGTTCGGGGTGATGGGCGGCGCCATGCAGCCGCAGGGGCACGTGCAGATCCTCGTGAACCTCATCGATTTCGGCATGAACCTGCAGGAAGCGGGCGACGCCCCGCGCGCGCGACACGACGGTTCGAGCGAGCCGACCGGAGAGCACATGCGAGACGGCGGAACCGTAGTGCTGGAGGTGGGCGCATCACCGGCGACGGTCAAGGCACTCGAAGCGCGCGGCCACAAGGTCACTGTCAGCAACGATGGCGACTTCGGCGGCTACCAGGCCATCATGAGGAATTCCGAAGGCGTGTACTTCGGCGCGTCCGAGTCCCGCAAGGACGGCGCGGCGCAGGGCTATTGAGGGCCATGCGCGGGAACCGCGATGGCTCGCGAGGCTACTCACCTTAGTTGGCGCCGGTGGTGCGGTCCGCGCGAGCCTTGTTTACCGATTGCGAGAGCTCGAGCATGAGACTAGGGGGGTTCCGTGCCATCGGCGCCAGCACTGCTATTGGATTGCAGGAATACCCAACTGTATTGAATCCTCCGGCGTTCCGAACTCCGAGGCTTTGGGCTTTCGCGTCGTCGCCGCGAGCTTTCCGGAGTGGATGTCATCGAGCTTCGCATGCGTGGCTTTCGCGGCCGCGACCAGCTCCGGATACGGCCGGTCGGTGACGTCGATCCAGCCGATGTTGTAGTTCTCGCCGTCGCGCCGGCCGGTCGCGGGCTGATCCACCCATTGATACCAGTGCGTGCCAACGATGGCGGGGTGTTCCGCCGCGTGCTCCACGTAGTACGAGTACGCGACGCCGCGCTCTGTCTGGTTCATCGCCTGCACCAGGCCCGGCGCCATGCCGCGCTCGGGCACACCGAAATGGAATTCGCCGATCAGGATCGGAAGTTTCTGGATCGCGTAGACGCGATCGATGAAATCCTTCGGCGGCGCCCAGCGGTACTTGTTCATGCTGTACACGTCGAAGCCGCGTGCCAGCGCAATCACGTCATCGGGTGGTGTGCCGCCGAACCGGATGCCGAGGTTCAGATGGTTAGGATCCTGCCGCCTGACCGCGGCGTTCACGATCTGGAGATAGCGTATGAACGCGGCGTGCACCAGCGCCTTGCGGATCGCGGGTGTGTCACCCCGCGCGAGTTCTGACTTGAATCGTTTCTGGATCGCGCTCGCGGGACCCGCCAGCACCAGGTCGACGAGCTGACTCTCGCGTGCCGGCCACGGCGGCTCGTTGCCGATGAAGTAGCCGATCATCCACGGATCATTCTTCCGCTCCGCGAGCTGCTGCGCGGCCTCGGCATCGACACGTTTCGCGAATGCATCGGAGTACACATCGGGTAGTCCCATGATGGCGCCTTCGCTTTGCTGCCAGCCACGCAATGGAAAGACATAGGGCTGACGCAGGGAAGATCCGGCGGGCAGGGCGTCGTTGAGCGCGGCCCCATAGGCAGTATTCAGTCCCCAGGCGCGCATGCGCCGTGCGGTGAGCTGCGCGCTCGCGGCGCGCCACTCCTCACCGAAACGTTGCCGCAGGTTGGCCGCGTAGAACGACACGGGGTCACGCAGCGGATCCACTTCGGCATTGGGCGCGGGAAATTGGGCCGCGGTGGGAATGCTGGCGAACAGCTTCGATCGTCCCACGATCTGCGTCCGCGGCGGCTCAGCACCCGCGCCATTCACGCCGGCGGAATAGAATCGACACCCCTCCGGATCGACCAGCCACCAGCGATCATTCACTTTTTCCACGCGGAAGAATCCGCTGGCCTTGCGACGCCCGCTCGCAAAGCCGCCGTATCGGCAGGCCTGGATAGTCGACTTCGGCACCAGCATGCGATTTTCCTGAGCCCATTCGCGAATGAGCGCTTCATAGGAATGCGCCTTGCCGGGCCAGTCGCCGTGCGCGTACTGCCCGAAGTCATCGATCACCGGCGTGCCGCCATCGAGCACTGAATCGCCAGGATCGGTTTTCGACAGGCTGACCTTGCGGATTTCGAGCGTCGAGGCGTGCGCGGGATAGCGCATCGTGACGCTGATCGCGCGCACGTGCTGTACGGGGGCGTGGCCGCCCGCTTCGATGTTGATCCAATAGCTGTTGCGAGGCTGGTTCACGGTCGAAGCCAGTTCGTCAGCATCTCCGAGGCCCTGGCGATAGAAGCGCAGGGGAATCGAAGCACGCACCCACACATTGGGAAGCGGATGGATGCGTTTTGAGACGTTGCCTTCGTCGCTGATCAGGCCGAGCTCGAACCGCTGGCTGGTCGACGAGCGGAATTCGACCACCAGGAATTCCGCGGCCGACCAGTCGGTCGGCAGCTGCGGATCGATGTCGGCGAGCGGCCACTGGGTGGTTGAAACGTCGCTGTTGAAAATAGCCTGCTGCGGTGCGGCGTGAACGACAACGAGTTGGAGCGCCAGCGCCAACGCGCCGGACAGCGTCTTCATGAATCTCATGCTTCCCCCGGAAAACCGGCAGTAGTTTATTCGATGGCCAACACGCGCAGGTCGGATCGCTCCTACGGAGCTTGCGGAGGCGACCGACCGTCCGCCGAGGCTTCCCGCCGATTGTTTGCCCTCGTTGCAACAGGGATCGCGGCAAATGCGGCGACGGCTCGCGCACAAAAGTCGGGTCTACTCCGTCAACACGCGCCGCGGCGAGAAAATATTCTCCACGCCGTCGGACGGTGATGGCGCCGAGGGCCCGGGCATCGCCGGGTAGATTGACCGCACTGAGACAATGCAAATTGCGAATTCTGTTTGTGTGCGAGCACCGGCTCGGAGCGAAATCTGTTTCGCATCGGCACACTCCCATCGCGTCACTCGCGACTAACTGCACGTGTGATCACGTGCGACAAAACAGCGAAAAAACAGGGTCTTCATCACCGCCGATTGTCCGCGACCTGCGCTTCCCGCGAAAAAACTAGACACCGGTGTCATGTTTTCGCCAACGAACGGTCATATTCCCGCGAGTACACCGCTAGTTTCCCGAGAAAATACTCTTGTCCACCGGTGACATAAAAACGCGCGTTTCGAGACATTGCGACCCCGCGATGAGACATGTCTTCGGACAACGAAATTGTTTGACAAGAGTTTTTTTACGGGCGTACCGTCCGGCGCCGTCGATGCTGACCTCTCACAGGTCGAGTGACGAACAGCGAATCGGTATCGGCGCATCGATGCACACCATCGATGCAAATGCAGGGGGATGAGTTGCGGGTCGCCCGACCGCGGTGCGCAATTTGTCAAATCGCGCGAAGTATGGGTCTGACGCCCGTACGACATGGAGAGAACAACTCGAGACCAATGGAGGCGTGATGACTAATTTTCGGAAAGTACTTATCGGGGCAGTGTTGCTCGCGGCAGCGGGAGCTGCGAACGCGGCAACCGACTATCCATCGGGATACACCAAGTGCGCCAAGGATGGCGAGACCTGTTCATTCAGCGGCACCCGTTCGGTTGCCTATGGCAAGTCAGGCAGCTTCGTGTATGCGACGTTGACCGGCCCTATCACCTGTTCGGCTTCACTGTTCCCATCAACCAGCGTCGGCAGTCCGCGCTATTGCTCATACGGCGGCACCGGTTCGTCGAGCTCCAGCAGCAGTTCGAGTTCTTCGTCGAGCTCAAGCTCGAGCTCGAGCAGCAGCTCAAGCAGCAGCAGTGGTGGTGGCGGCATCACTGGCGCGACCTGCTCGTCCTCGGGCAGCCAGTCGATCACGGCCACCATTCGGGTCACGAGCGGCACGTACGACGGCGGCTGCAAGACCTTCAATCCGAGCGGCGATCTCGGCTCCGGTGATCAGGAAGAAGGCCAGGATCCGGCCTTCCGCGTGGAAAACGGCGCCACGTTGCGCAATGCAATCCTCGGCAACAACGGTGTCGACGGCGTGCATTTCTACAACGGCGGCAACCTGCAGAACTTCCGCTGGACGAACGTCGGTGAAGACGCGTTCACGATCAAGTCCTCGGGCACCGTGAACGTCTCCGGAATCACGGGTGTGAATGGTGAAGACAAGTTTGCCCAGATCAATGCGGCTTCGACTTTGAACATCTCGAACTGCATCGTCGACAACATGGGCAAGTTCCTGCGCCAGAACGGCGGCACCACGTTCAAGATCACGGTCAACGCGGATCGTTGTCAGATCTCGAACATGGGTGAAGGCGTGTTCCGCAGCGATAGTTCGAGCAGCGTGGCGAAGCTGACCAACAGTCGCCTGCACAACAGCGGATCGTTGTGTATTGGCTCATGGGCGAGCTGCACCGGATCGGGTAACACCAACTACTGATCGGGTGATTCTGCCGGGGGTGGCAACACCCCCGGCATTTTCGTTCGGAGAGTGGCATGGCGGCATCGATAAAGCCTTTGCACTCGGCGGGTCTGCGCGGTGTGATCATCCCCGCGCTGGTGGTATTCGTCGCAGTCGCGTGGTGGGCGGGGCGCACGCCCGCGATCCTTGCGCCCGACGCCAATGCGCCCGCGAATCCTGCGGCCGCTCCAGTCGCGCGATCCGAATGGCCGCGAATCGCTGACGGCAAGCCGGGCAACACCGACGCGGATGTCGGCACGGAACAAGCCTCAACTGCCGCGCAGACGAGCTTCGGCGCCTACGTCACCGGCAAGTACCGATTTCTCTTCGACGACGATCTTTCAGGCGAGGCGGCGGAAGCATTGCGATCGGCGCTGTTGAACCGCGAACGCGTGGCGGTCGCGATCAACACGGCGAAGCAGGCAAACGACCCCGCAGCAAAAGATGCGATCCAGCGACACCAGGCGGAGCTCGCCGCGCTCGATCGCCGTATCGGCGCGTTGTTGCGACCCGCGGATCTGGCGGCGTTCGAGGTGCTCAAGGATTCGGACGTCGAGCAATTCCAGCTCGATGACTACGCCGGCGGAGTGAGCGAGGTCGCGCCGCTCTCCGACGCCGACAGGAAGGCAATTCTCTACACGAAGCTCGCCCATCGGCAGCGCTTTCGCCAGGTGCTCGCCGACTCCGGCCTGATGAGCGGCGATCTGGACTCCGCCGAGCGCCGCCAGGCATTCGCCGAGGTGAGCCGCGCCCTGGTCGAATCGCGCGATCACTACCTGCAGGAGGTCCGCCAGTACCTCTACAACGATGCGCAGTTCACCCTGCTGAGCAATTACGAGAACAGCGAATACACCGCCGAGCTTGCGAAGCTCCGTGGTATTGCTTACGGCGAATCGGTCGCGGCCTCTACACCAGGCCCGGGATGAAGCGCCACTTCACGCGCGCCATGTACTGCGCATAGCCGTTGTCGGTGAGCAGCAGGTGTCGTTCTTCGGTAATCGCCCGCAGTGCGTAGATGGCGGTCCAGCCGCACAGCGCCAACAGCGCATAGGCCGCGGCACGTACGTTCCCGCCGATGAAGACGACATACAGATTGGGCAGGGCGCCGATCCACCAGGCGAGGTTCTTCGCCGCGTACGCCGGATGCCTCACGAAAGAATACGGTCCGCGGCTCACGATACCCCGGTTGGTGAGATTGCTGGCCTTGAACCCGAGCGCCACCGATGCCCAGGAGTAGATAGTCAGCGCCGCCAGCAGCGCGATGTTGGCGACGAAGTGTGTCGCGGTGTTCTCGAAATGGGGGAAGTCGCTGCTCTGCCACTCGAGAAACCGTCCGGTGAAATCGTTGAACGGCGGGTAGCAGGCGAGGCAGATGAACCAGCCGAAGAAGGTCGGATCGACGGTGCGGATGCGATTGCCAAGCGCCGGGATTTCGACGATGTAGCCGAGCGTGAACAGCAGCGTGTCGACGAACAGGATGAGCTGGAAGCACGCCCAGAACAGCGAGTTGTCGAACAACGTGCGACCGCTCTGGCCGTCCTCCATACCGTCGAAGAACTGCACCACGGAGTTCGCCATGTCGCCCGCATGATTCAGGCACCAGTTGATCATCAGCGGCGCGAAAAAGAATTTCAGCAGCAATGCGAGCCCGGCTTGTTTGGCGGCCGGCGACAATCCGGCGCGCAAGGGCAGGCGCCAGGGCTGCCGCGCCGCGAGCGCGAGCCGTGCCCGCGACGGCGGCCGGCGCAGGCGCAGCGCGCTGAAGAGCAGGCCCTGCAGGAACACGAACGCCTTGGAATGCAGCCACGGGTAACGCGCGTAGTAGGGAATCAGCACCAGCGCATACAGCGCGACCAAGGCCAAGAACAAGGTGTGGACCGAGAGCGCTGCGTTGATCTCGAACATGCCGAACTGCCACTGTCCCTGCAGCATGCCGCGGTGAAAACCGCTGAGGTCGGAGATGACCCAGTACGAAAAGCCTATGAAGCCGAGAGTCGAGAAGTAGTTGGCGGCAAAACGCCTGGTGAGTATCGCGGAGGACATGTCATGGTTGTTCGTTAGCGCGCCCCATCGCGCCCCTGGATTGTCGCACGAGGCGCACGATCCGTTCACCGACCAGGATGAGATCACCGCTGCGTTCATCGACCGCGAAGCTGTTGAAGTGCCGCGTCGTATGGCTGGGCAGCGCGTGCCAGCTGTGGCCGCCGTCGCGCGAGCGCAGGATCGCGCCCTGACTACCGACCAGCAGCACGTTTCCGGTCTGCGGCTCTAACATCCCTTTTCGCAGTGCGCCGTCGGTGCCGCTCGGCACGATGTGCCAGGTGAGTCCCTCGTCCTGGGAGCGCAGGATCGTTCCATGGGTGCCGAAACAAAGCAGCGCTCCGCTGCGCGGATCGCGCAACATGCGACGTAATTCCTGGGTGCTGCCGGAAGGTATGCCCTGCCACCTGATGCCGAGATCGGTCGAACGCAGCAGCGTGCCCTCGGCACCCACGAGGAACATCAAACCACCGACTTCATCGGCAAAGCTGCCGTAGAGATCGCGGCTGCTGCCGGTGTCGACCGCCTGCCATTCGCGCGCGCCGTCGGCGCTGCGCGCGGCCTTGCCCGCCTTGCCGGCCACCAGCATGACTCCGGCGCGTTCCATCACCGCTCCCTGCCAGAACGTCAACTCGGCGCCGGCCTCGGGAATGCTGCTGACCTGCCAGCTGACTCCATCGTCGCGCGATATCTGCAGCGCGCCACGCGCTTCGACGGCGGCCACGACTTTCTGGCGACGGTCGACCAGCACCCAGGGAAATGCGCGCTCGGCTTCGATGGGTGTCGAGTGGCGCACGTCCCACGCGCTGCCGTCGGCGTTGGAACGGAGAATCGCGCCAGGCGGTCCCACGGCGATCATCGCCTCGCCTGATGGCGCCGCGATGATTCCGCGCAGATCGGGTGGCGTATTGGGATTCGGATAATCCACCGGCAATGTCCGCCAGCTCGTACCTCCGTCTGTCGAACGAATGACCACGCCTAGCCGGCCGGTGGCGATCAACGCGTCGCCGCGGGGCGTCGCGGCGATTTCGCGCAACGACACGTCGAGCGCGTTGCGATCGACTGTCCAATGCATACCCGAATCCGTCGAGCTCACGATCATCCCGCCGGTACCAAACGCGATCAGGCGGCGGCGCGACGCATCTTCGATGAGCCCACGCACTTCGCCATGAATGTCCTCGGAGGCGGTCGCCCATTGCACGCCGCCATCGGTGGACCGGACCAATCTGCCCGCCTGGTCGAGCACGATGAGCGAACCGCTGCGCTCGTCGAAGCGGATCGCGGTGAGGAAATTCTTGCGCCCGTCGATTGCGATCTCACCGCCTTCCCAATTGCGTCCGCCGTCCGCGGAGCGCAGGACGTCGCCGTTGTGCCCGGTCATCACGATCGCGCCATGCAGCGGATCGAACGCGCAGTCGGTGAAGAACGCCTTGGTGCTCGCCTGCATCAGGTCCCAGCTCTGTGCATCGTCTTCGGAAGTCAGGAATCGGCCGAGCGCGCTGGTGGCGAGCAGCAGCTTTCCGAAGCGATGAAATGCCGTGATGGGCGTCACCGGATCCGGCATTGCCAGCACGGTGACCTGCCAGGTGACGCCGGCGTCTTTCGAAAAACCCACCAGTCCGTCATCGCCGCCGATGAGGATCGCCTGCGTCTGCGGATCGACGAACAAGGTCTGGAATGCGGTTTGGAGCTGCGAGTCGACCAGGCCCCAGTTCTTGCCGTCGTCGGTCGAACGTACGATGCGCCCATTCGTGCCAGCGGCCACCCAGACTCGATCGCCCTGATTAACGACGGCACGCAGGTCCGTATCGACGGTGGCGTTCTTTGCCGCCTCCCAGCTTTTCCCGCCGTCCGTCGAGCGCAGCAGGACGCCTTTCTGCCCCACCGCGATCATCACGCTGCCGGTCTTGTTAGATGCGGCACGCGCAAGATCCGCAGCGCCTGGCGTCACCGCGTGGGACCAGCTCGCGCCGTCGTCGGAGCGCAGGATAGTGCCATCGGTTCCAAACACGAGCAGCACGCCCGAGCCGCTCACCTGTAAACCACCGCTGAGCTCCGGGTTGATCACCTGCGCCTGGTAGGTGGGGGCGGGCGGGCGGGCTGCGGCCATCGCGGGCGGCGCGCCGATCAGCGTCGCCATCAACAGCAGTGCGAGCCGCCGCCGGGCGACGCTAGGCATCATTGGCGCTGGTGGAGTCGGCGGTTCCTGACCGCGCCAGTTCCGCGAGTTCGCCGATCAGGCGGTTGAGGATTTCCACGTTCCGGTGGATGCGCTCGTGGTGCTCGCGTATTTGCACTTCGTTGAATTGATACTTGGGATTGAGCAGCATGTTGGTGGTCGTGTGGACGACTGCCAGAGGCGTGCGCAGGTCGTGCGCCATCTTTGCGAGGACCGGCTGCAGGTCTTTCACATTTTCGTCCATGCATCGCTCCAGGCCAAAAGACGCCGAAGTGTACGGGGAAGCCACGGTACTGCCCGCGAAGGCGCATATCCAGCATTGTCGTCATGAAACCCTTGTACGACGCAGAGGGTCTCTGGGAGGCTCGTTCATATGTATAGAGGATTCAGGATTTTCCAGGCTGGGGTTGGATTGGTACTGCTGCTCGCGGCCTGTTCACACAATGGCGGCGGAAGTTCCAAACCGTCCGAACTCGCCGGTGTTTTCAAGGCGGGCAACGTGAGCGGATTGGGCTACCGTACGCCCACGCGCGAAGGCGTCACCGATACGCAGGGCACCTTCAAATTCCTTCCCGGTGAGACCGTCACCTTCTTCGTGGGCGGAATCGAACTTGGTGCCGCGCCCGGCGCGGCGGAGATTACGCCATTCACGCTGGCCGGCATGACGCCGCCGACCACTGAACCTGCGCTACGGCGAGAGCTTGACCGAGCGACGCGAACCAGCGGCAACTTCGTACGCGCCATCAACATGGCGCGGTTGTTGCTCGCGTTGGACGCCGACGGCAATTCCACGAACGGTCTCGACGTGAGCGGTCGCGAGAACGCGCTGGCGACCGCGACGCTGAACTTCGAGCAGCCCGTGTACGCGTTCGCGACGCAACTCGACCGCCTCGCCCCGAATCTCACGCGCAACATTCCCGCCTGGTGGCCGGTGGTGCATCTGTATCGCGCAGTGAACGTTTCAGTGGCGGTGCACGCGCCGGTACGAATCGAAACCACGAACGACCAGTTGTTTCCGATCGGCGGATTCAGTACGGACGTCATCACGAAGAACTACGGCGCAAGCGGCCTGCTCGAGAGGATGGACACGTTTTTTGACGGGGATCTCGATCACACCTATCAATTTACCTACGATCCATTCGGGCGCTACCTGACCGCCGGCGATCTATGGGGAAGATTTTTCGGGCCGCTGGATGACTTGGCGACGCTGGCTGCCTACACGTACGACATGCGCGGAAACTCCATCCGCACGGTTGAAGACGCTGACGATGGCGCAGATGGCTCGGTGAACAGTCGTGCCGTTTACGAACGGGTATTCGACGCTTACGGTCGTCAACAAACTGCGGCGCAGAACGTCGACACCGATTTCAACGGGGGCACCGACACCCGCCGGAGCTATTCGTACGTGTATGACGTACGCGGCAATCAGGTTTCCGCGCTCGAGCTCGATGACTACGATGCCGACGGAATTATCGATACGCGCGTGTTGACGACGCGCGCTTTCGACGGCAGCGATCGGGTCGTGAGTGCCTCGTACGAACAGGATCTGGGCGGCGATGGCACCATCGACGTCCGGGAGACCGTAGTCGTCACCTGGACCGATGGCGGCAGGTCGGTACGCCAGACAGCCTCATGGGATCAGAACGGCGACGGCACTCCGGAGAATCTGACCGTGAGTACCTGGAACTACGACGGCGCAGGCAAGCTGCTCGCCTGGTCGAGCGCTGAAGACCTTGATGCTGATGGATCGATCGACAACACATCGAGCGCAACGATCTACTATGACCGCGATGGCCGCGTGCTGACTGAAACGCAGGCGTACGGTTACGCTGGCGGCGGCGTCTCCGAATACACCAGTTCCTGGTCATATGAATACGACGCCCTCGGCAATCCCGTTTCATTCGTTCAGGAAGGCGACTTTGACGGTAACAGGGTGGTCGACACGCGCACCCAGCAAACATGGAATTATGGCAGTGGTGGTGAGCTGCTCGAGACCAGCTACCACTTCGACTCCGGCGCCGATGGTGTTTTCGAATTCAGCAGTGCCTCGATGAACACCAACACACTCATCGATGCGGGCGTTGCGCTGCTGGCACAACAATATTTCACCAACACGGGTGGTTACGCGGACGCGCCCTGAGCACCTAGCTACCGACGAGGGGGCGCAGGTATTGTGCCGTATACGACTTCGGGTGTCTGGCGACTTCCTCGGGTGTTCCGGTCGCCAGGATGGACCCGCCGCCCGCGCCGCCCTCCGGGCCCAGGTCGATCAGCCAGTCCGCAGTCTTGATCACATCAAGGTTGTGCTCGATGACCACGACCGTATTGCCTTCGTCACGCAGCCGGTGCAGGACGTCCAGCAATTGCGCCACGTCGTGAAAATGCAGGCCGGTCGTCGGCTCGTCCAATATATATAGAGTGCGGCCCGTGGAGCGTTTGGCGAGCTCGCGCGCCAGCTTGACGCGCTGGGCCTCGCCACCCGAGAGCGTGGTGGCGCTCTGGCCGAGCTGCAGGTACGAAAGCCCCACGTCCATGAGCGTCTGCAAACGCCCGCCGACTCCGGGCACATTCTGAAACAGGCGCAGCGCGTCCTCGACGTTGAGGTCGAGCACTTCGTGAATGTTCTTGCCGCGCCAGCGGATCTCGAGCGTCTCGCGGTTGTATCTCTGCCCTTTGCAGACATCACAAGGCACATAGACGTCGGGCAGGAAATGCATTTCCACTTTGATGAGCCCGTCGCCCTGGCAGGCTTCGCATCGTCCGCCTTTCACGTTGAAACTGAAGCGGCCGGCATCGTAGCCGCGCGTTCGCGACTCCGGGACTTCGGCAAACAATTCGCGCAGGGGACCGAAGAGTCCCGTGTACGTAGCGGGGTTCGAGCGCGGTGTGCGGCCGATGGGGCTCTGGTCGATCTCGATGATGCGATCGATTTCCTCCAGTCCCCGGACTTCAGCGCAGGGCGCCATGTCCATCACGGTGCCGTTCAGCTTGTGATTGGCGTGCGTGAACAGCGTGTCGTTCACCAGCGTGGACTTGCCTGAACCGGAAACTCCGGTCACGCAGGTGAAGAGGCCGAGCGGAAATTCGGCATCGACCTTCTTGAGGTTGTTGCCCGTCGCGCCGATCACCTTGATCGTGCGTTTGGGATCGCGTGGTGTACGCAGGCCCGGCAACGCGATCTTTACGCGGCCGGACAGATACTTGCCGGTGAGCGAGTTCGGGTGCTTCTCGATTTCGGCCGGCGTGCCCTGCGCGACGATCTCGCCGCCGTGCACGCCCGCGCCGGGGCCGATGTCGAGCACGGTGTCGGCGGCGCGAATCGCTTCTTCGTCATGCTCGACCACGAGCACCGTATTGCCGAGGTCGCGCAGATGCTTGAGCGTGGCTAACAACCGCTGATTGTCGCGCTGATGCAGGCCAATCGAGGGTTCATCGAGAATGTACATGACACCGGTGAGCCCCGACCCCACCTGGCTCGCGAGCCGGATGCGCTGCGCTTCACCGCCCGACAGCGACTCGGCGCTGCGGTCGAGAGTCAGATAGTCGAGGCCGACGTCGACGAGGAATTTCAGGCGGTCGCCGACCTCTTTTACGATCTTGTCGGCCACTTCGCCGCGCCAGCCGGCGACGTCCAGTGTGCCGAACATCTTCCGGGCGTCGCCCACGGTGAGGTGCGCGATCTCCGGCAAGCTGTGCGTGCCGACGAACACATTGCGCGCGGTACGGTTGAGCCGCGTGCCTTGGCAATCGGGGCAGGGCTGGCTGCCGAGATATTTCGCGAGCTCCTCGCGCACCGGCAGCGAGTCGGTTTCCTTGTAGCGGCGCTCGAGGTTCGGAATGATGCCCTCGAAGCGATGTTTTTTACGCGAAGCGCGGCCGTTGCCTGCGACGTAGCGGAACTCCACCTCGTCATTGCCGCTGCCGTACAGCATCACCTGCTGGGCTTTTTTCGACAGATCGTCCCACGGAGTTTCCGGGTCGAACTTGAAGTGCTTCGCCATCGCGGTGATCAGCGCGAAGTAGTAACTGTTCTTTCGGTCCCAACTCTTGATGGCGCCGCCGGCGAGCGACAGGTGCGGATACGCGACGACACGCAACGGGTCGAAGAAGTCTTTCAGGCCGATGCCATCGCAGGTGGGACAGGCTCCCGCCGGGCTGTTGAACGAGAACATCTTGGGCTCGAGCGCAGACACGCTGTA
>Ga0307513_10004587_pt1 | contig 18410 bp, 18 predicted proteins | sample 15_EM_MG_FD_202174 | JGI IMG/M metagenome (GOLD analysis project Ga0307513, IMG submission 202174) | Populus trichocarpa ectomycorrhiza microbial communities from riparian zone in the Pacific Northwest, United States - 15_EM | ecosystem: Host-associated > Plants > Roots > Unclassified | place...
GGACCTTCCGGATATATCGCCGAAGGTGAATGAGGCGGAGAACAATCAGTAATGCGAGTACGATGTTGACAATAGTCGAAAATATTATGAGTGGCTGATGGGAGATACGGATGAACATCATCACACCGCATGCTTCCTTTTCTTGAGCAAGTAGAGTGAGTGCGAAGAGAAATTGCCCTACCTAACGAAGTGACTGAGAGGAGTGAAAGCAAGACAATCAAAAGAATCTTGGGGCGTCTGGCTACATCCTGATACAAGATGACACAACGCCATATCTGTAGGTGCAATGCCATGGAAATCTTTGTTTTGGTGAAGGAGAATAAGACTCACCATGATTCCATCCGCTCCCCAGATGGTCACCGGAATCGCGGGTGGGGAACGGCCGATGAAAGGGAGTGCCTTCCCTTGGAAAAGAGAGGAACTGAGTAACCAAATCGATTGGATTATCGTCTCGGTGCTGAGGAGGAGCATAACTGTAACGTAGATGGCCAAGAAACGCCGCGTGCGTTTAGGATAGCTGGCCCAATTCTTCTGGATGAGAAGAATGCAATTTCCAGAGAGGACGATCACGATTCCATAGGCAATCGCTGAAATGAAAGTTCCTAACAGATAGGGCTCGAGAACCACAGAATCTTGAGCATCTGAAATGGTTTGGCGCATTTGAAAGAGCGGGAAAAGTACTGTTGATAAACCGGCCGGCGGCTTGAAGGATGGGAAGGGCATAGGGTGGGCGAAGGTCTTAATTATTCTCATTGAAGCTTGTTATGTCGGACCAGCGATCAAAACAATAGCTATGACAGCACTGATGGGGCAGTGATCTCCAGTGATACCCGTTATTCTTATAGAAACCGTGTGATAGGCCAGATCAATGAAAGGTCTGGCTCTGGGTAAATTTGATATCCCTGAAAATAGTACTGTTAGCGAATTAGAATATCTGTGTTGAAAAGGCCCCGAGTTGCACTCCTACCTGGTTCGAGACCATCACGACGGCTACTTCGTGTATTATATGGTCAATCGGGACCCAAAAACACAACAAAGGTAATATCTACGCCATTTGCTTTGATACCGTCTTGAATCTGACACATGGATCCCAGAACCTTCTCCTGTTTTCTTGATTGACTTCGGAAAGACTTGACTTTTTCGTCAAGGATATCGCAGAAGTACGTACGTGGATCATATTCTTGGGTAGGTTGTGGCTATTCCAATGCGATAAAACTCAAGTTACAGTACTTACAAAGTCGCAAGAATATTTCCGAGTCATTTATTCCTAGAGATCGAATTCCTTTCCCCTTGTGCATTTATTCTGGGCGTTAAAGCAATGACTATACTTGCCACATGAAGTGCTGGTCTACATGGAGTGATTGAAGGAGATGAAAAGGAGTTGTTACAAGACCGCCCTGGTGGTGAAGAAAGGAAAAAAAGAGACTCAGGCGTGGGTAATTTAGCGTGCGTTTGTTGAATCTTCGACGAAGAATGGACGAGAACTCAAAGAGTTGAAGGCACCAAATTCCACCTCCGTGAATGCGATATTGTGAAGGTTGAATGAATGGATTTCAATAGTATACACGTGAATGAGAACGGGGGTTAACTCGGCCATGGTGGCGGGGGCTGGGGAAGAAGGGAAGTCTCTTAGACTATATCACATTTCTCCATGACTGAAAGGCGGACGAATTTGGGCCTTCATTTTCCCCGATGACCTCAAAGTTGGGATTTGTATCTCGACCCATAGCAACGCGATAGACGACTGTGAACTGGCGCACAAGCTCTGCCTCTGTCGTGTTCTGCACGAGGTCGCCGACGCGCGAGTCGCGTGCTGGGAGGGTGTCAGTGTCGACGAAGACGGCTTTACAACTATAATATAAAATAGAGTCAACTGAATGCGATAAATCAATCCCCTGGGATGCTTGCTTACCTCTCATCTGCCAGCCTCTCCAACCAGCAACCTGCGTCGACGCCTGTACACGTTATATCCTTATCTCTAATTCCCCGATGCAGCCTCCTCAAAAACGTTCTATCTTTCAGCTCCAGTGCCCTGTTCGCCACCTCCTCACTCCCGCATCTCAGCCTGTCCTCGTAGATGAGTCGATTAGAGAGCGTCATGATATCCTGTACTGGAACCTCAGATCCACGACAGCCTCAGGATGAGCCTCCGAGAGTCGTCGGAAGAGCGAGACGTCGAGACCGCCTTTCCTTGCTTCGGGATTCTTGACCTAGAGACTGGGTTAGCGAAAGCGAACCACATGGAATCGCACAACGTGCAGCATACCAGAGGGTGTAACTGAAGGTGATCTCCGACGAGGACAAACGTATCTGCGAATTTAAGTAGGCCTAGACACGTCGGAAGGGTGATTTGGGAGGTTTCGTCCACGATACAATAGTCGAAATTCCGCCGAGAGAAAAGAGGACTAAAGATGGAGTGGGTACAAGTGTCAGAATAAATAAACCATAACTCGATCGAGGGGAGGGTTACGCACTGGTCGATCGATAAATATGTTGTGGCAACTACAGGCGGGGACATCGATTGCGCCTCCAGTTGTTCGACCGTCGTTGCCGTCCGTCGGGCATTAAGGGTATACTTCCTAACATCCGGATGGACCCGTACGAATAGGGCATTAACATCGCAGTCCAGAAACATGATAAATGAAAGTTAAGGACGGACCTTGTCTATATTCCCCAATCGTAACACCCCAAACGAAGCCCCTGCGCCGTCCTTGCCTCCACCCTCATGTTCGAGCTTCATCAAAATTGTGTCCACTGCCGAATGCGTGTAGGAGCTCAACAGCACGGTCTTTCCCCTCCTCACCAGCTCGCGGATGAGAGCGGCGATGACCGTGGTCTTCCCCGTCCCGGGCACACCAAGAATCAGGGCGTAATCTTCCGTGCTGAGGACTCTGTGCATCGCGTCCAATTGGGAGGGGTTCAAATGCGCTAGATGTGGCAGGGTAGAAGGGGTGACAACAAAAGGAAATGTCGGGGCGCTGAAGATGGGTTTACGCAGATCGACGAGCGAGAGCCGTTTGGCGTCCCCCCCTGCGTAGAACAGCTGTGCGAGGTTGCTCCTCATACGCGCCATACTGCCAAAAAGCTCGTCCTTGTCGATGCGGAACACAAGCTCGCTATCGTCGTCATCTTCGTCATCTGCCGAACGCGTCCACTGTACACAAGCTTGACTCGTCCAAGACGCGGTCGAGGGCGGGTGTAACATCACTCGTGGAACGAACAAGAGAAGATAGAATGGATTCGCGTCTGCACTTAGGCGCGTTTGACAGGGCAGTGGCTGTCAGCAGCAGGTCAGGATGCAGGCTAACCATGTTTGACTGGGAAGTAATGGAGATGCTCCTCCGTGCATTTGGTTGAGATTTCGAAAGGTACCCAAGGACGTTAAATACGTCATCTGAGGGGGAGGTAAATAGGTCAAAAAAAAGGAAAGTACGAATTACCAACCAATTCGGGTGTCTGTTGGGTACCAATCGTCATAGAGAAACAGTTCTCCACTGGTTGAACTCGAGCAGAGATAGACTGGGGCAACTGTGAATATTCAATTCTTTAAGAACATGCGAACACTCACTTTCCCCACCGGTTATCCATGCTTTCTTCGATCACAGATTCCACCACACATCGTGTACACGTATCCGGGACATAACGAGGAAGCTTTGGCTAGAAAACGAGAATTATTCATTGAACACGTCAACAAACCTCGGGAGCGACTCCATACCTCAACTTTCCTATGTTCAAATGAAATCGGTGATATCGTATCCAACGGGCTCTACAAAGAGATGAAAAATTTAAAACGAGATATATCTGTAGTTTGGATACAGATGGTTTGACTGGGCTAATAGAAAAATCATCGAGGTCCCAATTCTCGTATCCCTAGAGGAAGGTGGCAGCGTCGTGGCCTGAAGCGGGGAGTAAGGGAGGGGAAGGGAAGGGACGGTTTGGGTTGCTTGTGGGAGTGGATGGAAGAGTTGGCTTGGTTTGGAGTGGCTTGGATTTAACGGGAGAGGGGTCGGGTGACGGGACAGCGGAGAAGAAGTCGTCGTCGAGGCCATGAAGCAACTGGTTCATAAATGAAGCTGAAGCTTCGTCAAGCGGTGTCGGCGCCATGTTCCGCCCAGGACTTGGTTTAAACTTTGCAACTGGCAAGAAAGCCTTTTCGGGTTATTTGCTTGTGTTGACGCGACGCTTATACACGCGCGTGACGTCATAATTGTACTTAACATTAAGAATCTTTTAAGATGCCCTTTCCGCTAACCAATGTTGGAGGCATGACCTTAAGATTCATATAAGATTGGTCAGATTCACATTTACTCTACGCCGGAAGTCCGTGGAATTAGAAAATAAGAAAACCTGCATCACACTTGCATCACACCGTAACGTCTCATTGATTTGAAGGTATTGAACCGAATCTGGGCCATCGCTTGCTCCGAAGGCGGTAAAGTTGTGGTCGTGGCGCGACATTTTGCAACGTGGTAGACGATGAGGAGGGGTGAAATAACCTGCAATAACATTGTGAAGAAAAAAACTCAGAGGTGCAAAGTTAGACATCATAGAATTCTAGACCGCCTACACAAATTATAAGTATGAGGGAGAAGTAAGAGGAGGATGAATACCGAGCCAGTCGGCCGCATGTAACCTAGGACAATGCATATAGCGCTGAAAATCATAATTAATGCTGAAGATTCGACACACATCGTAATCATTTTAGAGTAGGGAGATGCATGTGCTTCTCCAAGAACCTTCCGGATATGTCGTTGATGGCGAACAAGTCGGAGAATAATCAACGATGCGAGTATGATATTGGCAACAGTCGAGAGTAGTGCGAGCCCCACTGGGGTCGAGCTATAGGGGCGGATGAGACCGAGAAACAACATCACACCGGATACTCGTGTTTAATGAGCAATTGGGAGTGTAATGAGTTCGAAGAGACCTTGACATACCTAGCGAAAGGAGTGAAAGGAACTAAAGCAGGACAATGACAAGAATCCTGGGGTCATTGGCTACAAGACGACACAACGCTATATCTCTAATTGCAATCCCATGGGAATCTTCGTTCTGGTATCTGGTAGTGGAGAATATACTCACCATAAACCCATCCGCTCCCCAGATGGTCAGTGGAAGGTTGGATGTAATATTCTCGACGATCGGATATAGAGGTAAGCTGTAAAGGTTGTTCAAGATATCATAGTCGCGGTGAAATGTGATGAGTGTACATAGTTCTCCAAATCAGCTGGATTATCGCCGAGGCACTTAAGACGAACATAGCTGTAACATAGATGGACAATAAAATCCCCGTGTGATTGGAATAGATGGCCCGTTTATTGTGGAGGAGAATAATGCAATGTCCAGACAGGATGATGACGATTCCCTAGGCACGTTAACACTTTGATCCATTCACGCGCCTAACCACACGATGATTGTACTCCTTCTCTTAGACTCTTACTCGCCGCATTATTCATCGGCTATCTTTGGTGTCGTTTATACGAAAGGAGTGCTTGGGTTCAAGGTATGTTCACAGATTGTTTCTAATGGGTCCTTTTTTTTGCGGGGAGGAGCAGCAGCATCCGGCTCAAGGAGGTGTTGGTGTTGTTGGGAAGAAAGGTGTCTAGTATAACCACCAGCCGCACCACCATGATGCGTTCCGGGTTAACAACGGCGGATACGGGCACGCCCCGAGCTCGTCGTATTCGAGTACGGGAAGTATGGGGTATGGTCCGGTTATGGGGTCGGGTCGTCTGGAGCGAGACGGGGTGATGTGGCGATGAAGAGGGAGGAAGATGAGGTGAGTGTGTCGTTTAGCGTGCGTGAGGAGGATGAAGAAGAGGGGCGGCGGAGGCGGGGGCGGAAGAGAAGGCAGGTACAAAGAGAGGGTGGTCAAGTGGGAAAAGGTGGGATGAGATGGAGATAGAGGTTGATATGGATATGGATTGAGTTTGATTCCCTCTCTCCAATTTTTTCTCTCTTCGACTGAAGTGAATCCGACCGACACCGATACGACGGATTGGATGGATGTTCTTCCCCTTGAGGAATTATACGCGACGTACACCATGTCATACGACATAAACCATACACCATACATGACAATGGCGGCGGCGGCGTTGGACATTGACCTTCTAATACGTTATTCGTGCCGTCTGCCAACTTGAAGCGATGACGACGAGCGAACTGTCGTCGCTATATGAGACTCTTTTTCTTCTTCCCTGTTCCCTTTTCATTTCATTTTTCTTCTTGTTACTGTCCTCTTCTTTTTTGTTTATTTCTTGAATTTCTGTTGAATCTCTGTGTGTAGGATACGATATAGGGCGGACTCTTTGTTCTTTCTTTTCTCCTGGTTTTTTTTTTTCCTACTTTTACTTTTTGGTTGTTTTCTGCCACCTTTTTATTCACGCTTTCCCGCTATCCGAATCCAAATCCGAATGTAATAATATCACCCAATCCCTCTTGTTCTTATTTCATTTTCAGGTTGATGCGCTCACACTGCGCTGGCCGTGCCCAAAACAAACCAAAACACGGCGCTCGCAAGTGCATGAGGGCGCGAGTGCTGCGGTCAGGTTCCAAGCCGGAGAGGAGTGATTAGGAGGCTGCGCCGAGGTGCACTGGTTGAAGGGGAACGAAACGCGAGCTGCTAAACGAAGTGAGACTGAATTCTGTATGCTATGGAATGGTGTATACAAGAATATAAGTAGCCTAAAGCCTAAAAACTAAGAAAAACGAATGGGGAAAAGGAGAACAATAGGAAACACAAAATAGGAATGTAAAATGATACTAGGAACTAGTAAAAATATGAAAAACCCGAAGAATGGAGAGTTTTGGATTTGCAAGGCCTCGCTCCGAGGCACAAATGGTCCCAAATGGTCGTTGCTACTCCTCGCTAGTCGTCGCTAGTCGTCGCTACTAGTAGGTACCCGCTATTTGTCGTTAGTGCTCGCTACCTGTCGCCAGTGCTCGCAGTTACCTGATTTGTTCGCAATAAGCGCCCGCGGATCGCAACTGGATCGCAACTCGCCATTCCGATCACAACTTGTCGCAATTGCTCGGAAGGTGTTCGGAACTACCGCATTTGGTTATAACTGCAAAATGTGCAAAAATCGCAAATTCCATCTCATCAGGCAGCCAGCCACATCGCAATTCACCGTTCGTCATTGATATCCCCATTTAACGTTCAATCCCCATTTTTTTCGTTCCGTTCACCAATCCAATTCACCAAACTCCCCAACTCTTGTACGGTTTTTTCTGACCTTTTTGTTGTTTCTGTTATTTGTACTACTTGTGCATGTGTGATGCATGAAGGAATTTTATCTTGTGAAATTGTTTTTATACATGCGTGAAGCTTTGAAATAGCAGTTGTGGTATTGATGGGCGTCAGATCTTTCTCAGAGCCACGAGCTGCCCTCACCACTTTTGGAACACCGATTCCATCTGAATTAATAGAATATACTACTAAAGCCGTTCCAGGTGTGGATCCTTTGGGCGTCAAACCTCGAAACGGATTGAAAGTCCCGCTAGTCGCTTTGGCCACGGAGCGACGCCCATTAGGATTTGCGATATCACTTTGTTAATTCTACTACTAAATAAAACCTCTAAGAAGGTTGGAACTGTTCATTACGTGAAGGAGCCCTGTCGAAATCAGTGGGAAGGATGTAAGAGCCTAATTGGTTCGTTACAGATTATGTTTATAGGCCGTGGTGGGGGGAGTCATGGAATAAGGGAAAATGTAATAGTGTATCACACCTCTCCTTCTTGACCGGAAGAATTTGAAAGTGAAGTGTTGACCCGAGTCTGGGTCGTCACTTGCTCCGAGGACAGTAAAGTTGGGGGTATGGCACGACCTATAGCAACACGATAGACGATGAGGAGCGGGGAGATAACCTAGTAGTATCAAAAATCTTAGACGTGCATCGGAAATCGTTGAGTTCTAAGCCACCTACGGAAATATGAGGGATGACGTCGAGCATGAAAGACACCCCAGCCATCGACACTGAAGCAAAATACAGAATGGTGTACATGCCATTGGCAATGACCATCAGTGCTGAAGATTCGACGCACTTAGTGATAGTGCTGGTGTAGGGAGATCTATATTCCACTCCAAGGGCATTTCGGAGGGATCTCTGATGGTAAAGGAGCCGGAAAACGATCAGGGCTGCAGTTATGATATTTACAAGGGCGGAGATTAAAAAGAACACCAGGTCAGCGTGCACAAGCTCGATCATGAGTGTCACCTGCCGGATAATCTGCGCGACACCGCATGCTCAAGATTTTTATGAGCTATTAGAATGGCAGAGAGTGGAAATATAGATTGGCCTACCAAAAGATCCAAATGAAAGGAGTGAAAGGAGGACAGTTATTGCAATTCTGGGGCCTCTGGAAACTTCCTGATACAAAACCACACAGCGCCATATCTGCAATTGCATTGTAAATCTTTGTTCTTGGCGAAGAATTAGAATCCTCACCATTAACACATCTGCTCCCCATATGGTCACGGTGACAGGCAATGTGAATGAAACATACAAGGTGTTGCTGAGATATTTTGGGGTAAAAGCTTTGATAAGTAGACAAATAGATCCGATTATGCTCCAGGTGCTGCTTAGGAGCATCACTATAACATAGATGGGGAGAATAATTCGCATGCGATTGGGATAGGTGTCCCGTTTTTTCAGGAGTAGATGAACGCAATTTCCAGAGAGAATAACAACGATTCCATAGGCAATCGCTGAGAAGATAGCCGACAACAACTCTAATTTGATGTATGGTGGTAGGTATGGTGGTAGGTATGGTGGTAGTACAATTCGATCTCGAATGTACAGTGGCATTTGCAAGGAAGGGAACCGGTATTGGGAAGGGGCTTAGAGGGTACTTGGTGCTGAGCCATTTCTTACTTACATAAAGATGCTCCGTTTAAACCGGTCCAGTGTAAGCTGATCAACTTATCATCATTCGATATCTGCCATCACCGTATGCACACGCGCTTAAGTTGCGTTTGAGCAGAAGATGTAATCGTGATGGAATTGTTATCTCAACGACAGGATGTGGGAAATCGACTTACTAGTATATTTACATGATCGCAACGATTCTGCTAGCTTCTGCTGAAAGATCTCTCCTTGATTTAGGAATTGTTCCAGGGACCCCACGCTCACGATCGTTCTCACGTGGTTTTCATCAACTGCGTTCGAAGAGGATCCTGCATGTTCGTAATCGATCAAATTGGCTAGTGAGCAGTTACATAAAATAGAACGATTCATCTCGTCCGTCTTCATCGTGCTCTCATGGGAATATTGACCATGGTACTGTTCTGGGGGGTGGAGATGGCTCGCGGGATGAGCCAATGTCCAGGGCGAAGGGCCGATAAGGATGCGGGCAGATGAACCCCATTCCTAAAGGCCCTACTCTACCTATGGTCAAGGGTAGGTAGGTGGGCAAAGGAAATATTATTATTTGTCGGGATTCCGAGTCAAGAATGAAACGGGGATGTGAGGGGATGTGGATACTTAATGTCGGGGAAAGCAAACAAGCGATGTGACACGCTTTCGGACTAGAAGGCACACCTACGTGATCTGTCACGCAGGTGCGTTTCAAGCTCACGGTGGCGTTCGGCTGCTGGGTACGCGTACGGACACACTCAAGACACGCTCTGAGCTCGTCGTATTCGAGTACGGGAAATGTGGGGTATAGTCCAGGGTATGGGGTTGGGGTTGGGTCGTATGGGGCGAGACAGGGCGCTGGAGGGTGGCTATGAAGAGAGAGGAGGATGAGATGAGTGTGTCGTTTAGCGTGCGTGAGGAGGAAGAGGTGGTGGTGGAGGCGGAAGCAGAAGAAGAAAAGGAAGTGGTGCGAAGAGAGGGTGGTCAAGCGAGAGAAGGTGGGATGGGATGAAAATGGAGGTGGATATGGATGTGGATTGAGCTCGAGTTTGATTCTCCCTCTCTCCAAGTTCTTTGACCACGCGAATCCGACGAAACGATTTTTTTTTTTTCGACCCAGCAAACCCGACACGACCTTGCACCAACGGCTCGGAGACTTTCGCTCTTATCCTGCATTTCTGACCCACGTCCTCGTCTCCTTCTCAGAGATTCTGTGGTGCGGATTGGTTGACGAACGGCCCGTACTGCAAAATTGGCCCCAAACACGTGCACCTCGACTTGTCACTTGTTGCCTCACATTCATCTTAGCGTCGAGATTGAATCGCTCTATTTTAACTTGAACTTCCTACTAACCTAGTTGATAGATCACGAGCATGCGAGACCTTCGAGCGGAGTTGTCAAAAGCATGTCAACGCGATCGCGAGCGTGAGGTCCTTGTATAAACTCTCAACTTTGAGGCCATCAGACCCAGTGATGGCCCAACTCGGTTCAGGATTCCGCCTTCAAACCCTTCCGGTCAAGAGAGGTGCGATACCAATACTCCCTTATTTTACGACTTCAAGTTCGATCACCAGGGCCCACAAAAATCTAATTCTTATTGTAATCCCGTTGAATTCTCTTCAATCTTCACAATAACGAACTTAAGCAAGGAAAAATGGATTTGACGCAAATTGACGACGATATAAGTATTTAATGATAAATGCCATGGGAAGGCGGATGCATTGGACACATCGAATCTCCATGATAGGGCATCTTTAAGACCTAAGAGCTGCAGTTGGAACCTGTTGTGTAAAAGAGATATGGGAATTTTGCGAGTTGCGCTAAATTATGTAAAAACTATTCAAGGCGTACCTGTGTACTTTTAGCCTGCCTCCCGCATTGATTTTCCACTGCGTCGGGGCACCACACGGAAGTGTTGCCTGCCACATTCACTGGCATTGATAGTAGTACGATCCCGAGGTAAAAGGAGAAAGAGACGAGCGTGAGTTGAAGGCGCCAAAGGTTCATTCTTTCGAATTGGGACCCAGTGGGTGATTGAGGCGACCTATGATATTCCGAAATCGAGTTAGGCTAACTTGTTCGTGTTTAGGGGGATGGATCCACATACTATTATGACTGGTGAATCGAGATATGTACCAGTTGGCGAGGGTTACCGAGTGCTACTCGACGTGAATGAAAAAATTGAAGCAATGAAGTATGGGGAGAAGAATAGGTTGAAGATGGACTATCAATCAGCAATAATGCAGCGCATTTAAAGGATTCTTGGTGAGAAGAAGTATTCAGATTTGATTACTGATATCCCAGTCTAGGCAAATCCGAGGACGGCTTGATTCACATTTAGCTCAGTCATTCCATCAGCAAAACATCCAAATCGTTTCCAGGTTTCCGCTGGTTTCTGCTGGTTTTTCGAACCTGGAGCTCGGAAACCTGGAAACCACAAAATATAATAGCACATCTAATAAAAATTAGGGACCGTCAGAGTAGGCGATTCATGGGTGATTCACGACGTGATTCAAGATGCGATTCGGGTGGCTGGATCTACCCTTGAACGGTGAATCACTCTTGAATCACTGAATCACCTCTGGAGGAGATTCAAGCTATTATTGAATCATGACTCACTTGACGCGTTTCACTCAAAGTTTTAATCAACAAATAATTACCCTTGCCCTAATATTATTTTGTCCACAGAATCAGCGCGGTCAAAGTAGGATATGATTCAAAGGGGATTCATGGGGATTCATGATCCTGAATCTTGTCTTGGATCTCGTCGTGAATCACGCGTAAATCGTTTAACCTGTCCTTCCCTATTATTAACTATAACCAGGACTGGAGGGAATGATTCTATTGAGAAACCACTTATGCGCTGTTTTCGTGGAAACCCCACACTTCGCCCCCGACATGAGGCCCGTTTTTCCAACACTGTTGTCACGAGCCTTCCGCTTTTCAGCTAGTTGCTGATTGATAGTCCCACTTTGGGTTATGCCCTTTCAAAAGTTGTTTAATCTTGGAGCATGTACAAATAATTCTAAGCTAAATCAGGAGGCGATCAAGTCCCCGACAGCGCATATTCTTGAATGGCCTACTTTATTTAGCTTAGGTTTATTGGACATGAGCGCTGGAAATCTGAAGTGGGTCCATCGATTAGCAACTAGTTGTTAGTACCGCCATCAAAGATTCCACTGTCATGGTCGGCTGTTCCACGGTATATTGCCTAAAGATACTGGACTTTATGTAAGGAGCACGAGTGCACTCGCGGGTGATCCAGATCCGCCCTAGGGTATTTTGGGCGCCATATGCCACACTATGGTCGTGAATTCGGAATAACCATTTTTGGTTTGGTATTTGCTAGTCTGGCAGCAACAGCTCTGAGACTTTCGTTGACTGTACGTTCCTTGTCCTTGCCAGTCTGAGCGGACTAATGTCTTCGTCCACGTTCGCTACTACAGATAAAGAATTCCTTCCTCCGAAGAGATTCCATGATGTGTATCAGCTGGCGATACTACTGCAAAATTGGCTCCAAACACTTGTACATTGACTTGTCGCCAAGAATGAGTAGCAGGTACCTCCTTTACCGTATTCATCTTAGCGTTGAGATTACATAAATCAACTTGGTTGGTAGGAAGTAAAGTCAAACGATTGATTATGAACATCCAAAATCTTCGAGCGCTGTTGACAAAACTCATGTCAAGAAGGATCGCAAGCGTGGCTGCGTGGGGTCCTTACAAAAATTCCTGGATCAAGGTCCGAATATGGGTTAGGAAATTTGATCGTGATTGTTTCTGGACATGGAACAGATCTAGAAAAGCACGATAAACCTTTTCAGAGACACATCCCAATCTCACGTAAATACATTTCATAAATCTCCTCACTACGGGCCCTCCTTCATACAAGACACGCATATACCCACCCTCGTCGTTCCCCTCGCCGTCACGACGGGGCCTTCTCATTTTCTTCCGCCATCGCCCGACGCCTGCCATGACTAGCACTTCCGTGTTGGCAGCCTCTGATTGCCTTCTCGTTGCTTTTTTTGTCTGCTTTCGAAACCCTAAAGCTTCCTCTGCATCTTTACCACTTGGCCCGAAGTCCGTCCCATTATTGGGAAGTATTTTTTATCTCACCCCCAAGGAACTCCTAGTCTCCCGTAGCCAGCCTGACGTGATGGGCTTTTTTTAGAATTTGATATTTGTCACCCATCTGTAGTTTGATTTCACGCTGCCGAAAAATGGAAAAGTTGAAACGCTAAGTATGTGATGCTATATGCGCCAGTCGAATTGTCAGGTCAAGCCCGTTCACGCTTCAAGCTTCAAGCTTCAAGTCTCATTTCCCAGCAAGTCCTGCAATATGGGTCTCCCTTTCACCACGCCCGCACACGCAGTCGCGCTCTTCAGTTGTCCGCCCAAAGCCGCCGAAACTTTCATCTTCTTCATCGGCCTGGGCTTTTCCACCGCAACTATATTCTCCTTGCCTCGCGACTTCCGTGGCGATGCACCGTCACCCACAATGTCCTCCTCGTCCCGCCCAGCAGCTCGAGAGCAAACCGAAGCGTCTGCATCTGCACCCCTCTTGGAAGGCGTCGAGCACAAATCAAAGACACGTGCATGTGCGGTGTGCGCCTGGGTTGGTAATGGGAGGATCCATCCATGCCCCTGCATAAGGTCGAAGAACTGCGCCAGCAACGGTTCGCCCTGTAATGTCTTCCTCGATCCGAAGATGACCAGTTTGCTTCTCGCGCGCGTGAAAGAGACGTTCATCCTCCGCCAATCCTTGACGAGGTCACCGATCTAGAGAATTGGGGAATACATAACATCAATAACCAAAGATGTAAAATACGGAAAAGAACACTGACATGACCACCTTCATTTGAACGAACGAGGCTGATGATGATACACTCTTTGTCCCTGCCCTGACTCCGATCGGCGGTGAGGATCTCGAGCCCGTTCTTCACCTTCTCTGGGAGAAGGTGCTGCAGAAGCTTGACTTGTTGTCTGTAGAGCGAGATGATCCCGATCCGCGATTCGTGGACGCCACTCTGGATGAGGGTCTCGGTGAACTGACGCACAAGCTCTGCCTCTGTCGTGTTCTGCACGAGGTCGCCGACGCGCGAGTCGCGTGCCGGCAAGGCGTCAGTGTCGACGAAGACGGCTTTACAACTATAATATAAAAAATAGAGTCAATTGATTGAGAAAAATCGATCCACTGGGATGCTTGCTTACCTCTCATCCGCCAGCCTCTCCAACCAGCAACCTGCGTCAACACCTGCACACGTTGTATCCTCAGCTCTGATTCCCCGATGCAGCCTCTTCAAAAACGTTCTATCTTTCAGCTCCAGTGACCTGTTCGCCACCTCTTCATTCCCGCATCTCAGCCTGTCCTCGTAGATGAGTCGATTGGAGAGCGTCATGATCTCTCGATTCATTCTGTACTGGAACCTCAGATCCACGACAGCCTCAGGATGAGCCTCCGAGAGTCGTCGGAAGAGCGAGACGTCGAGACCGCCTTTCCGTGCTTCCGGATTCTTGACCTATAAGCAACAATATATGGCTTAGCGAAAGCGTACAGAATGAAAATTACGTGACATACCAGAGGAGGTAACTGGAAGTGATCTCCGACGAGGACAAACGTATCTGCGAATTTAAGTGGGCCTAAACAAGTCGGAAGGGTGATTTGGGAGGCTTCGTCCACGATACAATAGTCGAAATTCCGGCGAGAGAAAAGAGGACTAAAGATGGAGTTGGGTATAAGTGTCAGAATAAATAAACCCTACGCCGAGGAGGAGAGTGTTACGCACTGGTCGATCGATAAACATGTTGTGGCAACTACAGGTGGGGACATCAACTGCGCCTCCAGTTGTTCGACCGTCGTTGCCGTCCGTCGGGCATTAAGGGTATACTTCCTAACATCCGGATGGACCTGTACGAATAGGGCATTAACATCGCAATCCAGAAACGTGATAAATGAAATAAAAGTAAACTTAGAGACAGACCTTATCTGTATTTCCCAATCGTAACACCCCAAACGAAGCCCCTGCGCCGTCCTTGCCTCCACCCTCATTTTCGAGCTTCATCAAAATTGTATCCACAGCCGAATGCGTGTACGAGCTCAGCAGCACTGTTTTGCCCCTCCTCACCAGCTCGCGGATGAGAGCAGCGATGACCGTGGTCTTCCCTGTCCCCGGCATGCCAAGAATCAGGGCATAATCTTCCGCGCTGAGAACTTTGTGCATCGCGTCCAATTGGGAGGGGTTCAAATGCGCTAGATGTGGCGGTGTAGAAGGGTTGGAGGGGGTGACGACGAAGGGAGGTGTAGGGGCGCTGAAGATGGGTTTACGCAGATCCACGACGAGCGAGAGCCGTTTGGCGTCCCCGCCTGCGTAAAATAGTTGTGCGAGGTTGCTCCTAACACGTGCCATACTGCCAAAAAGCTCGTCCTTGTCGATGCGGAACACAAGCTCGCTATCGTCCTCGTCGTCCTCTGCTGAACGCGTCCGCTGCACACGCTCTTTCAAGCTTGACTCGTCTAAAACATGGTCGACCCCGATGACGACTTCCTCTGGGTTCAATTCGAGAATGTAACCCCTAGCTAACGCTAGAAGGTTTGGTTCGATAGATACCGTGATTGGATCGCCGGTGTTCAGGTGCCCATTCAGCAGACTCAGCTTTGACGTCGGCGACTGGGTAGGAGAAGATGGGAACGGAGCCACCCACCTCCCCGATCGGATGAAGGAATACGTGTACCGATGGATCTTACCCTCCTTGCCCCATACGCCACCTGTCTTGTCTGCTGCGCCGTAATTCTTTATTTGGCGATTGACAACCATTCCAGAAAAACACCTGCCGCGCTTCTCTCGTTCACCAGCCCCGAGTGTCCATAGCTCGCGCTTGAAGCGCACTAAATCACGTTCTTCGAGCGCCAACAACCGTTCCCAATCTCTGAAGAACGCAGTTTGTTTGGAACTGAGGTGTTCTGTCTTCGCATCGAAAATAGGCGCAAGGAAGGCAGGTATCGGTGGGTCGTACGTTAGGCGCTTCTTCTTGGGAGCAGAAGATGAGTGGTTTGGGTGCGTTTTGCGGAAAAGAAGGCAAGTATCGAGGGCATAACATCGCTTGCATGCGCGCTCGTCGTCGATGGGAGGCGGCAGGAATGGCTCGTCTTCGATTCCTGAGTTGGCAGGTGGGTTAGGATTGGACACGCCTGGGGACGCGTCCTCGATGTCCACTTCCATATCCAGGTCCATGGCTTTCGATTTTCCTTTCCGAACGCGCCTCCACATATATGACGCCATTTCGTTACGCGCACTCATCAACCCGCGAATCTCATTTCGTCCCCGTGGGACACGCACGATCTCCCCTCCTTCGCTTTGGGTATAAAAAAGCAGTCCGTCCTTCGTATCCACGCCATACCGTTCTGAAAGTAAGAGTGTGTAAAGCATGGTCTGCGCACGGTGCTCCATGCCCGCGAGCGACCGACCGGTTTTGAGTTCCAGTGGTAGAGGCGTGTTCGTTTGGGTGTATGAGGGTGGGGCGCGATACGAAGAAGATGAGGGGGATGAAGGATCAGAAATAATCCCTTGCACTGTCGCGTCGAGCTTTCCTTTGAGTCCGAATGTAGGAGACCAGATGTCTTCCTCAATATCCAAGAGTTTGGTTATCGCCAGCAAAGAGGGCGCGTCCGACGCGCCTGAACGCGTATTTGTTAAAATAGCAGTGGACTGTGAACGAACATGAGACGATAGGGGAAAGTTGGAGGTGGACTTTCCACAGACCTTGGGTTCTTGGGATAAATACTTGTCTTTAAATAACTTCATGCCCTTTGCCCTCTCGGCGACCTCTGTCCTCGCGATGTCCTCGCTCAGACCAATCTTTACTAGCTCGCCGAGGCCACCAAGCACAGCTTCGTTAATACAACGATCAACGAATGTTTCTTCCCAACGATCCTCTGTCAAACATCGTTGCATAACCTCGTGGAGCATGCTACCCCAAACTAGGGCGGGTGTGACATCGCTCGTGGAACGAACGAGGGAAGATAGAATGGGTTTGCGTTTGCACTGAGGCGCGTTTGACAGAGCAGTGGCTGTCAGCAGCAGGTCAGGGTGCAGGATAATCATGTTTGACTGGGAAGTAATAGAAATGCTCCTTCGTGCATTTGCTTGAGATTTCGAAAAGGCACCAAGGACGTTAAATATGTCATCTGAGGAGGGGGTAAATAGGTCGAAGAAATGGAAAGTATGAATTACCAACCAATCCGGATGTCTGTTGGGTACCAATCATCATAGAGAAACACGTCTACGAGTTCTTCCCCTGGTTGAACTCGAGCAGAGACAGACTGGGGCAGCTGTGAATATTCAATTCTTTAAGAACAAGCAAACACTCACTTTCCGCCACCGGTTATCCACGCTTTCTTCAATCATAGATTCCACCACACATCGTGTACACGGATCTGGGACATAAAGAGGAAGCTTTGCCTAGAAAACGAGAATTATTCATTAAACACGTCAACAAACTTCGGGAGCGACTCCATACCTCAACTTTCCTGTGCTCAAATGAAATCGGTGATATCGTATCCAACGGGCTCTACGGAGAGGTAAGAATTATAAAATACTTTGGTGAATGAATGAGGATCTGCCTTTAGTTTGGATGAAGATGGTTTGACTGGGCTAATGGAAAAATCATCGAGGTCCCAATTCTCGGATCCCTGGAGGAATGTGGCAGCGTCGTGGTCTGAAGCGGAGAGTAAGGTAGAGGAGGGGAGGGGAAGGAACGGTTTGGTGGGAGTGGATGGAAGAGCTGACTTGGATTGGACCGGCTTGGATTTAACGGGAGAGGGGTCGGGAGATGGGACAGCGGAGAAGAAGTCGTCGTCGAGGCCTTGAAGCAACTGCTTCATAAATAAAGCTTCTTCAAGTGGTGTCGGCGCCATGGTTCGCCTACGACTTGGTTTAAACTTTGCAACTGGCAAAAGCCTTTTCAAGTTATTTGCTTGTGTTGACGCGACGTTTATACACGCGCGTGACGTCATGATCATACTTATGTAAGTAAGGCGCGATCTTAGGGCTCATTTAAGATTGGTCAGATTTACATTTACTCTGCGCCGAAAGTCCGTGGAATATTATTAGAAAATAAGAAAATCTGCATCCCACTTGCATCACACCGTAACGTCTCCTTCTCGACTTGAAGGTGGATTGTTGAATCGAATCTGGGCCATCTCTTGCTCCGAAGGCGGTAAAGTTGTGGTCGTGGCGCGACCTTTAGCAACGCGGTAGACAATGAGGAGGGGTGAAATAACCTGTATAATGTTGCGAACAAAAAATCTTAGACGTGCATAAGAAATCATAGAATCATTTTCTAGACCACCTACACAAATATGAGGGAGAAGTAGGAGGGGGATGAACTCCGAGCCAGTCGGCTGCGTAAGGACTAGGACGATGCATACAACAATCAATGTTGAAGATTCGACGCACACCGTGATAACTTTAGAGTAGGCAGATCCATGTTCCGCTCCAAGGACTCTCCGGACATGTCGCTGATGGCGAACGAGCCGGAGAACAATCAACGATGC
>Ga0307513_10004588_pt1 | contig 18404 bp, 22 predicted proteins | sample 15_EM_MG_FD_202174 | JGI IMG/M metagenome (GOLD analysis project Ga0307513, IMG submission 202174) | Populus trichocarpa ectomycorrhiza microbial communities from riparian zone in the Pacific Northwest, United States - 15_EM | ecosystem: Host-associated > Plants > Roots > Unclassified | place...
CATCCGCCACGCGATTTACTCTACGGTCGCAACTCGCTAGTAGGTTACGCTGGGTCATGGTATAGCACTACCTCCTTGGCCCTTGCTAAAGTCCGAAGCGCGCCGATACCCGGGCAGTCCGCCCTCGTCAACGCCTTGCCCCGAAGCCGATAGGCGTGGGGTATTTCCGTTAGGCATCCGGCAACAGTAGTTTTAGCTTTCCCTTTTATCGGCGCTTGTGCCGTGAAAATCCTTTCTTTTGTTTTGGGGAGCCTGCCGAAGGGTTTCTTTGCTCCTGTACGTCTTTATGTTGGTTTTCTTCTTGGTTATTCTTTCCTATGCTTTCCTCCCCATTAGTTTAGGCTGGTGGCTGGTGTGCGGTTAGGCCCATACCATAGGGTCTTGGGGGTACGGCGAGGTTTCCTTGTTTGATTGCTTGCCTACGGGCGGGGGGTATTTGTTTGTCCCATGAGGAGGTGAAGCGGGCCGTTGGATTGTTTTATAGTTTTGTTTACGTCATAGCTAGCGCTTTACACGGGTTCTTGTACTTTAACAACGAATACATGATATAAAAAAAAATAAAAAAAATAAAAAAATAAAAAAAAAGGGTCGTCTCGCCCCCCCCTTCGCCCACCCACTCCCTCCAGTCGGCGTTCGAGATGGCTACTCCAAGGGCCAGAAGGACAACGATACTTCCGGCCGCCATAAGGCCCGCACCAGGCACTGGTCTGCTCCCCCCCGTGGAGCCTCAGAGCCCTTCGCCTATGAGCAGAAGCAACTCGGGCCTAGCCCGCTAATGCAGTACGACCGACCCTCGTGGGGTGGTGAGCAGGCCTCGCCCCCCCCTCCGAAACCCTTCACACTAGTTCAACACAACTGCCTCGGGAGCTGGGATGTGTTTCTTTCCTTGTTTGGGTCTTTCTCACAGCTGGCCCACCCTCCGCTCGTCGTCGCCCTCCAGGACCCTCCGGTCTACAGGGGCAAACTCCCCTCGTTTAATTTGTTTACTGTTTTTTCCCCTCCTACAACCCGTGGCTGCAAGCCACGGGTTGCATTTTACGTTTATAATTCCTTTATGGATTCGGTTTCCCTCCTGCCCGGCTTTTTCGGAAGGGGTGACCTTATGGCTTTGGACCTGTTCACCCCCGACGGCTTTTTTAACCCCTCTACCACTGGCTTCACAATAATCAACTCTTACAGCACTAAGGGCCTCTCCAACAACACTCGCTCCGTTCCCCCGGAAGTTATTTTCCCGTCCAGCCCCCTCCCCACCTTGACCTTGGGTGACCTTAATATCCACCACCCCACGGCTGACCCCCTTAGGGTCTTCAAGGAGGACGAGATCGCCACCTCGACCCCTTACTTTGACAGGGCTACAGACTTGGGCTTCTCCCTCCTAAACACCCCGGCGGTGTTCACCCGATTCTCTATGTCACTTATTGGGCGCCCCGGCGTCCTGGACCTTGCATTTGCCTGCCCTCTCCTGGTGCCATACTTCACGGACTGGTCTGACCCCCTCCCATCTACTGGGTCTAATCACATCCCGATCCTCCTCCGCTTTGAGGCCCCCCTGTTTAGGGCTCCCCCCCCCGACCCCCAATTGGGCCCTGACTGACTGGGCCACCTTTGAGTCCTCCCTGAAAGCTACGGTCATCGCACCTCCGCCTCCCCTCCCCACGACGAGCTCCCTGGACATTTGGTTCAGCACCAACCTAGGCAGGGTTACGTCTCAATTCGCGCTACACACCCCACTGAAGAGGGTGACCTTCCGTTCCAAACCATGGTGGTCTGAGCTCCTGTCGGTGCTCAGGAAGGCCTATGGCTCAGCGCTCCGCTCCTCCAAACGGGATCGTGTCGATGCCACCCTCCTCGCCTCCGCAAGGGCGGCGAGGTCCGCTTACTTCAAGGCCATCAAGAAGGCAAAGAGGGATCACTGGTCCTTCTTCCTGGCCTCGGCAACACCGCAGTCTGTGTGGACGGCCAAGAAGCTCGCCATTGGCCGCCCTCCGCCCCGCTTCGCGGAGCTCCCAGGTGCCTCCACTCCGCCCGAACTTAACCAGGCCCTCCTCGATCATTTTTTCCCCGGCGTACCAGCCAGGATTCCTGACGCCATCCTGCTCCCGTTTAGGGACTGCCTCCCATTGTCCCAGGACGAGGTGGGCAGGGCCCTTGCCCGTTCCTCCCCAACGTCGGCCCCCGGGCCTGACATGACACTCAACTCGGTTTGGAAAAGGGTGCACCGTGTGGCCCCTCACCTAATCCTGGACTTGCTCGCCCCTCTGGTGATCTACGGATCCCACCCGCTTTCCCTCAAAAAGGCAGATGGCATCGTGCTAGACAAGCCTGGCAAACCCTCTTATGACTCCCCCTCAGCTTTTAGAGTTATAGTATTACTACAGACATTTTCGAAAATCCTTGAGAGGGTAATGAACTCCAGACTCTCCTGTGTGGCCCGTGCGACCAGCCTCCTCAACCCGCACCAGTGTGGCTCGCTGGCTGGCCTTTCGGCCTCTGACGCGGTAACTACCCTCACCCACGAAGTGAAGACACTCCAGATGGCTTGAAGGAAAGTCTCCACGCTCTTTCTTGACATAAAGGGGGGTTTCGACAACGTCAACCCCTCCACCCTCTACAGCATTCTCAGGGCCAAAGGGGTCAACCCGTATCTAGTGTCTTGGACGAAGTCCTTCCTTACCGGCAGGTCGTGCCGGCTCCTGTACCAAGGATCCCCCAGAGTGTTCGCGCCGGTGTCGGTAGGCACCCCCCAAGGGTCCCCAGTCTCTCCTCTTTTGTTTGTTATCTACGTTTCCCGCCTCCACTGCGAGATCCCACATGGTCTCAGCCTCTCCTATGTGGACGACTTCGGTCAGACCGCCTCCTCTGCGTCCTATCGGCGCAACATCCAAATACTACAGAAGCAGTACGCGAGGCTGAAAGACAGGGGGTCTAGGCTACGCGTGAGCTTCTCGGTCCCCAAGACGGAGCTCATCCACTGGCGCACGAACAGGGATAGAGGCCCCATCTCCAAAGCTCCGGTCCACCTAGACGGATCGGTCTTCACACCCAAGGGCGAGGTGAGGTGGCTAGGTTACTGGTTCTCCCCCTCGATTTCCACCACTCCCCACTTCGTCAAAAGGCTGGCCAAAGCTCAGGCGGCCTTTGTGGCGGTCAAGAGACTCTCACCCCTGGGGATCGGCCTCCCGCCCTTCCTCTGCCACAGACTGGCCTCTTCTCTCCTATTCCCCATCCTCAGCTATGGCGCGGACGTCTTTGTGCCCACCGCCCACATGATCAGGAATCTCTCCGTGTTCTGGCACAAAGTCCAGAGATGGACGACTAACTGTTTCATGTCTACCCCCACTGATATCCTGGCCATAGAGGCCTGCCTCCCACCGCTCGAACTTCTCCTTGTATATAAAAGACGCCTGGCGCACCTTAGAATCCTGTGCTTCCCCCCGGAGATCAACCCAGCAACTGCGAGGCTCCCGCCCTCCGTACAAACCCCGTCTCTTCACCGCCACTCGCCGGACCACAGGGCCCTTAGCGCGCGGAATGCGGGAAGCCGCCTTCCCCTCCTGTGGCTCCAGGCACGACCTCCCTCGAAGAACCGAGCCCACCTCCCCGTCGACGCCCTCCCACACTCAATGTTGTTTATATTGGGCCCCCAAGGGCTCTCTCCCCTCCCAGTTACCTCTCAGCATCTGCTCACCGACCACTACCCCGAGCCCGCCCCGGGCCGCTCCTACCCCCAGCTCAAACTCAAGTGCAAGAACCTCCTCATGGAGGAATGGGACAAGGCCGCTCCGGACCTGGCTAGATACCCCTATCCTCCCTCGCTCAAACCTCACCCATTCATGGGCCTCGACAAGTTCTCCGCGGGCCGCATACATCAGAAGAGATCTGGTAAAAGCTACCTCCGTGGCCACCCTTCCTGGGACAGCGATGCCCCAACCACCTGCCCCAGCTGCCAGAGTGCCCCCGAGACATTCGAACACGCCATCCTCCTCTGCCCCGCCCAGGAACCCAGCAGGACCTGCCACCTTCAGGGGGTCCTCGACATTGGTCCCGAAGCGGCCGTCTGGTCCTCGGCCGCCCTGTTGGGCGCCCTCGCCCGCTTCATCAAGTCTACGGCTACAGCCTTCCCTCCGGGCATGTTCTCACGTCCGACGTCCGCGGCTTCCTCAGCTTCTTTCCGTTCCTCTAATGTAGTTTCCTTTGGTTACTTTATGTCGTCTCAGGAAAGCTAGGTTTACGTTTTTATATTTTTCATGCTGTCCGCTGGTGTAGGAAGGGTTTTCCTTGAAGTACGTGTTTTAATTTCGCGCCCCTATGTGGGCCTGGGACCGGTACGGACCCCAGTTGAAGAGTTTTGGTGCCTGATGTTTCTTTTGTTAGTACGTTTTGGATTTTGGGTTTTGTTTTCGCCATAGCTAGCGCTCCATGCGATTTCTTGTACCTTAACAACGAATATATGATATAAAAAATAAAAAATAAAAAATAAAAATAAAAAAAAAGAAAGCCCCACTGAAATCGTAGCGTGGCAAAGTATTCGGATGCAAATTCCTATATTAGGTATGAAGCTGCATTTTAGAGGCGCAGTGTGTGCTGACGCTAGCGGACATGAAAGTGAGTGATGAACGGTGAATGTCCTGAGTTCTTAAGGAAGCTCGGCCGACCATTTCGATCTTCCAAGTTCACACCCCATATCGTGCCCTTAGCTACCTCCCAATAGTGGCATCCTGATACCACCTGCACCTCAAAGTGATACACTGCAATTCTCTTCTTTCACTATGCACCTGGATACTATGTCACAACAACAGCGGCGGCTTATGGCGGCCCAAGCGCGTTCATTGCGGCACGAAAGGCAAAGGCGCAGGAAGGTCCTTCGCGGACGTTTCCAGGGATCTGGGTCCAGGGACGGATTAACTATAGTAACATCACCCAGTGTTGAGTCTGCTATCGCTGGGTCCACTGTAGGTAGGAGGGATGCCGTGCGGGAGCCAGCTTCTTCACGACTCCAGGTACCAGAGCCTGTCCGGTACAACCAGCAGCAGGTCTTAGAGTCAGCGGATGAGAGTCTAGACTCTCATGATGGGCAATATGAGGGTAATGATGGCCAGAGTAAGGAGAGTGAGGAGCGTGAGGAGAACGAGTTAGGCCAGCATGGGGACGATATGGATCATCCATCAGCCTAGAGAGCGCAAAGACTAATTGGGCATGAGTTTCTTAGCTCGCAGCGGTCGATACTGACAATTACCCCTGGGAATACCCAGAATTCCAGCAGGAGGATTAGTTACCCTGGACGGAGAATGTCTGCTCAAGTACGACTTAGCCAAAATGGTTGTATATCTACCATTCCCTCCCATTCACCCACTGACTTCAATCCACTTGCGATGCCGGTGATAACCCCAAGCCACCCAGATCCAACCATTCGGAAATTGAATAGCAGAGGACAGCAAGCCAGCAGTAGGCGAAATATGGCAACCGGGCTTGAGCGTACCATTCTGGCCAGATCTCGTGACCTGATTTGGGACTGGACGATCTTCGTCAGTCCGTTTCCGGACCCAATTACCCTGACCGAAGACGTCCGCACATGTTGGAGCCATGCGGGGACCAAATTAGGCTTTCCCTACTTTACTGAAGCTTCCCGGCCCTGAAGTGACCAGGTAAGTTACCCTTAATCAATAACCGACATCCTATCCTAGACTAAATGGAATGGACTCTGGTCACTGATTTGCAGATCCGGGCAAAGCACAGCGGATGCAGATCTCAGTATCTGCATATAGCAAAAAAGGCTATAACAGAACTCTATAAGCTCAATATTGAGGATCCGACAGCCTGCCCACGAAGAGTGGAATACCTACTGGCAGAGGATAGGTTTATTTGCCCGCCGAGCAGCTATGAGATATCTGATTGACATTTGTCGGGATTGTTTCTAATCGGAGTAAGACTAAATCGATCTAATCTCGCGGACTGCCAATTTCTGGGAGATTCCTAGCACCCCAGATTCCGGGTGTGATATTTCCTCAATATTACTGTGGCCCGAAAAGGAAAGGCATGACGGATGTGGGTTTCCTGGATAAGATCGATGGCCTGTTTATCTGTCTGACAGCCGCCATATTATGTCATTCAGTGCCATGTTGGCAAACTGGCATGTCTATCGATAATGTGGCCTTCACAAGGGCCACTTCCGTGGGTAAGAAAAACAATGTGTACTGGCAGGTTTCGAAAGTGTCCAGATCCCCCGACGGTCCAGGCATCCTGACACTGTTGACAAGAGCAAGTACTCCAGTTGGGTGCAAGGTTAGCTAACGGATAAATAGCCCTGCTGGAACGTCAGACGCGATCCTGGGGCAAAACGGGAAGAGTTTGGCAAAGTCGAATAATCCAGCTGTAAGGACGACATTGGATGCCAGAATCGTGAAGGAGTGGGGAAAGCGGGTTGAGAGGACGGCGGGATATGACAATGATGAGGAGGTATTGAAGAGGGAGTTTGGTAGTGATACTAAGCTGGATGAATTGGAGGCCGCTGGCGGCCTCGTGGATACAGGAGGAGGACATGGTCGGCAGGAGCCGCGGCAAGAACATGGGCCCAATCCGGGAGCACTGGTTGGTGCAGCGCAGTTCCAAGACCCTGGGGAGGCGGAATCCCATGTTGAAGAAACCGATCGTGAGGATAGCGAGAATGGTTCTATCACCACTCGCTGATCGTGTATATATATATAATACAATTAAATTAAATTACGCGTGCTAAAAGGGTCAGAAATGGTCCAACAATAGTAGTGTGTGAGTCAGAGGGCAGGAAAAGCCTGCGAATGAATTGCACCGATGGTTATAAGCTGCGCAAGTATGAGTAAGGTATCTAGCGGGCAATTGTAGGTTCAGAAGGCATGGGCATGTATCGGGCAGATGGTTATAAACTGCGCAGGCTTGGGGAAGTCATCTCGCAGGCAGTTGTAGGTTGACAGGCGTGGGAATGAGTCTGGGGGGCTGTTAGAAGCCGGGGAAGGCCGTGGGAGCCCGCTAGCGGACTGTATGAGGCCGGGGAAGGGGGTGGAAGCCCGCGAGCGGAATATAGGAGGCCGGGGAAGCGGTGTGAGGCATGGAGTAGATGAGATAGGATGTGGAGAGCTGAGGAGAGAGCCGCACGAAAGGGCAAGAGAGGGGGGACTTCCGCCGGATGTGGGAGAAGATGGGCTGGGATCACAGGGTGGAGGAGGAAGGGCTGAACGTGTTGGGAGGGATGAGGGTGGAGGAACTAATGACGGGAAAACGTCCGCTGAATACAGGAGAGGACTGAGCCAATCCGGGAGTGTGGGAGAAGAGGAGGTGATGTTGGTGGGGTTGCGGATGAGAAATGGATTCAGGGTGAGGTTAGTGACGGGGTTAAAGGAGAGAGGGTATCATGGAAAGAAAGCTCGCAGGCAGGGGTATCGGGGGGGGAGGCCGAGAGGAGAGATGTCGCGCCGGCAAGAAGTTGGCAAAAGGGCAGCATGGGCACGGGTGCATTGGGAGCGAAGGGATGAAGAGGCGGGGCGCTGGGGGCAGAGTATCAGAGCGGTGGCTACGCCAGGGGGCGTCAAATGAGTCAGGACGCAAAAAGGACCACGTCCAATGCCTCCGAACGCTGACTTGTGCGTCGGAACGCATTGGAGGCGGCCTGTTGACTTCCGGACGGAATGAGCCCCGGTGGATGCACCCAGAACAGGAGTTTACGTTATAAGCGCCTGGAACGTCCAGCACACAGGGTGAGCGGGGAGAGACAGCCCGCAAGGTATTTCTTTTGCTGATGGAGCGCAAGGGAGCCTATCTCACATCGCACCAGGTTTAGCATAGGACTAGGTAGCCTTAGGCAAAACTCCCAGGCTAATAATCTACAGTCAAGTAAGGGGCTGTTTGGTGCGCCCTATTTTGAAAATTGGGAAGTTACAAACCCGGGTTGTAGAACCATGGTTGGGAAAAGTTACAAACTATAGTTTGAAAATCAGGTACACCAAACAGTCCAAAATTTCAAACTGTAAAATACAAATATTAGGATTACCTAATAATAATTAACACTTATATTTTAGAATAACAGATATGAGGTAAATTAAACTATGCTGTACTATAAGGAAAACTACAGGAGTTTATCCTTTATGATAAAGCCATTTACTTGGATACAAATATGACAGAATAGGACCACATTTCCGATGATCTCATGGAACTCGACGATGTGAGTCAGCTGCAGGAGCTCATGAGCGCATGGCTTCAATCCCAGCATGCACTGGAAATGCTTAATGCCTCCCTGGCAGATGGATATAATACACAAGCACGTAGACGAGCACCAAACGGGAAACCAAAGCATGCTTCAAAGCTGACCGGACAAGCCTATACTCAAGACGTTTTGAGCTGTAGGCATGAAGAAAGATTGCTGAAATGTTTGCGAATGTCTTTGGCGACCTTTCATCTTCTGTGTATGAAATTCAGAGAGAACAATCTTCTGGTCGATAATGCAAATACCACTATCGAGCATCAAGTGCATATGTTTCTATATATTGGCACTGGCAGTTCCTCAAACCGCAACTTATTGGAAAGGTTCCAACACTCTGGAGAGAGTATTTCCCGCCACTTTCATCATGTATTGGATGCCATCAACCATATCGAAAGCGAGTATATACAACACCCAACCCCCAGCAATACAAACCTCAGTACCGTTCCACCAGAAATCACCAATAATCCCAAGTTCTATCCTTTCTTTAAGAACTGTTTAGGAGCAATTGATAGTTCCCTCATTCCAGTTTCTGTTTCGCCAAGCGTTGCAGCCACGCATCGTACCCGAAAAGGCTTTACCGCTCAAAATGCCTTTGTTGCCTGCACATTTGATTGTGCATTCGAGTTTGTTCTAGCTGCATGGGAAGGTTCAGCCCATGACTCTCTAGTCTTAAGTGATGCAATTAAAAAAGGGTTTAGAGTTCCCAAGAACAAGTTTTACCTTGCACATGCAGGATATGCAAGTTCACCCAAATTTCTAACACCATACCGCAATGTGCGATATCATCTAAAGGAGCAAATTGCTGGACACCAAGTGTATGTTCTAAATTACACCTTCTTGTTGATTGAATAAAATAATTTTCTAATCCGTGTTAAAATAATCCTTTGACAGACCAACAAATTCCCAGGAGATATTTATCCTAAGGTATGCCTCAGGCCCAAATTGTGTGGAGAGAACTTTGGGAATGTCAAAATGTCGGTTCCCAATTTTACGATCTTCAAAAACCTTCGACAGTACTACCCAGGCCAAGCTTTTTAACGCCCTTTGCTGTTTGCATAACTTTATTAGATTTAATGGGAGATCTATTCAACAGCGCAAACCATCAGTCCCGCCTGATATTCAGAAACTGCAAATTCACGCCGCAGAGCGTGAGGCAGCTTTGCCTGAATTGTCAGGAAGGCAACAGAAGTTAAGTGGTGATCAAATGAGGGATCAGATTGCCAAGGAAATGTGGAATGAATATCAAAGAATCATGAGAGGGAGACGATTTTAATAGCTGTAAATAATATACCTAGTTATACATATATACAAGGTTTATATATTTTACAAATCATTAATCCAGTCTAACTGTAAATCTTTCTCAAATAAGAGAAATGCCGGCCACTCATGAGTAGATACAATAAATGCCTTTCGTGCAGACTTTAACTGAGCAAGAGTAATCTCATCATTTCGGTATAGCTTTAATAAGTGATGAGTTGCTTTAACATATGTTTTATACTCAGGTTGAATATCAGCCTCACATAGTGACATCCCAAGACTGGTTAGACTATCTTCAGCGCCTTTCACAAAAAAGAGTCATGCTCTTGCCTTGCACGTTTAGCCCCACTGCTCTGGCGAATTACCTCTGACATTGCATCACCAACCCTTTTAGAAGCCTCCACAATTGCCTGTCCATTGCTGTCAAAGATATCTGTTATAGTTTTACGCCTTCGAGGTTGAAATACAGTGGCATGTGGTGTTACTGGTGGATCTATACACTGATCAGGTGGGGTATTGCTTTGCTCATTTAGTAAATCGGAAAAGTTCCTATATTAAGATTCTTAATATGTTAACTAAAATCCAAATAACGATTGCAGAGAGGAATTATGATTTTAGTCTTATACATACCAGTTTGGTAAGAGAGTAGGATCCATTGAACTGGAAGCAAGTGTATTACTACGACGTTCTGGTAAGACCTCAATAGGGTCATTGAAGATATACTCCTCAACCGCAATTGCATTTCTTCCACTCCCAGAGGTATCACAAAAGATAATATCCAAATCATTATAATGTTCAAGACCCTTGCTTCGGAAGCCAGTAGCCAGTGGATGACCCTATAATATATACTGATTAGCCACTTCTATTTTATTATCTAAGTTATAGAGAGAATTTAAATCAACTTGAACTAACCTTAAGATAATCATCCCATACAGATTCTTCGGCTGTAACAGTTTCTGTTTCTTTATCCCAACCGAACCCTGCACTATTTACCAGATGGTTAAATGTTTTCCATAACTTTTTCATCTAATGTAACTTCTATTAATTCGTATTTAAACAAATTTCAAGTCAATATGAGTTGATAAATAAAGTAAAATTGAACAACATGACATACCGTGTTTGCACGATTTTTTACTTGTGTGACTAATAGAGCATCCTCTCCAGGTCTTTTCTGATTAAAGTCATCTGTGATTTCCTTCCATACTTCCTTTTTAAAGCCATTGTCTAACTTCTTTCCTCTTTTACACTGCTTAAGCATTTCATCAATCAGACTGTGGTAGGCTGCTTTAGTCCAGGCAGCTTTAGAAACACGGGAGGTTGTCTTTTCTGTAGACATCTTTTTCCGAAAGAAACAGAGTAATAGATACTAATTCAAAACAGTGTTGGAAATAGTATTGATAGTTGACCGGAGTTGGCAAAGAGACCAAGAAGGCAGAGATGGAGAAACGATATACCAAGGGGGGAGCTGGCGAGACAGCAAGCAGAAAGAGGCAGGAAGTGGAAACTAGCAGGAATCTGAAGCTGGCAGGATTCTGAAGTCAGCAGGGAGTAGACAGAAGCTTCAAGCTGGAGAAGGCAAAAGGACCGAAGACCCAAAGGGCTAGAAGAGGCAGAAAGCTAGAGTAGCTAAGAGGCCGGGGCTAGCAGAAACCCTGAGCATGAACTAGACCCAACCAGGAAGAACACCAGAGGAGACAGGAAGCGAGGAGGAGATTCCTAAAAGGAGTTGGAGAAGGTGGGTGTGGGTTGTAGAGAGGCCAGCAGGGGTGACAACTTAGATAGGAACAGGAGACTAAACAAGACGACCGTTAGAAAAAGTAGCAGGGGCGAGTGAAAGAATACAGAGGTGAACTCCAACCAGATGGAGAACAGCGAAGACTGGAGTCCGAAGAAGGCAGAGTGCAGAAATAAGCAGGAGAGTCAGACAGAATAGAAGGGCAGGGGGAGCAGGACTTCTGAGGAAGCGGGAGGTTAGAGATAGCACAAAGCCGCTGGGAGCAGGAAGCTGGCAGTAACAGGAAGCCAAAGGAAGCAAGAAGTTGGAGGCAGCAGGAAGTCGCATGTAGCAGAGCGCCGCCGGTAGCAGCAAGCCAGACGTTGGACCAAGCTGCAGGGAGCAGGATGCCAGAGAAAGCAGGCAGGCGAAACAAGAGGAAAGACGGAGGCAGCTGGAACCTGGAAGTTACACGAAGCTGCAGGGAGTCGAGCAGGAAGTCAGAAACAGCAGGAAGCCAGAGACAGCAGGAAGCCGAAGACAGCTGGGAGCCGAAGGGAGGAGGAACCAAGAGGTAAAAGGTGATAAAGGTTCATCACCGACCGTGTGCTCAAATGTGTTGTCGGGAGGAGAGCTTGTGGTGTGTATTTTCTATGAAGGTTGCTAGCCATGGTTCACTTTAGGTAGTGAAAACTCTGCTCATACATGTGAGAGCCCTATATGTCCACATATGCCCTATACATCCGTTCATGCCCGAGAATGTTTCCGATATTCACACTCTGATGTACTTGAGGGTAAGGGTAAGTCAGGTGCGGTGTCACAAAAAGTCATGGTTTATTGCCTGTTCTGGGTGTCTCCCGACTTTTTTCCTCATACAAAACAATTGGTGCCAACCGCGTTTGGATGGGTACAAACCCTAGTTACTTTATATGGATGTCGCCAGACTTATGGTACCCCCAGAGTACATCTATACATGTGAGTGTTCGCTATGCCTCCACTATGTCCACAATCTCTGTACTCCATGACTAGGATTACCGTCACCTCTCTGTAGATAGAGATCATTGCCAAGGCGGTAGCTTACAAGAATATACCATTTTTGGAGCCCATTTGAATCACCTGAAAAGACAACTCTGCTCTCTAGCCAATTAGCAAGAGAAGGCTGGCTTGATTTCCCATCCACTGTGATGTTTTTTCGTCTGTTTCTTCATGGCGGGTTGAAGCAATGCATTACCAATAGGGCAAAGCGGTCAGGACATGGCTCCCGGGAATGGAAGCCGAACCTCCAGGGATGTCGGACAAATGTATTGCCGGTTACTCGGCCAGAGCGGGGTCCTAGCTCACATACGCTGGGTCTGTGAACCTCCTCATACATATACCTCCTTCAGCCCTCCAGACCACAACGCCTGTCCCCCCCATCGCGACCACCCTCTCAATGGACATCTGGTTCCGGACCAACCTGGACATGATCACGGCCATGCTGGCCCTCCACACCCCGGTCAAGCGGGTGACGTTCCGGTCGAAACCTTGGTGGACCGACCTCCTCTCTCAGCTCAGGAGAGCTTATAACTCCGCCCTCCGCTTCTCCAAGTTAGACAGGTTCGACGCGGCACTCCTTGCATCGGCAAGAGCCGCAAGGGCTGCCTACTTCAAAGCAATCAAGAAAGCCAAGAGGGACCACTGGTCCACGTTCCTGGCCACGGCAACCCCGCAGACAGTTTGGACGGCGAAGAGGTTCGCTGTGGGCCGCCCCCCCCCTCGATTCCCTGAGCTCCCAGGTGCTACGACACCGCCGGAGCTAAATCAAGCCTTGCTCGACCATTTCTTCCCTGGCAACCCAGTCAGTACTCCCAACTCCATTCTGCTCCAGTTCACGGACTGCCCGGTGTTAGCGGCAGACGAGATTAGCAGGGCCCTGGCCCGTTCATCGCCATCCTCCGCCCCGGGCCCCGACATGACCCCCAACTCAGTTTGGAAGAAGGTGCACCGAGTGGCCCCGCACCTGATCCAGCACCTCCTCGCACCGCTGGTTGCCCATGGCTTCCACCCTCCAGCCCTCAAGATGGCCGATGGTATTGTGCTTGACAAACCAGGGAAGCCCTCCTACGACTCACCCTCCTCCTTCCGCGTAATCGTGTTGCTACAGACCTTCTCTAAGATCCTGGAAAGGATCATGAACTCGAGACTCTCCTGCGTGGCCCGCATCGCCGGCCTCCTTGACCCACACCAATGCGGCTCACTGGCAGGCTTGTCGGCCTCCGACGCGACCACCACACTTACCCACGAGGTGAGGACCCTCCAGATGGCCGGGAGGAAAGTGTCAACGCTTTTCCTGGACATTAAGGGAGGGTTTGACAACGTGAACGCTTCAACTCTGTGCAGCATGCTTAGGGCTAAGGCTGTCAACCCGTACCTCGTCTTCTGGACCAGGTCCTTCCTTACTGGTAGGACGTGCCGCTTCCGATACCAGGGATCGCCAAGAGTATTTGCCCCAGTAGCTGTGGGCACTCCGCAGGGCTCCCCCGTCTCCCCGCTGTTATTTGTTATTTATGTGTCCAGACTTCACTGCGAGATCCCCCGAGGTCTCACCCTCTCCTATGTCGACGACTTTGGTCTGACGGTTTCCTCTACGTCCTACCGGCGTAACATCCAGTCCCTACAAAGACGATACGCGCTGCTGAAGGCCAAGGGTGCCCGGCTGGGCGTTGGCTTCTCAGTCCCGAAAACTGAACTCATCCACTGGAGGACGAACAGAGACAGAGGGCCTGTCTCCCGCTCCCCTATACACTTAGACGGCCTAATCTTTCCCCCCAAGGAGGAGGTTCGGTGGCTTGGATATTGGTTCACGCCCTCGATCTCAACTACCACTCACTTTACCAAGAGGCTGGCGAAGGCCCAAGCTGCTTTCGTGGCCGTCAAGAGGCTCTCCCCCCCTGGGATGGGCCTCCCCCCGTTCCTGTGCCACAGATTGGCATCCTCGCTCCTTTTTCCGATCCTCAGTTATGGCGCGGACGTGTTCAGGCCGACTGTTCACATGACAAGAAAACTATCGGCCTTCTGGCATAAGGTCTAAAGGTGGTGGACGAACTGTTTCGCGTGCACCCCTACCGACATCCTGGCCATCGAGGCCTGCCTTCCGCCTCTAGACCTCCTCCTCGCATACAAACGCCGCCTGGCCAGCCTAAGGGTGATGTGCTCCCCGCCGGAGATAAATCCAGCAGCGGCCAGACTTCCAGCCTCCCTCCAGACGGTGTCTCTGAGCCGCCATGCCCCCGACCATAGGGTCCTCTCCCGCAAGAATGCGGGCAGCCGCCTGCCCCTACCCTGGCTCCAACCGAGACCCCCCTCAAAGAACAGGGCCCACCTCCCCCTGGACGCCCTCCCTCACTCGATGCTTTTCCTTCTTGGCCCCGATGGCCACGCCCCCCTTCCGGTCACCTCCCAGCACCTGTTGCACGAGACGTACCCCATTCCCCCCCCAGGCCGTACATACCCGCAACTTAAGCTCCTCTGCAGAGAACTCCTTCTAGAGGAATGGGAACGGGCCGCCCCGGACCCAGCGAGATACGCGTACCGCCCCTCACTTAAGCCCCATCCGTTCATGGGCCTCCCCAAATACGACGCAGGGCGCCTTCACCAGATGAGGTCTGGGAAGAGCTACCTCCGCGCCCACCCGTCCTGGGACGATGATGGCCCCACCACCTGCCCCAGCTGCGCCGAGGCCCCCGAGACCTTTGAACACGCAATCCTCCACTGCTCAGCGAAGGAACCCGCCAGGACCCGCCACCTTCAGGGGGTCAGTGAGCTCGGTCCCGACGCCCCCGTCTGGTCCTCAGCAGCCCTCTTGGGCGCGCTCGCACGCTTCGTTCGGTCTACGGCCACCGCCTTCCCTCCAGGCATGTTTTCTCGCCCGTCTTCCTCCACTGGCTCAGTTTCTTCCCGCTCATCTAATGTAGTTTCCTTTGGGTACTTTATGTCGTCTCAGGAGAGCTAGAGTTAGCTAATTTTTGTTTTTCATGCTGTCCGCTGGTTTGAGGAGGGTTTCCTTTGAATTACTTGTTATGAATTTCGTGCCCGTATGTGTGCCTGGGACCGGTACGTACCCCAGATGAAGAGATTGGATCCGGGTATTTCCTTTGTTAGTTCGTTTTGGCTTTTGGGTTTTGTTTTCGCCATAGCTAGCGCTCCATGCGATTTCTTGTACCTTAACAACGAATATATGATATAAAAAATAAAATAAAAAATAAAAAAATTAAAAAAAATTAAAAAAAATTAAAAAAAAGCCCTCCAGACCACAAGCTCACGATGCTTCCTCGCTTTCCACGAGCTCACGATGCTTCCTCGCTTTCCACGAGTTCACGATGCTTCCTGGCTTTCCACGAGTTCACGATGCTTCCTCGCTTTCCATAAGCTCACCATTCTTCCTCGCTTTCCACAAGCTCACCATGCTTCCTCGCTTTCCACACCTCACGTACTTCGTTGCCCACGCACCTCCCATAAACTCCATGCGCCCTCATTGCCACAGGAGATAGCAAGGGGGTAACTATCTCCCGTGGCAAGGGTAGCTGCGCCACCACACAAGCCTCAGCCAGTGGAATGACTGAACCCGGTATCAGGAAGAGGACAATTGGTTTTGTTTTCCTTTTGGTGTTATTTATCATCGGTCTACTTGTTTTTGCTTTCCTTTCCTAATTAGTTTTCTTTAATATATGGGTCCACAGCTTTGGACAAATGGCCTATATACTATAGCTCAACACAAATCCTTTCTACCCTCTGCTAGGCAACAGTTTCTATCTACAAAGTTGTTATAGTATAATGCCATCAGGGGGAAGTCAGAGGCAGCAGGTCCAGTGTTCACTGAAGTCACGACAAAACTGGGTTGGTGATGAACAGGGATCAATTACAAGTAGTTTTCTGTAGCTCTAACCTTGATGATTTCTTTTTTTGCCCACCAAATACCCCTTTTCAATACCACCCCACTTTGGTTGCGACTACCGAGGTAACTATACTGGGAGAGAGCTAACAGCCAAAGAAACCACAGGGTTGGACAAACTTGAACGATGGAAGGGGCAAATAGTCTGGTGCAATTGATTGTTGTTGTTTGACAGTTTGTAGTTTGGGTGGGTTGTTTGGTATGAAAACCAATAATCATGTAGTTACTAATATGAGAAAGAAAAATCATTTTTTTTAATGTACCAAGACTGCAAACCATAGTTTGAAAGTTCATGTACGCCAAACAGTCTCATAGTTACAAACCATAGTTTGCCTCTAAACCATGGTTTCAAAGTCAAACTACAGCGCACCAAACAGCCCCTAAGTAATTTTAAACTCGGCATAATAGAGTTAGAGATGTGCTTACTAATATTCAGTCTTGTTTAGCTCGGGCAGGCTCCTGGATGCCTATCGGGAGAGAGGACGATACTTCTGAGTACAGATTGATGGATGTGGACATGGAAGGAGATTTCGACATGACGGTTCGAGAGGATAAGCTCAACGAAAAGGTTAGACCATTGATTGACTAGGTGAAGCCTGTTCAGTGGCTTTTGCCAAATGCGAAGGTCTATGAGGAGTGGGAGGAGGATGAAAAGGATGAGGATGTCGATTTTATCGACCTATATGAGTCTGGTGGTAAGGGTGGTAATGGCTCAGATGATTCCGATAAGGTCTATGGGGAAGAGGAGCATGACGAGGACGACGATAAGGAGGTGGAGAGCGAGCAGGAGCACGTGGAGGACTGGGTGGAGGGTGATGATGATGTTCATATGACGGTCGAAGGGGAAATCTCAGCCTCAGGTTTGGGAAGTAGGATGTGAGACTTACGTTACCCTGACTCTGGATCTCCCTCTCGTGGTCTGTCCGGCGATGCCGCAGAATCCCGTGTGTGTACTTGCACGCAAGAGATTGGAGAGCGGCTGCTTGGGCAGGCTATGATACCCAAGGATTTCTTCGCAAGCCCGGAAGACCAACAAGACAGCATCAAAAATATTGTTACCAAGAGAAAGCTCTTTCTTGCCTGCAATGCCCCTCTTATCATTGATTTCAAGGCGGCCCGCTAGGGAAGATGCAGAAGAACAAGGAATTGACATTGAGGAGATGGATAGAATTGACCGCAAGATAGATAGGCAGGCCCTCCTTAATATGACTAGCTAGCACTTCCCTCACCGCGTGAAACAGGAGCCAGAGGATTAACGATTTCTACTTTCATCTATTTTCTTTTCTTGTTATCTCCTAGTTTCTTTCCTGACCCCTTACACCGGTTCTGCCTTCCTTCCCCGCCTGAATACAGTTCCCCTTACCTTGCCTTACTACCTGCACTTCCGCTTCTGTATTTATCCACCACAATATCTCCTGTTTGGTTTTATCTTTAGCCCGTATTCTTTGTCCCATATCATAAGTCTAGGGGCTGTTTTCCCTGGGCTAGATTCTTTGACAGCACGCTACCTCTTTTCTTCAAGTTGTACTCTTCTCACTCTGAATTTCCAGAGACCGACACTCCTTTAGAGTTCAACCTTTTTTGTTATCATACCCGGCGCCTATATGGATTCCGCTCTTTTCTTCTATATCATGATTGAGTCGGTGATCTTACTCTTTGCAGTATAATGTAATATGATACCAGTTTAGAAGTTAGAAACAATCTCACATAACGATAAGCTTTAGCACAAATTGAGATTGTCTATTTAGTACTTTGTGTCTGGTTTCTTCCACATATCCATACGCCCAAAGACATACGCCCAAAACCACTTACCCAAAGTAATGCGCTTAAAGCCATGCGCTCTAAAGTCATACACTCAAAGCATACACCCAAATCATACCCCCAAAACATACCCCAAAAACATACCCCCAAAACAGACCCCCAAAACACATGCCGAAATCACAGGCCCAAACCACAGGCCCAAAGCATACTCCCAAAACACATGCTCAAAGCATATGCTCAAAGCATATGCCCAAAATACCTGCCCAAAGTAGTTGAGGTAAAGACGCTCTCTGCGAATGTTTAATTATAATTTAAGTTCAAATATATAAGGGAATGGCCACGCATCTTCCTCTAGAGAAGTTAAGCTCCGCAGTTTTCAGGATATGCTTCTATCTCAGAATCAGAATCAGAATCCACAATGGTACAATGAACAAGACCCATGACAACTCTGCTACTTGTACTTCCACTACGCATCATTTCCATTGAATGCACAGTTGCACGGATATAAATTC
>Ga0307513_10004589_pt1 | contig 18403 bp, 12 predicted proteins | sample 15_EM_MG_FD_202174 | JGI IMG/M metagenome (GOLD analysis project Ga0307513, IMG submission 202174) | Populus trichocarpa ectomycorrhiza microbial communities from riparian zone in the Pacific Northwest, United States - 15_EM | ecosystem: Host-associated > Plants > Roots > Unclassified | place...
CCGAGACCCTCGGCCACGATACGTCCATCGTGTCCGGCGAGATCGTCCCGCGCGGCAGCGTCGATCTCGAGGAGGCCAAGCAGCTCGCCGAGCACGAGGACTGGCCCGGCGCGATCGACGCCGCCGAGCGCGCCGCCGCCGCTCGCCCCAACGATCCGATGATCCTCGAGATCCTCGAGCGCATCTACTTCGCGTCCGGCAACGTCACCGCCGCGTCCGACGCGATCGGCCGCCAGCTCGCGCTCGTCGGTAGAACCGCGCCCCCATCCGGGGGCGCTGCCGGCCGGGGGCACGCCCCGGCCGTCGACGATGCCGCCACCCGCGCCGGGCTGTGGCGCCGCCGCGCCCGGATGTACCGCGACGCCCTCGGCCGCGACGCCGAGGCCTACCGCTGCCTCAAGGAAGCGCACGCGTGCGCGCCCGCGGATCCCGAGATCGCCTACCAGCTGCGCACCGCCGCGATGGTCCGCGCCGAGTGGCCGCTGACCGCGCAGCTCATGCACCGCGAGATCGCCGCGGCGACCAGCCCGCGCGACCGCGGCGCGCTGCACCTCGAGCTCGCGATGGTCTTCGAGGAGCGCCTCGACGATCCGGCGCAGGCCCAGGCCAACTACGAGCTCGCGCTGACCTTCGATCCGACCATCCCGGCGGTCAAGCTGCCGCTCGCCCGGCGCTACGAGGCGATCGGCCGGATGAGCGACGCCGCCCGGCTCTACGAGGAGGCCGCCGCGCACGCCCGCGCCGCGGATCGCGCCGGCTTGCTCGAGGCCGCCGCGCGCTGCCGGTCGACCGCCGCCGAGGCCGACGAGCCCGACCTCGCCGCCCAGCTCGACCGCGCCGAGGCCGCCGGCGATCTCGACGCCGCGCTCGAGCTCGCGACCCAGCTGTGGCGCGCCGAGCCCGGCCACCCGGCCGCGTTCCGCCTGCTCGCCAACACCTACCGCGCCTCGGGCGATCTCGCCGCGCTCACCGAGCTGACCCGGGTGCGCGCCCAGCGCGCCGAGACCCCCGACGAGCGCGCCACCGCGTGGCTCGAGGTCGCGCGGCTCGCCGAGGAGATCGGCGCGCTCGACCGCGCCGCCCGCGCCTACGACCTCGCGCTGATCGAGGACCCCGGTCACGTCAGCGCGCTCGACGCCCGCGGCGCGCTCGCGTTCCGGCTCGCCGACTTCGCGACCGCCGACCTGATCTACCGCGACCTCGGCACCGGCGAGTCCGTCCTGGGCGACGACGAGCTCGCCCTGCGGCGCTCGATCATCGCCGAGCAGCTCGGCCGCGACAGCGAGGCGCTCGCGCTGGCCCAGATCGCCGCGGCGCTCGCGCCCGGCCGGCGCGACGTCATGATGCGCGTCCAGGAGCTCGCGACCCGGGTCGGCGAGCTGACGATCGCGCTCGCCGCGGCGCGCCACCTGATCGAGCTGGTCCCGCTCGACGACGACGAGGCCCAGCTCGCGACCCACTTCGCGCTCGTCGAGCTGCTCCGCGAGTCGGGCCAGCTCGACGACGCCGTCGCCCAGCTCGAGAAGATCCTGCGCGACCACCCGGTCCACGCCGGCGCGATCGAGGCGCTCGCCCAGGTCCACACCGCGCGCGGCGACTGGCCGACCGCGACGCGCTACCTCTACCAGCTCGTGCCGCTCGCGCCGTCGCCCGGCCACCGCGCCGAGCGCCTGTTCCAGCTCGGCGAGGCCGTGCTGATGCACGTCCACGACGTCGATCGCGCCGACGACGTGTTCCTGCGCGCCTCGGATCTCGACCCCGGCCACGTGCCGACCCTGCGCCGCCTGCTCGACGTGTACTGGCGCGCCGACGATCCGGGCGGCATCGTCGAGGTCGCCACCGAGCTCGCCGACAAGGGCGCCCTGGTCAGCGGCCCGACGCCGGAGTCCGCCCTCGCCCACGCGCTGGTCGCCGCCGCGCTGGTCGGCGACACCCAGCTCGCCCAGCGCCTCCAGGCCGCGCTCGGCGACGCCGCGCCGCGCCAGGTCGCCCTCGCGCTCGCCGAGCTGGCCGGCCGCTCGGGCCGCCTGCAGCTGGTCTCCGCGTCGACCGCGGTCTCCGAGCTCGCCCGACGCGGCCTGCTCGACCTCGCCAAGCTGCGCGCCGCCGCCGCCGGCACCCCGGTCGCCAGCGCCTTGTAAGCCGGCCGCCTCCTCGTCCTTCTGACCCCCGGGTGGCCCCGTAACTGCCATGTGCGGCTAGCGTATTGACGGCAATGTAAGCGTGGTTACTTTGCCGCCATGAAGCTCGACAAGCTCACCGTCAAGGCGCAAGAGGCCATCACGGCTTCGCGCGATACCGCCATGTCGATGCACCATGCCGAAGTCCGCCCCGAGCACCTGCTCGTGGCGCTGCTCGAACAAGACGGCGGCGTCGTGCCTCGGATCCTCGCCAAGATCGGGGCCGACGCCCGCGCGGTGCGCACCGATCTGGGCCGCTCGTTCGAGAAGTTCCCGCGCGCCCGCGGCGCCGCGCTCGACATCGACGCCGGCCGCGCCTTCAAGGACGTGTGGGAGACCGCCGGCCGCGAGGCCGAGGCGATGAAGGACGAGTTCATCTCGACCGAGCACTTCCTGCTCGCGCTCGCCGCCGGCAAGTCGGGCGCCGGCGAGGCGCTGACCACCGCCGGCGCGACCAAGGAGGCGATCCTCGAGGCGCTCGTCGCCGTGCGCGGCAACCAGCGCGTCCAGGACGCCGATCCCGAGGCCAAGTACGAGGCGCTCGAGCGCTACACCCGCGACCTGACGCGGCTCGCGCGGCTCGACAAGCTCGATCCGGTGATCGGCCGCGACGAGGAGATCCGCCGCACGATCCAGATCCTGTCGCGCCGGACCAAGAACAACCCCGTGCTGGTCGGCGAGGCAGGCGTCGGCAAGACCGCCGTCGTCGAAGGCATCGCCCAGCGCATCGCCAAGGGCGACGTCCCCGAGTCGCTGCGCGGCAAGCGGATCTGCTCGCTCGATCTCGGCGCGCTGATCGCGGGCGCCAAGTACCGCGGCGAGTTCGAGGAGCGCCTGAAGGCGGTGCTCAAGGAGGTCTCGTCGGCCGCCGGCGAGGTCATCATGTTCATCGACGAGCTTCATACGCTGGTCGGCGCCGGCGCGGCCGAGGGCGGCAACGACGCCGCGAACCTCCTGAAGCCGGCGCTCGCGCGCGGCGATCTGCGCTGCATCGGCGCGACCACGCTCGACGAGTACAGGAAGCACATCGAGAAGGACAAGGCGCTCGAGCGCCGGTTCCAGCCGGTGATGATCGAGGAGCCCTCGGTCGACAACACGATCGCGATCCTGCGCGGCCTCAAGGACAAGTACGAGGTCCACCACGGCATCCGGATCCGCGACGCCGCGCTGGTCGCGGCCGCCAAGCTGTCGCATCGCTACATCCCGTCGCGCCAGCTGCCCGACAAGGCGATCGATCTGGTCGACGAGGCCGCGTCGCGTCTCAAGATGGAGATCGAGAGCGTGCCGACGCCGATCGACAACCTCGAGCGCCGCGTGATGACGCTCGAGGTCGAGCGCGCCGCGCTCGAGCGCGAGGACGATCGCCGGTCGCGCCAGCGCCTCCCCGAGGCCCAGCGCGAGATCGCCGAGCTCAAGGAGCAGGCGTCGGCGATGAAGGCGCAGTGGCAGCGCGAGCGCGATCTGATCCAGCGCCTGCGCGGCAAGAAGGAGCGGCTCGAGCAGCTCAAGGCCGACGCCGACAAGCTGCAGCGCCAGGGCGACTACGCGCGCGCCTCCGAGCTGCGCTTCGGCTCGATCCCCGAGCTCGAGAAGGACACCGCGGCCGAGGCGGCCAAGGTCGACGACCTGCGCGCCAAGGGCGGCTTCCTGCGCGAGGAGGTCACCGAGGACGACATCGCCGGCGTGGTCGCCAAGTGGACCGGCATCCCGGTCGAGAAGATGCTCGAGGGCGAGCTCGAGCGGCTCGGCCAGATGGAGGACCGCCTGCGCGAGCGCGTGGTCGGCCAGGACGTCGCGGTCGCCGCGGTGGCCGCGGCGGTGCGGCGCGCGCGCGCCGGGCTCAAGGATCCGGCGCGGCCGATCGGCAGCTTCCTGTTCCTCGGGCCGACCGGCGTCGGCAAGACCGAGCTCGCGCGCGCGCTCGCCGAGCTGCTGTTCGACGACGAGCACGCGATGATCCGGATCGACATGTCCGAGTACCAGGAGAAGCACACCGTGTCGCGCCTGGTCGGCGCGCCGCCGGGCTACGTCGGCTACGACCAGGGCGGCCAGCTCACCGAGGCGGTCCGCCGCCACCCGTACGCGGTGATCCTGCTCGACGAGATGGAGAAGGCGCACCCCGACGTGTGGTCGATCCTGCTCCAGGTCCTCGATGACGGCCGGCTGACCGACGGCCAGGGCCGCACGGTCGACTTCCGCAACACCGTCGTCATCATGACCACCAACGTCGGCAGCCAGCACCTGATCAAGCTCACCGCGGACAACCGCGCGCAGATCGAGCAGCTGACGATGCGCGAGCTCCAGAGCACGTTCCGCCCCGAGCTGCTGAACCGGATCGACGAGACGATCTTCTTCGAGCCGCTCGGCGAGGCGCAGCTCGGCCGTATCGTGCGGATCCAGCTCCAGCGCTTCGACAAGCTGCTCGCCGAGCGCCAGCTCGTGCTCCACCTCACCGACCAGGCAGTCGCGAGGGTCGCGGAGGCTGGCTACGATCCGATCTACGGTGCCCGTCCGCTCAAGCGGGCGCTGCAGAAGCTCGTGATCGATCCGCTCGCCACCCACCTGTTGTCCGGTGACTTCCACGCCGGCGATCAGCTCGAGGCCACCCTCGAGGGCGACCGCATCGTGTTCCACAAGATCTCCAAGGGAGCTGCCGCCTAGCCATGCCGCAACAGATCGACTTCGATCCGGGCGTCGACTACTACAAGGCGCTCGGCGTGTCGGCGACCGCCAGCGCCGACGAGATCAAGCGGGCGTACCGCAACCTCGCCAAGGCCAACCATCCGGATTCGACCGGCGGTGACAAGGCCAAGGAGTCGCGCTTCAAGGACATCTCGAACGCGTACGACGTGCTCGGCGATGCCAGGAAGCGTGCGCTGTACGACGACCTGCGCGTCAGCGGTGGCAACCAGGCGTTTCCCGGACGGGGCTTCACCTACGACGGCGCGGGCCCCGGCGTGTTCGATCTCGGCGATCTGTTCGGGCAGTTCTTCGGAGGCAACGCGCGCGGTGGGCGCGTCCGCGTCGAGCAGGTCGACGGTGGCTACGGCCGCCAGCGCCGGCGCGACGACGACGTCGAGCAAAAGGTCAAGGCGAGCGACGGCACGTGGCTGCGCATCGAGGGCGGCGACGTGTACTCCGACCTCCGGGTCGGGTTCGACTGCGCCATCCTGGGCACCGTGGCGACGGTCGCCACGATCGATGGTAAGGCCGAGGTGAAAATTCCGCCCGGGACGTCGAGCGGCAAGAAGCTGCGGCTGCGCGGCAAGGGCATGCCTGATCATGCCGGCGGCCCTGGCGACCACTACGTCACGATTCACATCGACGTGCCGCGCGACCTCGATGACGACGATCAGAAAGCTCTGGTCTCGCTGGTAACTCGCCTGCGCAAACGCGGGCAGAACGTCTGAAACATCGTAGACTCGAGGAGCTGTGGCGAAACACACCGAGACTGCTGGTCAGTATCCCGTCATCCCCCTGCGGACCGAGGTGCAGTTACCCGGTCACGTCGGTCCCCTCGAGATCGGGCGCGAGGCCTCGGTACGCGCGATCGAAGCAGCGACCCGCGACGACAACCTGATCGTCATCATCCCGCAGAAGAACCCCGCGGTCCGCGACCCGGGCCAGCGCGATCTCCACGAGGTCGGCGTGCGCGCCGAGATCGTGCAGGTCGTCAAGCACTCGCCCGGTCGCTTCACCTGCGTCATGCGCTTCCTCGAGCGCGTCCACATCGACGCGCTGGTCGCGACCGAGCCGTTCCTGATCGCGAGCGTGTCGGCGCTGGCGCCGTCGGCGAGCGCGGCCCCCGAGCTGATCGCCGCGACCACGACGAAGGTCCGCGACTACCTGCTCGCGGTGGTCACCGACGCGCAGGCCAAGGAAGCCAAGCCCGATCGCGACAGCCGCGACAACAAGGACAGCAGCAAGGAGCCGCGCGGCGAGCTGACCCGCGCCCAGGTCCAGGCGATCGTCGATCCTGACAAGCTCGTCGACGCGGCCGCGCCGTACCTCGAGCTCGAGCGCGACGATCTGACCACGCTGCTGATCGAGACCGACACGATGAAGCGGCTCGAGCGCATCGTGCCGTCGCTCGAGCGCCAGGCCACCGTGCTGCGGCTCAAGGCCGACATCGGCGCCGAGCTCGAGGGCGAGTCGTCGCGCACGCACCGCGAGCGCGTGCTGCGCGATCGCATGCGCCAGATCCAGGAAGAGCTCGGCGAGCAGGACGACAACGCCGAGATCGACGAGCTGCGCAAGAAGATCGAGGACAGCAAGATGTCCGACGAGGTTCGCGCGGTTGCCAAGAAGCAGCTGTCGCGGATGAGCCAGATGGCGTCGTCGTCGCCCGAGTACAACATCGCGCGGACCTACGTCGAGAACCTGCTCGAGATCCCGTGGAACGTGTTCACCGAGGACCGGCTCGACGTGTCGGCCGCGCGCGCGATCCTCGAGGCCGAGCACTCCGGGCTCGACAAGGTCAAGCGCCGGATCCTCGAGTTCCTCGCCGTCCGCAAGCTGGCGCCCAACAAGCACGGCCCGATCCTGTTGCTCGTCGGACCGCCCGGCGTCGGCAAGACCTCGCTCGGCAAGTCGATCGCGTCGTCGCTCGGCCGCAAGTACGTGCGGATCTCGCTCGGCGGCGTGCGCGACGAGGCCGAGGTGCGCGGCCACCGGCGCACGTATATCGGCGCCCTGCCCGGCCGCATCGTGTCGGGCCTCAAGAAGGCCGGCTCGATGAACCCGGTGTTCGTGCTCGACGAGATCGACAAGCTCGCCGCCGACATGCGCGGCGATCCGGCCGCCGCGATGCTCGAGGTCCTCGACCCCGAGCAGAACAAGGACTTCGTCGACCATTACGTCGAGGTCCCGGTCGATCTGTCGAAGGTCATGTTCATCTGCACGGCCAACCAGCTCGACACGATCAGCCAGCCGCTGCTCGACCGCATGGAGATGGTCGAGCTGTCGGGCTACACCAGTCTCGAGAAGCTCGAGATCGCCAAGAAGCACCTGTTCCCCAAGCAGCTCGGCGAGCACGGCATCGCCAAGGAGCAGCTCGAGCTCGACGACGAGGTGCTGACCGAGATCATCCACAGCTACACGCGCGAGGCCGGCGTGCGTAACCTCGAGCGCGAGATCGCGGCGGTGTGCCGCGGCGCCGCGGTGCGGGTCGCCGAGGGCGCGGCGCAGATCGAGTTCAACAAGAAGGCGCTCGAGGATCTGCTCGGGCCGCCGCGCTACGTGCGCGACGACGCCAACCGCAAGCCGGAGGTCGGCGTCATCACCGGCCTGGCGTGGACGCCGGTCGGCGGCGACATCATGTTCATCGAGTGCCGGATCTACCCGGGCAAGGGCGAGATCAAGCTGACCGGCCAGATGGGCGACGTCATGAAGGAGAGCGCGCAGGCCGCGTTCTCGTGGACGCGCGCCAACGCGATCCGGCTCGGCATCGACCCCGAGCGGATCGCCAACAGCGATCTCCACATCCACCTGCCGCAGGGCGCGATCAAGAAGGACGGCCCGTCCGCCGGCGTCGCGCTGACCCTGTGCGTGGTCTCGGTGTTCACCAACCGGCCGGTTCGCCACGACGTCGCGGTCACCGGCGAGATCGATCTCCGCGGTCACGCGCTGCCGGTCGGCGGCATCAAGGAGAAGGTGATCGCGGCGCACCGCGCTGGCATCAAGGTCGTGTTCCTGCCGGAGCGCAACCTGAAGGACACCCTCGACATCCCCGAGGAGGTCCGCAACCAGCTCGATATCCGGACGATGACCAAGATCGACGACGCGCTCGCCGTGACGCTGGGCGTTGCGCCGGTCGTCGCGGACGCCGAGCCGGCGATCCTGCCGCCCGCGGTGCCGGCGCGCGGCAACGTCGGCGATCGCCTGCCGAGCTGAGCCGCGCTCCGTCGGGCGCGCGGCGTCGGGCTCAGGGCATCGCGCGGATGACGGCGTCGGTATAGGCCGCCGTGTTCGCCTTGCCGCCCAGATCGCCGGTGCGGGTCTCGGGGCTCGCGAGCGCCGTCGTCACGCCGGCGCGCAGCCGCGCTGCCGCCGCGCGCTGGTCGACGTGATCGAGCAGCATCGCCGCCGACAGCATCAGCCCGGTCGGGTTCGCGATGCCCTTGCCGGCGATGTCGGGCGCGGTGCCGTGCACTGCCTCGAACATCGCGCACGCCCGCGGCGCCGGCTGGCCGTCCTCCGTGACCGGCGCGGCGCCGATGTTCGACGCCGGCGCGACCCCGAGGCCGCCGATCAAGCCGGCCGCCAGATCCGACAGGATGTCGCCGAACAGGTTCATCGTCACGATGACATCGAAGCGCTCGGGCGACACCACCATCTTCATCGCCGTGGCGTCGACGATCATGTCGTCGAGCTCGATGTCGGGATAGCGCTTGGCGACTTCCTTGCCGGTGTCGAGGAACAGGCCATTCGACATCTTCAGGATGTTGGCCTTGTGGACCAGCGTGACCTTCTTGCGGCCGTGGCGGCGCGCGTACTCGAACGCGTAGACGATCACGCGCTCGCTGCCGAACCGCGTGATGATCGCGATCGACTCGGCCGCGGTGCGCCGCGCATCGATGTAGTGCTCGATGCCGGCGTACAGATCCTCGGTGTTCTCGCGCACGATCACCATGTCGACGTTGCTGTAGCGCGACGGCACGCCGGCGATCGTCCGGGCCGGCCGCACGTTGGCGTAGAGGTCGAAGTGCTGGCGCAGCGTCACGTTGACCGAGCGATAGCCGCCGCCGCTCGGCGTCGCGAGCGGCGCCTTGAGCGCCAGCTGGGTGCGCTTGATCGACTCGATGGTCGCGGCGGGCAGCGGATCGCCGTGCTTGACGACCGCGCCGGCGCCGGCGTCGACGCGCTCCCACGCCAGCTGGCCGCCGGCCGCTTCGATCGCGCGCACGGTGGCCGCCGTGATCTCGGGGCCGATGCCATCACCTTCGATCAAGCTCACGATCGGAATGCTCACGGGGTCTCCTTCGCCTCGACCGGCCGCGGCTGCACGTCGATCTCGATCAGGTCTCCGACGATGCGAACGGCGTAGGTCACGAGGCAATACTGAGATGCCTCGGCGTTACATCCCGTCGCAGTCGAAAACCGCCAGGCGTGCTGCGGGCAGATCAGGTGGCCGCGCGACACGATGCCCTCGGCGAGGTCGCCGCCGCGATGCACGCAGTGACGCTGGGTCGCGAAGTAGCGCTCGCCGTCGCGGCCGAGCACCAGCTCGAGGCCATCGACCGCCACCGCGATCACGTCGTTGGGCCGGACCTCGCCGACCCGGGCCACGGTGCGCCAAACTTCGGTCATCGCGGCCACGGGACATCTTACCGCGATCGATCCGCGCGACGCGGCGCCCGGTCGGCAATCGCCAGCTAGCCATCGAGCTCGGGGTAGTGACGGAAGATTCCCTGCTCGTTGAACGCCAGCCGGCGCGGCGAGGTCAGGTAATGCAGCAGGCGCGGCCGCTGGGCGACGCGATCGCGCAGCGCGAGCAGCTTCGGCGTCGCCTGGGTGGCCTTGGCCATCGCGCGCGGGAACGCGTAGCTCAGGCCCTCGACGATCTGGAACGCCGCGAGATCGGCGTACGAGACCTCGCGGCCGACCAGCACGTCGCCGTTGCGCTCGAGGTTGCGCTCGAGGTAGCCGAGGAACTTCGGGATCCGCGTGCGGCGAAACGCCGACGCGCGCTCCTTGGCGGCGGCCGCTTGCCGCTCGTAGGTCAGCTCGACCGAGGTCGGGTGATGCGTGTCGTGGGCCTCGGCCACCAGGTCGGCGATGGTCAGCGCGATCGTCGCGGCGCCGAGCCGGCCGACCTCGTCGCTCGGCGCGAGGCCGTGGCGCTCGCCGAGGAACCGCGTGATCGCCGCGGTCTGCGCGACCACCAGCTTGCCCGCGCACAGCACCGGCGGCGCGAACGGCAGCACGCCATCGCGCTCGCCCGACAGCACCGCCTCGAGCCGCTCCTCGCCGCCGGGCTCGCGCGTGACATCGACGTACGCGCAATCCGCGTCCTCGAGCACGAGCCTGACGAACTCGCCGCGTCCCTGGATCTCGGGCCAGTAGTAGAGCTCGTACCTCATCGCCTGACCCTACCCCCGCGTCGGCAACCCGTCCACGCGAGGTCCGCGCGCCGGCGGCGCCCCCGCGTCGGGTCGCCCGCCGCGCGCGACCAGCACGACACCGATCGCGGTCATCGCGGCGAACGCCAGCACGTCGAGCCACAGCCCGGCGCCCGGCGCGATCAGCCCCGAGATCCGGGCCGGCAAACGGCGATGCATCGACGCGACGTCATGGAGCGTGGTGGCGGTCGCGATCGCCCCGCCGATCGCGTGGACCAGCCCGGCGAGCCGCGCAGCGTGGTGCTCGCCGAGCCGGAGCACCCCGATCACCAGCGCGGCCAGCGCGATCACCGCGACCACCCGGCCATCCGACACCTGCAGCCCCGAGCGCGCCATCACCGGTGCGTCGATCCACACCATGCCGGTCGCGGCCAGCGCGACGGCCGCCGATGCGATGCCAGCGCGCTTCCACGACGCGAGCCTCGGACGCGCGGCGGCGGGCGTCTCGAGCGCGGCGATCAGCGCCGCCATGGCGACGTGGCGCTCCGCGGCTCGCGCCGCGAGCCCGCCGCGCACCGCTGCCCACAGCCCCGGCGGGATGCGCGACGGCAGCGCGATCGCCCCGACGTCGATCGCCGCGATCAGCGCGGCCGGGGTGTGGCCGGCGAACGGCCGGCGCCCCTCCCACGCCTCGTACAGCGAGGCGCAGAACGCGAACTGATCGGCCCGCGCATCGCACGGCTCGCCGCGCAGCTGCTCGATCGCCATGTACGCCGGCGTGCCGATCAACCCGCCCTCGGTGGTCACGCCAGGCGCGATCGCCACGCCCGGCCCTGCGCCGAGCTCGACCGCCGCGCGCGCGAGCCCGAAGTCGCCGATCCGCGCGCGGCCATCCACACCGACGAGGATGTTGTCCGGCTTGACGTCACGGTGGACGATGCCGGCGGCGTGCGCCGCTTCGAGGCCGCGCGCCACGTCGAGGAACACGCGCCGCAGCTCGGCGGTGGATCGCCGGGCGGCCGCGAGCCAGGCGGTCAAGCTGACCCCCGAGACCAGCTCCATGACCACGAACACGCCGTCGCCGATCCGCCCCACATCATGCACGGTGACCACGTTGGGGTGGGCCAGGCGCGCGAGCGCGCGCGCCTCGTCGAACACCCGCGCGCGCGCCGCGTCGGTCGCCTGGCGCCGCGGGTGGATCAGCTTGATCGCGACGGTGCGGTCGAGATCCGGATCGTGCGCGGCGTACACGGTGCCCATCGCGCCGGTGCCAGTGACGTCGAGGATCGTGTAACGCCCGACGCGCGCGCCGCGCGGGAGCCGCGCGCCTTCGACCGGCTCTGGGCTCGGGTGGCTCGCGCGCGCGAAGCCGGCGAGCGTCTCGGTGCATCGCGCGCAGCGATCGACGTGGCGCTCGACCTCGCTCGCGCGCGCGCCATCGAGCAGGGACTCGGCGAGCTCGACCAAGGTGTTGTCGTCGGGACACCCGCCGGTCATCGCCGCCCAGCCTGGCACGCGCGCATGGCCTGCCGCAACGATGCCACGGATCTGTGGCATCGTTGGCAGGGGATGGAACGCTCGGGGAAGCACGCGCCGGATGACGGCGAGGATCCGGAGCTGACCGCCGCGGTCGAGCGCGCGGTGGCCGCCTGGCCCGCGCTGGCGTTGCCCCGCGCGCGCTTCGTCGACCACCTCCGGGCGCAACTACGCACCGGCCGCGTCACGCTCGCGACCGTCCGCGCCGACGAGCTGTACCTCGCTTGCGCATGCGCGTCTGGGGAGCCGCGCGCGCTCGCGGCGTTCGACCATCACCACCGGCCAGAGGTCGAAGCCCTGGTCCGGCGCTGGCGCCTGCCGCGCGCCGAGGGGGACGACGTGGTCCAGCTGCTGTGGCAACGCTTGCTGGTCGGCGACGGCCGGCCGCCGCGGATCGCCGAGTACAGCGGCCAGGGCAAGCTCCGCAACTGGGTGCGGATGGCGGCCTCCCGGATGCTCGTCGATCTCGGGCGCCGCGGCGAGGCGTCGGCGCCGCAGGCCGCCGATCCGACCATCGAGCTCGCGTCGCTGCTCGAGCCCGGCAGCGACCTGCAGCTCGCCGTGCTCAAGGCCGACCTCGTCGGCCCGGTCCGCGCCGCGATCGAGCAGGCGATCGCCGCGCTCACGCCCCGCGCGCGCAACTTGCTGCGCTACCGGTTCGTGCACGGCCTCGGGGTCGACGACATCGCGAAGCTCCACGGCTTGCATCGGGTCAGCGCGTCGCGCGCGATCTCCCAGGCCCACGCGCAGCTCCTCGAAGGCTTGCGTGTCGCGGTCGCGGGCCAGACCGGCCTGGCCGGCGCCGAGGCCGACAGCCTCGTGCGACTGTGCTGGAGTCGACTCGAGCTGAGCCTCGAGCGGATCTTGTGAACGCTGCCACGCTACATTCGCGACAGGCCTCCGTCCTGTCCATTATGACGATGACGCACGTCGCCTCTCGATCGAATCACCTCGGCCTGGCTGCAGCCGTCGCCGCGCTGGTCGGTGTCCTGCTGCCCTGGCTCGACGCGCCGATGCTGAGCCGCTCCGGGATGTCGACCTCCGACGGGGAGATCATCGCCGCGCTCGCGATCGCGTCGATCATCGCCGGCCTCGTCGTCGTCCGCCCGCGACGCGCCGGCGCGGTGTATCTGCTGTGTGGCGGTATCGGCGTCGCTACCACCGTCGCGAACCTCGTCCGGCTGGGCCATGCGATTCGCCCGGCCCAGCTCTCGCGCTTCATCTCCCCGGGCATCGGGATCTATCTCGATGTCGCCGCGCTCACCGTGCTCGCGATCGCCGGCGTCCTGTTGATCGCCCGCCGGAGCTGACGATCGCGCATCCTTCGCCCGACGCTGCTCGTCCATCCCGCTCTCGGAGGCCACCCATCGATGACCACTCTTCTGATGCGCATGCTCGTCCCCCTGCTCGCGGCGCTCGCGCTCGCGTCGGCGTGTGATCGCAAGCCGGCGACCGGCGCCGAGCCCGCGCCCGGCGCGCCTGGTCGCGACCCCTGGGCCTCGCGGAACGCGGCCGATCCGGCCGAGATCCCGACCGAGACGCTCGTCGGGGCCGCGAAGGACGGCATGCAGTACCTCGCAGCACGGGAGGCCGAGGCGAACACGGCGCGCACCCGGCAACTCGCCAAGCTCGACCAGCAGATCGCCAAGATCCAGCAGCTGCTCGACGCCGGCAAGCTCGACGAAGCCGAGATCCGGCTCGTCGATATCCACTGGACGCCGATCGAGCCCGGCACCCACGGCGACGACGAGCTCCTGCGCCAGTACGACGACAAGCGCGCCGCGCTGACGACGTTTATCCAGCGCAAGCGCTCCGCCCCGTCGCGATGACCCGTGCGCTGCGCGCGCGTCCGCCGGCGCCGCCCGCGCCACGCCCGGCTCACATGCGCCGCTCGAAGCGGGTCACTCCGCTTGCGAGCTGCCGTCGGCGACGAGGCTGTAGGTCTTCATCTTCGTGTAGATCGACGCGCGGCTGATCCCGAGGCGGCGCGCCGCCAGCGCCGGGTTGCGATCGCGGCGCAGCGCGGCCACCAGGGCGGCGCGCTCGACGGTGCGCACCGCGCGCTCGGTCAGATCCTTGAGGCCCTCGCCGTCGCCCAGGCGATCGAGATCGATCGACGGCAGGTCGACGCGGTCGTCGCCTGCCTCGCCGCCCGGCGGCACGTGCGGCCGGTCGAGCCCGAGCATGTCGAGATCGTGCGAGCGGATGGTCTCGCCGTCGCACAGGATCGCCGCGCGCGACAGCACGTTCTCGAGCTCGCGGATGTTGCCGGGCCAGCGATACGACTCGAGCCGCGCCAGCGCCTTGGCGGTGATCTGCGTCGGGTAGCGCGCCTCGCTGCCGGCGAAGCTCTTCGCCGCGCCGCGCCGGCGCGCCAGGATGTGCGCCGCGAGCTGCGGGATGTCCTCCTTGCGCTCGCGCAGCGGCGGGACCTGGATCGGCACGACCGCGAGCCGCCAGTACAGATCCTCGCGGAACTGACCGCGCGCGACCAGCGCCTTGAGATCCTTGTTGGTCGCCGCCACCACGCGGACGTCGATCGCGACCGGGCGGTCGCCGCCCACCGGCTTGATCTCGCGCTCCTGCAGCACGCGCAGCAGCTTGTTCTGCACGCTGGCGTCGATGTCGCCGATCTCGTCGAGGAAGATCGTCCCGCCGTGCGCCTCGCGAAACAGCCCGCGGCGCGCCCGGTTGGCGCCGGTGAACGCGCCCTTCTCGTGCCCGAACAGCTCGGCCTCGAGCAAGCTCGGCGCCAGCGCGGAGCAGTCGAACGCGACGAACGGGCCGTCGGCGCGCGGCCCGACCCGGTGGATCGTCCGCGCCAGCAGCTCCTTGCCGGTGCCGCTCTCGCCGACGATCAGCACGGTCGCGTCCGACGCCGCCACGCGATCGATCATCGCGAGCAGCTGGCGCATCAGCGCCGACTCGCCGATCACCTCGCCGAGCCCGCGCGCCTTCTCGACCTCGCCGCGCAGCCGGCGGACCTCGCGGGCCAGCGCGCCGTGCGTGATCGCGCGATCGACCACCGAGCGGATCTCCGCGGCGGCCGCCGTCTTCTTCAGGACGTCGAGCGCGCCGGCGCGCATCGCACGGACCGCGAAGCCGACGGTGGGCTGGTCGCTCCAGATCACGACCACGGTGTCCGGCGCGACCGTGCGGATGCGGTGCAGCAGCGCGAGCGCGCTGTCCTCGTCGTCGCCCGGCGCCGCGCCAAACGCCGGGTCGAACAGCACCGCGTCGAACGTCGAGCCTACCACCCGCTCGAGCGCGGCCGGCACGGTCGACACCGCCTCGAGCTCCATGCCCGGCAGCGCCGCGATCGCGTACGCCACCGCGTCGGCGTGCGTGTCGGCGACCAGGACATGGCGGACGGCGTTGAGCACGATCGAGCCTACCGCAGCCAGTCCAGCTGTCTAGACACCGTCCAGCCTGCTGGATGCAACCACCCCTGTCGCAGGATCCAAGTACCTTGAACTACTTGTCGAGCGCGCTGGACAGACCTGGCTCGTCCGATGCGTATCCCGTTTGGTCATGGGGTATTCGATGCAGACACCAACCGGCGCGGACGACCTCGACCACACCCGCGCCTACGTCCGGTCGATCGCGCTGAAATACGTCCACAACGACGCCGACGCCGACGACGTCACGCAGGACGCCATGCTCCTCGCCCACCGCTACCGCAACGCCTTCCGCGGCGACTCGCGGTACTCGACCTGGCTCTACCGGGTCACCGCCACCGCCGCCTTGATGTTCCTGCGCAAGCAGCGCCGCCTGGCGCGCGAGATCCCGGCCAGCGGCGCCGGCGCCAATGAAGAAGACGGCACGCCGTGGCTCGAGCGCGTCGCCGCGCCGAGCGATCTACGGGCCGAGGTCATCGCGCGCGCCGACCTCAGCGTCGTCGCCGATGCGGTCGCCAGGCTCGGCGCCAAGTATCCCGCGGTGTTCTGGAAGCGCTACGGCGAAGGCCGCACCGAGACCGAGATCGCCAAGGAGCTGGGCGTCTCCGTCGCGGCGGTCAAGACCCGGGCCTTCCGCGCCCGCCAGGCCGCCCTCGCTGCCGGCGCCTGAGCCCGCGCACAGCGGGCCTGCTACGGATCGTTCGCGCGACCGGCGACTTCCTGGTGTCGGTGCGAGTATGGAATCACGATCCCTGACGTGCCCAGGTACATGTCGAACGCGCCAGCTTGGTGCGGACTCTCGGAGCCGAGGCCCAGGTCGGGCTTCTCGCCCGGCGCACCGATCACGAGATCGAGGTTCAACACGCCTTGATCGGCGGTCGAAGCACGATCATCCGCGCCATTGAAGTGTCCGATCGCGAGGGAGGCGCCGAACTGATCGTCGAGCTCGCGATCGGCGGATGGCATCAGCGGCGACGGCGACTGCTGGAGCTTGGTTCGTGTCGGGAACCCTGCAGTGCCGCCACGGAAGATGACGACCGAACCTGCGCGCGTGTCTTCGCCGGGCACGCCGACCACGAGATCGTCGGACGTGCTCGCGCGATCGACATTGCCGATCGCGAGGGCGGCACCGAATTCATCGGTGTTCTCGTCGGTGTCGTCGGTCAGGGTGTTCGACGTCGTGACGTTCATCGAGCCGACGTTCGCGGTGAACACGATGACCTTGTTGCTGATGCCCGACCCTCCTCGGGGCGCGCCGACGACGACCTGACGACCGAACGGCAAGATCTTTCCGATCGCGATCGCGCTGCCGAACCTCGACACCAAGGTCGGCGCGATCTGGAACGCTTGGATTGCCATCGGGCCCCACGCGAGGGGGCTCCCGGACGGCAACGTGCCTTTGTAGAGATAGACGGTGCCCTTGCCGAAGTCGAAGTTCCGCGCTCCGACGGCGAGGTCAGCCTTGCCGTCAGCATCGATGTCGCCGATGGCGAGCGCGCTCCCGAAATCATCGGATCCGTTGGCCTTGGGATGGCCCGTGTGCAGCAAGACCGTCGGCTTGCTGAGGACCGAGCTCGTCGAGCAGCTCGGCACCGTCTCCTGATAGATGTACACGGCACCTCCCACCGGGGAACCAGGAACGGTCGCGAGGGGTGCGCTCACCGCGAGCGCGTCGTACCGGATCTTGGGGCCACCGCAGTTGTCGGCGCGCAGCATGCCCGTGAGCGGACCCGCGGCGAGTGTCGTCCCGAACCGATCGGTCGGCTGCGGTTGGCCAACACCGCCCGTGCCCTGCGTGAGCATGCGGTGCTCGATCAAGTTTCGCTCGCGCGAGCCCTTGAACACGAACACCGCGCCCGGCTGGTTGGATGGGCCGGGTGCACCGACCGCGAGATCCGATACGCCGTCGGCGTCTGCATCGTAGGCCACGACCGACGTACCGAACTCCATGTCCGCCGTGATGCTCTGACCGGTGAACGAAGCCTGCGTCAGCTGCATCCATGCGACGAGACCGAACGGCGTGCCCTTCCAGATCGACACCTTGCCAGCGTTCGGCTGCGTCACCAGGTTCGGGAACGTGCCGGTCACGAGGTCCTCGTCCGGGACTCCGACCGCGAGATCGGTATAGCCGTCGCCGTCGAAGTCGCCACGCGCGAGCGAGCTCGCGAACCTGTCCAACATCGAATTCTTACCGGGCGGTCGCGCGTACATCCGATAGACGGTGTTCGCGTCCTCGATGCTGAAGCCGCCGCGTCCACTCTGCGTACCGATCGACGCGCCCGCCGCGATCGGCGTCATCGTGTCGCAGATGCACTTGTCTGCCGCGTCCTTGATGCACTTCGCACCAACGCCGTAGTGCATGATCGACGCGAAGTCGTACGGACCGAGATCGGCCGACTCCGACTTGACCTCGTAGTTGCCGTTGCTGGAGCCATCCACGATGCAGCTCCAGTTGACCTGGATAAAGGCGTCACGATCGTTGCGGCTCTGTTCGTGCCATAGCCCGGCGGCATGAAGCATCTCGTGACGGATCGTCCCGGCCGTCGGCTGGAGGCTGTATAGGATGAGCGGCGATGTGCTGTCGGTGGCGTGGCCCGGACGGAGGGAGATGTACTGGACGCCGCCCTCCATGCCGGTGTGGCTCGATTTGCCGCCGGCGTCGAGGTCCTCGACGTAGCGGAACACGACGCCGTCACATGCCGGCGTCGGATTCAGGAAGCAGCTCGTGCCGCCGAGCGTGTCCTCGTCGACCTCGACGAAGCGGAGCGGCAACTTGGTCTCCATCTCTTCGAGCGTGTCACGCACGCGATCGCGTGCGTTCATGCAGTTGACGTAGTCTGCCTCGCAGACGAGCCCGGAAAGCGACTCGTCGAAAGCGTAGCGGATCAATCCGTCGGGCCAACGATAGCCCAGGCGTGCTGCGCCGCCGCGCAGGCGAAGCTTCGACACCGGGCCGAGGTCCATGTCGATCTCGTGGATCGCATGTCCGCCGACGACCTGATAGCTCAGCACCATGGGACCGTCTGGCGTCCGCACGCGTACGCGTCCGTAGGCGCCTTCTTCGGTGACGAAGCGTTCACCTTCGTCGTTGGGCTGTGGGAGCTCGTCAGGCGTTTGTGGTGGGTTGTCGAGGCACGCGGCGAGCAGCGGTGCACCGAGCAGGAGCAGCTTGTGATGGGTCATTGCCGAGCGATAGAGTCGAAACTCGGACCGGCGTCCCCTGCCTTTT